>ENA-OPVG01000989-OPVG01000989.1-human-gut-metagenome-genome-assembly--contig:-NODE-989-length-22753-cov-7.046127_pt1 | contig 22753 bp, 18 predicted proteins | sample MGYA00241093_ERZ501975 | MGnify/ENA primary metagenome ERZ501975 (study PRJEB25962, sample SAMEA2042993) | human gut metagenome | biome: human gut; feature: human-associated habitat; material: faeces... | reverse complement strand
CTTTGATAGTATTATTTAAAAATTATAATAATATAAAGAGATCATTTATATACGCAAGTATGTATATTACATTAGTTACTACAATAGTAATAACTAATATATACATTAGTGGATTAAATAAAATAAAGGAAGCAATGTATTATCAAAACTATTCTTTTGGAAAAGAATATACAGAAGAAAAAATTATAAATGAAAATAAGCCTGTACAAGATACTTCTGAGATAGCAAAACTAGAAGAAATTAAAGTGAATGCTAAAAATGATAGCAATAATATAGTGTCAGAAAATAAGGAACATGATAATAAAGAAGTAGTAAATTTTGATTCTAAAAAAAGCGATAAAGAGCTTATATATGAATTTAAGAAGGAAATTTATGAAATAGAGCTTAAAGCACTTATTCCTATGAGAGAGTGTATACCTTATACTAAAAATATAGTTGAAAACATAAAAAAATTAGATAAAGTTAAACAAGACTTAGAATATGCATCAGATATGTGTACAGAAGTTATATCGATATACACAACTATGGATATACCACAATTATCAAATGATGAATATACTAAAATGTTAATTGATGCCAGAAATGATGTAAAAACAGCATATGAATTAAGAGAGAAAGCGATGGAGTCTGCAATTACTCTTATAAATACTAAAAATCCTAAATATATAGGTAAAATAACAGAGTATCTTAATTTATCAGATAACTATATAGCTAATTTTAAAGATAGATTGACAGATTTAAATCAAATTATAGACGAACAATAATATATATGTATACTTGGTATTATATTCCTATACTAAGTATACATTTTTTAAGTATAAGAAAAGTATTATATAAATAGTATATAAATTGATCTTAATCAATGTGTATGCTGTTTAATATATAATAAAAGTAAATTTTTGATTTATAATTTAACATATGATATAATGTGTTAAGTCAACATGATGATGGGTATTAGGGAGGACAAATATGATTAAATTAAATATATGCATAGACATAGATGGAACTATAACTAGTCCATATCATTTTATTCCATATTTAAATGAATTATATAATAAAAATATAATGAAGTTGGGGAAAAGCCTTAGCGCGGAGTAAAAATAGTTTTTGACTTTTAGCCCCTGATATCATATTATAAAAATAAAATATGCATCTTCCCGCGGCTGTCATTTACCACTTCCGAATCTACCTGGTAAATCCTTTTGATCAGCTCCGGAGTGAGTACTTCCTGTGGAGTTCCATATCCTTCCAGCACACCATCTTTCAATACATAAATCTTATCGCAGTATGCCGCCGCAATATTCAGGTCATGGATAGCTGATATTACAGTTACGTTAAGTTTCTTTACCAGTTCCATCAGCATGATCTGATGTGTGATATCCAGATGGTTAGTCGGCTCATCAAGGATCAGTGCAGGTGTCTGCTGTGCAAGTGCTCTTGCCAGAATAACCCTCTGCTGCTCTCCACCTGACAGCGTAGAAAATGTGCGATCCGCAAATGCATCCATCTGTACCGTTTTCAGTGCTTCTTCAACAATCCGGTAATCTTTTGCATTATCCCGTTCCAATGCTTTCTTATGAGGTGCACGTCCCATCAACACGACTTCCCGTACGGTAAAATCAAAGTTGTAGTAATTGTGCTGTGCCACAACTGCCATTTTTCTGGCGGAGCTTTTTACGCTCATGGAATGGAGTTCTTCGCCGTCCAGATAAACGGCACCTGCATCTGGCTTCAGGATACGGTAGATGCATTTTAATAATGTAGATTTTCCGCTTCCGTTTGGTCCGATGATCCCTACCAGTTCCTTATCCTTTGACTCTATGGAAATTCCCTTCAGTATCTGTCTGGCGTGAAATCCAACCTGAATATCTTCTGTAGTGATTTTCATTACTTACTACCTCCAAATCCATAGGATTTCCGCACAAGCAGATAAATAAAGCATGGAGCACCGATAATGGATACCAGCACACCGATCGGCATCTCAGAATTCTTCAGGATCACACGACATGCCACATCACACCAGATCAGGAATGATGCACCAAGCAGTGCACTTAATGGCAGTAATCTTCTGTGGTCTGTTCCAAACAGGATTCTGATCACATGAGGGATCACAAGTCCTACAAAGCCGATCACACCCGCACAATATACTGCAAACCCAATCATTACAGAAGCAACGATCAGATAAAAAGTTCTCAGCCTGTGCAAATCAGTTCCCAGTGTGATCGATACATCATCTCCTAACAGCATCAGATTCAGATTACGATATTGCGTCCAGAAAATAATTACACAGATCAATGTAACAGGAAGCATTACACCTACTCTGCTCCAGCTTGCGCCTGCAAGGCTTCCCATCGTCCACTTCATTACTTCTGTTGCTGCATTTTTGTCATTGGTGATATAGATAACAAAATTGGAAAAAGCAGAACATACCGCACTGACAGCCATTCCGGCAAGGATCAGTTTGGCAGAAGTAGCTTTTCCGCCCATGTTTGCAATGGCAATTACTGCAAAAGAAGTGACCATTGCACCAATAAATGCAGTAACACCAACTGAATTTCCACCGAGAAATCCACCAACTCCAAGCATGATCGCCAGTGTTGCACCAAGGGATGCACCGGATGAAATACCAAGTACATACGGATCTGCCAGTGGGTTCTGGACAATCGCCTGCATAACTACGCCACAGACGGAAAGAGCCATTCCAACTGCCAGAGCCAGCAGGACTCTGGGCAGCCGGATCAGCCACACAACATCGTGAACTGCGCCTTCTGCATAGGCGGACAGGCTTTTGATATGAAACAATTTATATGCAATGACACTGTAAACATCTTTCAGTGACAGATCTGCATTTCCAAAAGTGATTGCTGCAAGAATGGAAAAAATCAAAAATGCCGCAAGCCCGATAAGAACTGCCACATACATGGATGTCCTGAGCACACTGCCTTTTTTTGTCTGTGAAACCTGTTCTTTCACTGTTATGTCCTCAATCAGTCAAGATTCACATCCGGATATAATCCTTTTGCGAAAGTTTCAATACCATCCTGTGTACGTGTTGCACTTGCGTACATTTCACTGAGCATGATCGGATAAACACGACCGTTCTTTACAGCGTCAAGGCTCTGAAGTGCTTCGTCATCCTTGATAACGGCAAGCTGGCTTTCTTTTACAGTTTCCGGATCATCACCTGCATATGGCATGTATACAACAAAAATCACATCAGGGTTTGCTGCAATGATATCTTCTTTTCCTGCTGTAGAAGCATCCGGGTTTGCCAGAGTCGCACCCAGTTGTGTTACCATATCTCCACCAAGGCTCTTTGCACCATAGTTTGTGATATCTTCTCCAAGAGGTTCCAGAACCATTACGCTTGGTTTCTCTTCTACATCTGCTGTTGCTGTAAGAGTTTTATCGATCACTGCCTTTGCATCATCTACGATTGCCTGTGCTTTGTCCTGTACATCAAAAATCTTTCCAAGATTTAAGATGTCTGTAAATTCATTTTCCAGAGTTCTGTCTCCGTCAGGGCGTGTGTTTGTGTTGTAATAAGTGTTGCAGCCTTTGTCGATCCAGTCTGTTACATTTCCGAGATTTTTATCAGAAAACAGGGAGCTCCAGGATAAGATCATGTCTGGCTCCAACATCGTTACAGTCTCAAGGGATGGGGTAAATTCATCAAGATAATTTGTTTTTGAAAATGCATCTTTAAGTTCATCCGGAACTTCATTGTCAAGACCTGCAGTAGCTACCAGACGGTCTTCCAGGCCAAGTGCAAGCATGGTTTCAATGCTTCCCTGATATACAGCAAGAACTTTCTCCGGTGCCTTTTCATAGGTTGTTTCGATTTCATTTCCATCATAATCATAGGTTGTGATGGTCAGAGGATATTCTGTCTTTGTACCTTCTGCGTCTGCTGTCTTATCTGCATCTGCTGAATCCTGTGCGTCTGCATCTTCCTGTGTATCAGAGTCTGCATCTGCTGCCGGCTGATTGTCCTCTTTGATTGTCTCAGAGTCTGCTCTCTCTGCTGCAAAAGCTGCCGGAGCTGCGGAAACTGCCATAGCTGCTGCCATCATAATTGCCATGATTCTTGTGGATAAATACCTGTTTTTCATTTGACTTCCTCTCTTTTCGTATATGTTATTTACCTGTTCGTGTAACCGAAAAGATGGGACTTCAGAAAAAGTAAAATAGAAGTGATAAAAATAACGGATACTTTTTACGGAAGCTCCTTCTTTACGCTGTCAGGCAGGTTTCCTGACTCACAGATCACAGAAAGTTCCCATAAAATAAAAACTGATACAACATCCATGCTTCAGCAGTTCATGAATGTTGTATCAGAAATATTTCCAGATACTCTCTGACAGCCGGATTCCGCCTTCTCACATATTTATGCAATGACATATTACAATCCCGCTTTTTTCTGTATACAGTGGCCGCAACCGTTCAGGCATTTCACCTGATTCCCTCTCACATTATCATACACAAAATCTGCGTATGATAATGTTCACTTAACAGCTATTCAATTACGCTGATATAATTTTAGCACACTGCTTTTACAATTACAACCATATTCGAGACACATCAGAATTCTTTCTTCTCCATAAGCCGGACACCAATCCAAAAAGACCCCATATATACAATTACTGTAAATAATACAACTCCGGCCAATACCATTCCCCGGTTCAGTCCATTCAGCCATGCATCGACTGCGTCTGCTGAAAGTCCCATTGTTTTTATCAGAATATAAACTACGGCAAATATAATAGCCCACATGACCATTGCAATATAACGTCCTTTTTCCGCTCCAAAATGTATTACAAGCGGGAGCGATACCGCCAGCATAAGAAGTGCCAGTGGAATGTATATCAGAGTGCCAATAATTTTCTCACTCAGGCACCCCTGAAGCTCTGCCACACCTTTACAGATCACTCCCGTTATTGCTTCAATTCCCCACGCTGCAGCCGTAAGCCCTGCTCCCAGCAGATATTTTTCCGCCACATACTGTTTTCTGGTAACCGGCAAGGTCATAAGAAACGCAAGACCATTATCAAACTCATCATAACTTATAGTCGTAATGGCAAAAATTGCTGTGACAATCGTAAAATATCCTGTAGCAAAACTGACACTCCCGCTTCCTGCCAGATTCAGGATGACTTCCATTACAACAACCAGGATAAAAAACTGTTTCTGCTGTTTCATCAGTTCTATATCCTTTACAAATAATCCCTTCATACCTGTTCCTCCATCATCACTACCAGATCATCAATCTTTCCATTCTCAATTACAACATCCGGGTAATTTTCCATATAAAATTGTTTCTGGTTTGTCAGACACCTGTATCCATAAGCTTCTTTCCGGATCTTAATAAGGTATTGCTGATCCAGTTTTTCGTACTCTTCTTCTGAAACTTTAAGAACTGCATAATCTGACAGCAGTACATCTGTATCCTCATGAAGGATAATTTTTCCGGCATGGATCATATAAAAATCGTCACAAAGACTCTCCAGATCTGATGAAATATGCGAACTGATCAGAATAGAACTGCTTTCATTTTCTTCCATATATTCTCTCAGCATGTTCAGCACCTCATCCCTGGCAATCACATCCAGACCAACTGTGGGCTCATCCAGAATCAGCAGTTCTGCCTTATGGCTTAATGCTGCCAGTACTTTAAACTTTGCTTTCATACCAGTGGAAAATTCTTTGATTTTCTTGTCTGTGGGCAGATTGAATCTTCTGCACTGCTGCAGGAATTTCTCTCTGTCAAAATCCGGATATATGCTTTTCATAATATTGGCCACGCCCGCTGCTGTCAGATACATACTGAAGCCTGAATCTGCAAAAACAACTCCCAGTTTCTGCTTATCCTCCGGCTTAAGCTCTTCTGCCTTTTTCCCAAAGACCTCTATCTCTCCGCCATCCGGATGAATCAGGCCAAGCAGAGCTTTAAATGTGGTGGATTTCCCGGAACCATTTCTTCCAATAAGTCCTGTAATCATCCCAGGCTGTACTTCCATAGAACAGTCCAGCGAAAAACCTCTGTAATGTTTCTGCAAATGACTGATTTTCAACATGTCTTAGTCCTCCATGATCATTTCAAAAAGATTTCTGATTTCCTCATCGTTCAGTCCACATCTTCTGCCCTTCATGATTGCCTGCTCCAGATCATGTTCTACTTCTTTGAGCTGTTCTTCCCTCATCAGGTTTTTATTTGTGGCTGCAACGTAGGTTCCTTTTCCATGAACAGTGACGGTAAATCCCTCTTCTTCCAGATTGTCGTAGGCTTTCTTCACAGTCAGGGCACTGATCTTCAGTTCCTTTGACAGACTGCGTACTGAAGGTAATACAGTGTCCGGCTGTAACTCTCCTCTGATAATCGCAGACTTAATCTGGTCTATGATCTGTTCATAAATAGGTACCATGGATGAATTATTGATTATTATATGCATATGTTTCTCCTCCATCTGCAAACAGTATATAACAGCGCATAACTGTTGTCAACTGTTTTATACTGTTATACATGATATTTATTTGCTTATAATCAAAAATGGATATTCAACCTTATTTCCGGCAATCTTTCACAATCGCCTTCTCATAAAATTGAATATCCATATAACCTTAATCTAACTCTGTTTTTTCGAATTAACTTTTAGTGGAAGTCTTATGGTTACAACTGTGCCTTCTTCCAGCTGTGAGCTTATGGTAACCCCATATTTCTCTCCATAAATCATACGAATCCTTTTATTTGTATTTCTGACGCCTATACTCTTTCGCTCTTTATTCAGAACCTCTTTCAAATCTTCCTCACAGATTCCACATCCATTATCCTCTACATAAAAAAGAATATCATTTTCTTCTTCCTCTGCTGAAATCCAGATCTTCCCGGAATCCTGATAATTTTTAAATCCATGCACAATGGCATTCTCTACAAACGGCTGCAGAAATAACTTTGGAACTTCCAGACTTCTTAAATACTCCGGTATATCCATACTCACTTCAAATTGATCCTGATATCTTTTCTGCATAATTCCAATATACCGTTTAAGCCAGTCCAGATCCTCCCACAGCGGAACCAGAACATCACCATTCTGGCTGGTATACTGAAGCATTCTCGACAGATCCAAAAGCATTTTGCTGGCATTTTCCTGTTCTCCTTTAAGGCATACCCAGTTAATGATATTCAGCGAATTATAGAGAAAATGGGGATTCATCTGTATATTTAACGACATGATCTCCGTGTCTCGTTTCTGGATCATCATCTCATATTTCTCATGAACCAACATCTGCAGGTTCTGATTCATTTCATTCAGTTTTTTATAAAAAAACGCAAACTCATCCCTGTTGTCATATACAATTCTTGCAGTAAAATTACCCTCTCCTGTTTTCTCTATCATGTGCAGCGGTTTATAAACTTTTTTCCCAATCTTTCTGGAAATAAGAACAGCCGTAGTAACAGATAAAATAATTTCTATAGTTACCAGAATCAATATTGCCCTGGTAAGATCTGTAGCAATATTCTTGCTGAAAACATTAACTGGAATCATGGCAAGTGTATACCATCCCGTCACCATACTTTTGGAATAGGTTACGATATATTCCTGATTATTTGCACCGTAGTATTTTACAGTTCCTTTATTCTCCGTAATTCCCATATCAGCTGCAGTTACATTTCGAAACAGCTTTGATTCATTCTCACCGTAAGGACCAACAACACTGCCATCTTCACTCATGATATAATAAAGAATCTGAGAATTTGCCTTTGTATACTTTTTCAGCATATTATTCAGATTATCCTCTGTAAAATTAACCACCAGATACATTTGATCAGTCTTATTTTCCAGATGTTCAATATGTCCTGATTCTACCCTGCTTAACTGCAGCTTTCTGACAGCCGTAAATACATGCTCATATTCCAGAAAATCTCTCGGCATATCTTCAATTGAAAACATGTCCATATAATTATATGCCGGAATCCACACAAGTTTTCCATTTGCCTCATCTGCTGCTTTCTGTATTTTAGAACCCATAAAGCTATGATTTGGATAATAGTTCTTTTCCTTTTCGCCAAACTGATAATACGGAGTCACAATATGCGTAGAATAAACCGTGTTATTCCACGGCAGATAGTCCAACAAAATTTTTGAAATTTCCTGACTGGCACTTTCAAGCTGCATACTGTCAGACGTATCCAGATTCTGAAATATTTTATAAATTCTCGTATCTACATTTATTTTTAATGAAAATTCCTCAATATAATCCAACTTTTCATCCAGAATATCACTGACATTCTCAGCATTTTGCCACATTTGTTTTTCTGACTGCCTGATCAGTTCCTGTTTTGACAAATGGAAGATAAATAAACCCAAAAGCACAACAGGAATAATGGAAATACAAATAAATGAACTAATCAGCAGAGTTTTAAATTTTGTATATTTTAATTTTTCCATCATCACCCAACTCTTTTGCGAAATTCTTCAGGTGTCATATTATGACGTTTCTTAAATGCCCTGTTAAAATAATTGGGATCCTTATACCCTACTTCCAATGCAATCTCCCTTACCTTGTCGGAAGATGTTTTCAAAAGATCCTCTGCTTTCTCCATACGAATATCTGACAGGTATTCAGAAAAGGAAATTCCGAATCTCTGCTTAAATAAAGTACTGAAATACGAAGCATTAAAATGATACAATGCAGCAATCTGCTCCAGGCTGATCTCGTCCTGGTAATGTTCCTCTATATACCGCCTGCTTTCATCCAAAGGATCTGTCTCCTGTGAATCTGCTATTTCCCGGAAAGCGATTATATTTTTTATTAATTCCGCTGACCTTTTTTTCAATTCAGAATACCACTGACTTTCGATCAGACGATTATCCAATGCATTTAATTCTGACAAGTGTTCAGCTTTCAGATAGGGCTCCATATAACGTAAGATTCTGAAAAAAAAGAATACGATTTTTCTTTTAAAAATATCCGGCTGAACACTTTTATGCTCTGACAGAACCTCTGTTATTTTTTCAAAAATTGCTTCGCTTTTTTCCAGATTTCCTTCTTTTATAGAATTCAGAATTGCTTCACTGCCTACAGAATCCTCCTGCTTTTCATCAGACAGATATTTCTCTGCCTGCAAATATCTTTCTTCTTCATAAAAAGAATACTTCATCGCGGCCATAGCCTCTTCATATGCCTTGTTTCCGCAGCTTTCCATATCCGGATACAGAGAGCTGACTGCAAAATAAATTCTGTTTTTCTCAAGTACCAGGATATTTTGAATAAACTCCTCTATCTGAGTGATCTGTTCCTGTTTAATTCTTGATCCTGACAAGGCCAACACAGCCAGCAGATTTTCTGTTCCGTTGACCTGAAATGTAATTGACGATGTATCTATCAGATGTTTTTTTATAAAATACCCTATCTCCCGTTTCATCTCTTCATTAAGAATCAGATGCTGCTTATTGATCCGGATCAACATCAGATAGCCTTCCTGTCTCAGAGGAAACATCTCACTTAAGGGCTCCCATACCTTACGTCGTGTATGGTGGATATACTGATTCAGAAGCCACTCCATATATCCATATGCAGATTCCTTCAATCGTCGTTCCATCTGATCTACTTTTTGTTTTTGAACCTGATCCTGATTTTTTGATTTCTTTATTTTCTTAATGGCACGCTTTAACTCTTCTGCATCTACAGGCTTTAGCAGATAATCACTTGCATGAAACTGTAACGCCTCTCTTGCATAGGAAAAATCTGCATATCCGCTTACAATCACAAATGCAGTTTCTGGATAATCTGTTTTTACTTTTTTTTGCAGCTGTAAGCCGTCCATTTCTGCCATACGTATATCGCTGATCACAATCTCACAGGAAATATTATTCATGATCTCCATTGCCTCCTGACCATTTGATGCTTCCCACAGCATATCGTCCGGGCATATTTTTTCAAGAAGCATAATAAGTCCTTCTCTGTGAATTCGCTCATCATCTACTACTAATATATTGTACATTTTATCTCCTGTTCTGTCTGATATATACGTTTTGATTATAGCACAACAGGTGTGCATGAACAATTGCACACCTGTCTTTACAAATTCTATTTTTTTGTTCCGTGATACATCTTATCCAATGCATCGGCATAGTCTTCCTTGGAAAGAATCAGTACCGGTATTTCTGAAACCTTACACTGTTTTCCATCCGTCTCAAGACTTGCACTGATCACTCCTGCTGCCTGTGTTTTCTGTCCCTCCACATACAGGGTTACCTGTTTCATTTTATGCTGTGTATCCTGAGGGAAAGGATGCTCTGACAGCATCACGCTCTTCTCGCCTCCTGCCAGTTCATCTGGCAAACTGATGTAAAAACCAGCTACCTTATGGGTATTCTGTGGTACTTCTCCCACCATGCATACTGCCTTATTGTCTGAAAATACAGGTTGATAATCCCAGTGATAGAATTGTTTATACTGTACTTTCCATCCATCAGGAACTTCTATCTTCACTTCTGCATTTTTCCATTCTGTGTCTGTTGACTGGCTGATCAGATAACGGAACAAAAAGATTCCACAGTCTGAATTATAAAGTTTAGGCATAATAATTCCATATGGACTGAACAAAATTCCATCCTCTGTCATTGTGCTGCACTCAGCTCCTGCAATATCCGTTTCCTGCACAGCCATTGTCTCTGTAACAAACTCTTTCTCAACAAGAGCTCCTGCCAATACTAATTCCTCTACTTTTCTACATTCTCCCTGTGCACCTGCACCGTACTTACGTACTTCAAAAATAACCTTTATTGCTTCCTCATTATAGTTTTTAATATTAATAACAGTTTTTCCTTTTTCTTCTCTATATTCAATATCAAAGACATAAGCTCCAAGATGTGTTTTCTGAAGTTTATAACCGGAAAGCAATCCCTGTGGCTTGATGACCAGCGTTTTCTGTGTTCCATCCATCCTGAGGCCAAACCACTGCTCAACACTCTGCTGAATCCATGCACCCTGTCCCTGGCTGCATCTAGTCAGGCATCTTTTCTTATTTGTTGCTCTTGGCCACCAGAAAAGTGAGCCTGTTTCATCCAGACGTTCGTAAAGGAGATTCAGGTTATCAAGCATTTCCTGTCTGGTAAGACTTCCGCCAAGTTTTAAAGTACAGCCTGTTGCAGATGGATTCATGCCAAAATGTAATTCACGCATTGTCTGGAATTCCGGATCATAGTTTGTGATATACATAGAACGTGCATATCTATGAAGATTTACATATGGCTCATAATCGAAATCATATAGTCCATACAAAGGTGCCATAACTGTAGCAGTATCCTCACCACCATAATAATTCAGATCATCCTGGATGTAGAAGCGTTCCTCATTCTCACCTAAGTTGTTTCCGCCTGTAATCTGTCTGCCGAATGGTCCGCTACCTTCCATCAGTTCTTTCATGTCTGCTTTCATCTGTTCCATAAATCTGTCCACATCTGTCGCATCCCGTTCCAGAAGTCTCAGAATTCTTCTGTAAGATTTCAACGCATAATAACACTGTACATTTGCACCATAATCATACTTGCGGAATACAATAAGATCGCTGGCGTATCTGCTAGAAATCAGTGCTTTTTCTTTATGTTTATGCTTCATCATTCCATCGTAGATCTCATCAATAGCAGCAACCAGTTCCGGATGATCTCTGAAGAATTTCTCATCTCCTGTCAGCTCCAGATATTTTCCTGCTATTACAAGCAGAGAAATATAGTAAAACATACTATGATCCGAATACAGGCTATAACGTGGCCGGTTTCTTTCTGCCAGATAAAACATTGCACTTTTTCCTACCTCAGGTACTGCATACATAACACTTACCACATCAGGAGTAATATCAATTCCCCAGAGCCTCGAAAGACTATGGGACGGTGCCCCCTGCCAGTTGGTCAGAAGACTTCCATCTTCTCTGAAAGAAAGACAGTTAAAATTATCAAGAATAAACCGTACCTGCATATCACGGTATTTCTCACCAGCCTCCTGGTTTTCCCGAATATCTGTAGTGATTTTTCCAAATCTTTCTTTCCAGAAATCATCAGTAACATTCAACCATTCCAGCGGTGTATGTTGATACAGTGTTCCAAGGGCAGAATAAATCTCTTCTCTCTTTGGAGTAAGAGCAATTACTGTTGTAAATGTTCTGCTTTCATTTGCTTTTAATTCAAATGGTACATAAATTCTGGGATTATCTCCCTGGCCTTCACATACGGAATCCAGAAGCTGAATTGCTGCACAGGCTTCCGGGTGCCATAATACTAGCAATTTCTGATCCCATTCTGATTTATATGGTGTTACTGTATAATCATCGAAATATTTTCCATAATGCTCAAACTGATTTACAAACTTCTGGTCAAATGACAGACGAAGTTTTCCTTTCATTTTGCATCCGGAAATATTTTTTACTTCTATACAGTAGAATGCTCCTGCAGGTCCAGGAACCGGATGGATTGATGATGCCGGAACTGCTTCTTTCTCCAGAATCGGCGCAAAAGAGAATATTCTGGTTTCCAGTTCCGGATGCTCTGTAGCAGTAACCGGAAGAAAATCATCATAATAAGTTGTCCATGACTGCTTATTTGCACCTGAGATCATCAGACCATTGTCCAGCTCCAGATCATATTTCATTTTTCCAAGAAGTAATGCTGTATCATTCTGATAATACTGACCTATGTATCCTTTAAACTGTCCTCCCAGATCTGTTCCTCCGGATGGTACTGCATAAATTTTATCATGAGGAGTGCACAAAAAGTGCAGTCTGCCCATGGTATCCTGGCCCAAAAGTGTTCTTCCATTTGACTGTGTAAATAGCTGTCTCTCACTTAATGACCAGTCTGTGCGCTCCGAAGTTTCATCATACTGTGCTCTGAAATAAGAAGACTTATATGCCTTTTTCCAGAAATTTTCCCATGTATTATAAATCACATTTCCTCTTAAATGCATTGTTTTTCCTCCTATTCTTAGCCTTTCACACCAGACATTGTTACACCCTCAATAAGATACTTCTGACCAATGGCAAATACAACCACAACAGGTGCAAGCACCAGGCAGGCTGCTGCCATCATTAAATTCCATTCACCTCTGTAAGAACCAGTAAACAACTGAAGTCCCAGTGCAACTGTATATTTTTTCTCAGAATTTAAATATACAAGCGGATTCAGGAAATCGTTCCAGGAATTTAAAAACGCAAACATACCTACAACAGCCAGGGCCGGTTTTGTAATTGGCAGGATAATTTTTGTAAAAATCTGAATATGGGAAGCACCGTCCAGATATGCTGCCTCATCAAAATCCCTCGGGATTCCCAGATAAAACTGACGAAGCAGGAATATGTAAAATGCACCGCCTCCAAACCATGCCGGAACAATCAGTGGAATAAAGCTGTCTGTTATTCCAATAGTTCTCCACATCAGAAATGTAGGAATCAAAGTAACCGCAGCTGGAAGCATCATACTGCTGATAATGCAGGCAAATACCACATTTCTGCCTCTCCATTTAATTCTTGCCAATCCATATGCACAGATGGAACTGGTAAGCATTGTTCCCACTACACATCCTCCGGTTACAATAAATGAATTCAGGAAATATTTTCCAAAGGGAAGTGTATCAAAAACTTCCTGATAGTTTTCCCACATAAATTTAGAAGGAATCCAGCGAGGCGGCATCATAAACACTTCCACTGTGTTCATCAGTGAACTTCTGATCATCCAGTACAAAGGAACCAGACAAAACAAAACACCTAAAATCAGCGCAAAATATATTAGAATTTTTGAAATAATTTTCTTTGTATTCTTCATATTCATTCTCCTCCATAATAAACCCAACGGTTGGAAAACTTAAATATGACTGCAGTCAGCACCATAATGATCAGAAACAATACCCAGGCAACTGCACAGGCATTTCCCATTCTTCCAAACTCAAATGCTTCTCTGTACAGATAGTATACATAGAACAAACTGGAATTGTTTGGTCCACCCTGTGTCATAACATAAGACTGGGTAAATATCTGGAATCCATTGATGATTCCCATTACCACATTATAAAAAATTGTAGGAGTCATCATAGGAATCGTAACATGAAGCAGCTTTGCCCAGAATCCGCCTCCATCAATCTCAACTGCTTCCAGAAGCTGTCTCGGTACATCCTGCATTCCGGCAAGGAAAATTACCATTGTAGATCCGGTAGTCCACAGATTAATAAAAACCAGTGTGGGAATAACTGAACTTTCACCTGAAAGCCATGTGCTTACCGGTAAATGCATTGCCTTTAAAATATTGTTTGCCAATCCCATGTCCGGATTGAAAATCCACATCCAGATCGCTGCCATTGCTACGATCGGAACTACAGTTGGAAGATAAAAGATTGTTCTGAAAAATCCTTTTCCTTTTACATTTGTATTTAACAGCATTGCTATAAAAAAAGAAAATATGATAGCTGTCGGTACAGAAAGCGCAACATAAATTACTGTTACAAGTAATGATTTATAAAAATACGGATCACTTCCACTGAACAGATTTTTATAGTTGCTGATTCCTATAAACTGTCCGCCTGTTGTAAAATTAAAATTTGTAAAACTCAATCCCAGACTGACTGCCATCGGAAGCAATGCAAAAATCAAAAATCCCAGAATACAGGGAAGACTGAATAAAATTCCCCAACGATTTTCTCTTTTCTCGCGATTTGTCATTTTATACTTTATTTTCGTCTGCATATTTATTCCTTTCTGGCATTATAGCTATTTCAATCAGGAAAGGCTGCCAAAAGCAGCCTTTCACTTGAATACTTTAAGAACGTTCTCCTGAATAGGTTCCTTCTACCAAAGAATCCGTCTGGCTTTTTACTTCTGTCATTGCTTCTTCTGCCGTTTTCTTTCCAGACCACACCTGTTCCAGTGCAGAGCCCACTAATGTATTAATCTCATTAAAATTCTTTACGTTAATTTCGGTTGCCACTACTGCATGATCATAAGTTGCCTTTACAATAGCGTCCTGAAAGCCCTCTGGTCTTGCAGGCAATTCTTCAGATGCCCAGAAATCAATCTTATCCGGATCAGTATAATATTCTGTCTGTACAGGCATCCATAAAGTTCTGTATAATTCTGTGATTCTTTCTGAACTTTCTGGATTTGTAAGCCACAGATAAAGTTTTTCGGAAGCCTCCAGATGCTTTGTACTCTTGAATATAATCAAAGAACCACCATCAAAGAAAGTAGTATAGTTTTCATCAATTGGGAGAACACCTACGCCCCAGTTGCATCCGGAATTCATAAGATCCAGATGGTTCCAGCTTCCGTCAATGTACATTGCTGTCTGTTTTGCAGCAAGTGCTGTTGCTGCGCTTGGCATTGCATTCTTCTGTACTGCTGTAGGAGATACATGGTACACATTGATCAGATCTGCAAAATTCTGTAAAATCTGAGCTGACTTCTCATCATTTAATCCAAGTCCGTCCATACTCTCATTTAAGTAACCACCGCCTGCTGATAAAATAAACGGCATATATACATTCCAGTCTGTTCCAAACATTACACCGTACTGTTTAATATTATTTGCATCAAAATCCGGATCAGCTGCATTTCTTCCCTCTGTATCCAGTGTCAGTTTCTGTGCCATCTCTACAAATTCATCCCATGACCAGGCATCCTCTACCTTAGTCGGCGGCAGATCTACCCCTGCCTCTTCGAAGCAGTCTACATTATACATCAGGTTTGTTGTAACATTGGCCTGAACAGGTCCTGCTGATTCTGTAGGACTCCAGTTCCACCAACAGGTAGACAGATAATCATCTTTACTAAGTCCCATATCATCCAGAAGATCATAGAAGTTATAAATCAGGCCATCCTCACCCATCTGACATTTCCATGAAGCTGAATAACTTACATCCGGTGCTTCGCCGGCTGCAATCATAGCATTCAATTTTGTCAGGAAATCCTCAGATGGAATATGCATCAGATCCACTTCAATATTGGGGTTTGCTTCCATGAATTTATCTACAGATTCCTCAATAGCCTTTTTTTCGTCTCCACTTCCCCAGTAAGTGAATTTTATAGTTTCTTTCTCGTCACTGCCCTTGTTTTCTGCATTCGCAGTTGTGGTAAATAAAGCAGTACAGGTCATTAATGCCGCCAGACCTAAAGCCATTCCTCTTCTCTTCATAAAATTTCCTCCTGTTTTTTATCAGCGCGCTTGTTTTTGATGGTTTTATTATATAGCCTTTAATAGCATTTTCTCTATGGGACTTTTTTCGGATTATAGCATTTAGATTAGGAAAACACATTGATATATTTGCTGTTTACAGCAATAGAACAAAAGTATTATTTTGCGAAAAAAAAACAGCAACTGATAAATCAGTACTGTTTTAATTGGTTTATGTACCAGTTTTATACAATTTTTATTCCTGTCTGTTTTTACTGACTTCGTTGTATCTGACAGCTTTACTGATAACTTGCTGCTGTTCATAATTCCTCACCCAAAGTCAATTGCAATCAGATGGAAATCTATCACCGGATTCGCTACCTGCTGATAGACTAAACATTACTCTGCCAAATACGCCTTCAGTTTCTCCATATCAGCTTTCATCACTCTCCGTCCCACCTCATAAATCTCCTTTAAATGGGCCGGATCACGCTCAACCGGTTTTGCACTGATGTCTCTGTCCGGGCGGATAACATGGATCCTGCCCTCTTTTTCCAGATATGCGATTTTATCCAGCATACGATTATACTGAATATGACGTTCATCCAGAAGCTTTACAAGCTCCGGATACTCCCTGAACTTCAGTCTGAGCAGCGGCATCAGCTTATTATGTTCTTTTCTGTATCCCGGATGGCGGGTACATACTACCACATTTTTCTCATAACCCTGTGAAAGCATCCAGTTTACAGGAATCGGATCTGAGATACCACCGTCCAGATACATTCTTCCATTCAGCTTTACCGGTCTGGCGGCCAGTGGCAGGGAAGCTGATGCGCGCATCCATTCCACATCCAGCCTGTCTCCCATTCTGCATTCCTGATAGCAGGGTTTTCCTGTTTCAATATCTGTACATACAACCGTAAACTTCATGGGTGATCTGGCAAATGTCTCTGTGTCAAAAACATCCAGCTTCCAGGGCACCTCCCCATATGCAAAATCTTTGCTGTAAAGATCGCCGGTAGTGATCCAGCTTTTCAATCCCATATATCGTTTATCCTTGCAGAATCTGGTATTATAACGAAGGGTTCGTCCAATCTGGCGGGACTTATAATTACATCCAAAAATTGCACCGGCGGAAACGCCAACTGTAGAATCTGCATAAATCCCCTGCTCCATCAGCTCATCCAGAACTCCGGCTGTATACAGTCCCCGCATACCTCCACCTTCCAGAACCATTCCGAGGCCTTTCTTTTTATTGTCTTCCATAGCTATTCTCACTTTTCACTTTCTTTCACATATTCATTTCGGATTGCAAATCCATGATCCATAGGGCCACTTCCCTTTCCCAGGTCAAGCATTGCCGCCAGTGCTCCTGAAATATACTGTTTGGAACGTTTTACAGCAGTCTGCAGGTCATATCCCTTTGCAAGATTGGAAGCAATGGCACTGCTCAACGTACAGCCTGTTCCATGTGTGTTTGGATTATCGATACGCTTTCCTTCAAACCAGCAATATTTTCCATCATAGTAAAGCAGATCATTTGCATCATTAATGCTGTGTCCGCCTTTGCAAAGTACTGCACAATGATATGTCTCAGAAATCTTTCCGGCAGCCTCTATCATTTCCTCTGCATTGGTCACTGACATTTCAACCAGAACCTCTGCCTCCGGAATATTCGGAGTAAGCACATCAGCCAGTGGAAACAGTTCCTGCTTCAATATCTCCACTGCATCATCACTGATCAGCTTGGCACCGCTTGTTGCAACCATAACAGGATCCACAACAATGTTTTCCGCTTTATATTGTTTCAGTTTCTCTGCTATTACATGAATCAGATCTTTATCTGATACCATTCCGATTTTTACCGCATCCGGATAAATATCCTGAAAAACAGAATCCAGTTCCTGCCCCAGAAATTCCGGTGTTACATTTAATATTGCCTGTACACCGGTTGTATTCTGTGCAGTTAATGCGGTAATGGCACTCATTGCATATACACCATTTGTGATCATTGTCTTAATATCTGCCTGGATTCCGGCGCCTCCGCTGGAATCACTTCCTGCGATCGTCAGTGCAGTTCTCATAATTGTCTTCCTCTCATTTCTTCTATAATACAATCTTATCTACTGCCTCTTTCAGTTCTTCTGCTGCTTCTTTAATGTTATTCTGAGCATAAATGGCACTGATCACTGCCACACCGCAAATCCCTGTTCCCTTTAGCTGAGATATATTTTCTGCTGTGATCCCCCCGATTGCCACCACAGGGATAGATACCGCTTCACAGATTGCCTTCAGTGTTTCATGGGGAAGTTCTGCCGCATCTGCTTTTGAACCGGTTGCAAATACTGCACCCACCCCCAGATAATCTGCACCACGCTCCTGTGCAAGCAATGCCTGCTCTACCGTTCGTGCCGAAACTCCCAGGATTTTATCCGGTCCAAGTTTCTCACGCACAGCACCTGCTTCCATATCACTCTGCCCTACATGAACACCATCTGCATTCATCTTCAAAGCAATTTCCACATTGTCATTTATGATCAGAGGTACCTTATAATCTCTGCATAATTCCTGAAGTTCAGCTGCTTCCTGCAGGAAAGTTTCATCATCTGAATTTTTATCTCTGAGCTGCAGAAAGGTTACGCCTCCATCCAGACTCTCCTTTACCACTTCCTTAAGGCTCCGCCCATTAAGCCAGTGACGGTCCGTTATTGCGTATAAGCGCATTTTCTCTTTATCGAATTTCATGTTTCACTCCTCTTTTCTACTCTTATCTATAGCAATTTACCCCAAAAGTTCTGCTGCAATTTTCTCCAGCTCATCTCTGATCTTAATGTGCTGCGGACATACTTCTTCGCACTTACCACATTTCACACATTCATTGGCAGATTTCCTGCCATGTTTGCCTGCCAGCCATTCTTCCTGGTGAACTGTGCAGTTGCTTCTTCTCTTGTCTTGCAGTTGATCCATGCTGCGTTCTTTGTAGCAAGCTGGAATTTCTCTCTCGGATAACGCTCTACCAGTGCTTGGCGGATGGCATCCTCGCTGCCTGCATAGGCCCAGGCTGTATCAAAATAAGTAAATCCTGCATCCATAAACAGGTCTACCATCTTTTTGGTCTGCTCAATATCAATCACGTCGCCTTCCAATTTCGGCAGACGCATCAGGCCAAATCCAAGTTTCTTGATGTTTTCTCTTAAATAAGCCATGTGAAGACCTCCTTATTTTCTGAGATTACCAGAATACGATTTCCACTCATATTCCGGTTAACTATTCTATTATAGCGGAAAATCTTATCAATTTCCATTGCATGTCTGTAAAAAATCTCTTATATACCTTTCCCATATCCCAATGTGATGGTATCGCATACTGGCATTCCCCTACATTATCATAATTTCCTGATTTTATTTTTTCAATGATCTATGACCACACTCCAATGCATTATTCTCCCGTATCTCCCATTTTGGACAATATTCTACATCATAAAAATAATACCTCAAATATAAGAAAAACTTCTCCTAAGCAGATTTCAGATTATTTACTCAATCCACTTAGAAGAAGTTATAAGTTTTCTTACATACCGATAATTCCCAAAACGTTTGCAATAGAACTCAGCAAAATAATAATCAGACAAATCGTTGCAAAGTATTTGATAAATACTCTGTACAGTTTCTTTCTGCGGAATGGAGAAGACTGCTCAATTTCTTTTTCCATTCCATCAATACCAACAACACGAAGAATCAGAATACAGGTTGCAAGTGCTGCCAACGGCATCATTACTGAGTTTGTCATAAAATCGAAGAAATCAAGGAAGTTCATTCCAAAGATACGAATGAAATCCAGAAGTCCATATCCCATGGAAGATGCGGTTCCAAGTACAATCATGATCACAACCATCAGACCGCAGCATTTCTTACGGCTCCAGTGAAGTTCGTCCATGAATGTGGAAACACTGGTTTCCATCAGGGAAACTGCACTTGTCAGAGCTGCAAGTAATACAAGTATGAAGAATACGATTCCTGTTGCAGTACCAAATCCCATACTTGCAAATACTTTTGGCAATGTGATAAACATCAGAGATGGTCCTGCCTGAAGTGTTTCAGGATTTCCACCGGAGAATGAAAATACCGCCGGGATGATCATCAGACCTGCAAGGATTGCGATACCTGTATCGAAAACCTCAACCTGTGTGGTAGATCTCTCGATATCCATATCTTTACGGACATAGGAACCGTAAGTATACAGGATTCCCATTGCAATGGACAAAGAATAAAACATCTGTCCCATCGCTGCTACTACTGTCATCCAGGAGAAATTTTTCACATTCGGGATCAGGAAATATTTCACACCTTCAACAGCACCCGGACGTGTGACAGAATAGATTGTAACTACGACTGCCAGAACTACCAGAACCGGCATCATGATCTTTGACATTCTCTCTACACCGTTCTGTACACCACCGAGAATGATGATGAATACAAGCGCCGCAAATACCAGAAACCAGAGTTCCACCTGCCAGGAATCGGAAATAAAGTTTCCAAAATATCCGTCTTCCGCTACTGCCTGGACATTTCCTTTGAAATATTCCACAAGATACTTAATTACCCATCCGCCAATCGTACTGTAATAAGGAACGATCAGCATTGGAATCACTGCATTTAACCATCCGCCGATTTTGAATGATTTCGTTTTTCCAAAATGCTCAAATGCACCTACCGGACTCTTTCTGGTCATTCGTCCAAGGGCTGTTTCTGACATGATCAGTACATAACCAAATGACGCTGTCAGAAGAATATAGATCAGCAGGAAAATTCCGCCTCCATATTTCGCTGCAAGATATGGAAATCTCCAGATATTTCCCAGTCCTACTGCAGAACCTGCAACTGCCAGCACATAACCAATCCTTCCGGAAAAGCTTCCTCTGTTATGGTTATGTGCAGAATTGTTTTCTTTTTTCATTATACACCTCACCTCGTTACAAAAACCTCCCATAGGATTTCTCCCATGGGAGGTCTGCTAGTTTTTTACTGATTCTATAGTATCAAAAAGATGCGGGAATGTCAAAGACTAATAATAATTACAGACTTAATTGTAACATAGTTACTGTTCACACACCACTATCCCAGTATATATTTCAAGTATAGTCTTTCTGTACACATTGTTCTATGATATAATAGTTGAGCTACCACCCCTAGACAGGTGCAGAAAGGGGGGGTGTTGTAAATGGATATGATCTTATCATTTATGCTTTCTATCTTGGCAAGTGTAATCGCCTACTACATTTGCAAATGGTTGGATAGAAAATAGCAGCTGGTAGCCAGCCTGGGGGAATAAGCCACCCTGCCCAAACGGAATAAAAAAGCCTCAGAGGTCGCAACTCTGGGGCTTTTGCTGTGTTATAAATGAATTTAACCTTATCATTTTGCCTACTGGCATTATATCATATGCATTTTTTGTTTGCAATATACTCAATATACTTTTTCGAATCAAGTCAAAACTTTTGGTTACTGTTCACTTCGTTCACAGTAACGTATTGGACGGTCTTTGGATCAACACCAGCATAGAGAAGATTGGTAATGTAAGTGTGCCGCAGGGTTCCCCCCAAGTCTTTGGCGGGCCGTGAGGAAGTATCTTTAAGCCCCCATGCAGTCATCGCGCCGAATCTGCCACAATCCGTTTTATGAAATCGTAGATCGCTCCGAAGCAGTTCTTTCATCACCTCCCTGACTGCTCCATCTTCGCGGCGTTTCATATTCGCTCGTACATGGGTTATGTACCTGTTGTGCTGTCTATTCGATTGTCAATGTACTGATGAAGGAGGAAAACTTGTCCTTCTTATTAACACTGACAAAAAAGGCAAAAAACAGGCGCATCAAATGAAATTTTATCAAAAATATTTTACAAGCTGCTTTAATCCACGGCGGATACTGTCTCGGACACGGCTTGGGTCTACACCTTCTACTTCGGCAATTTCATTTACCGTCATTCCCAGATAGTATCGGGCATAAATTCGCTTTGCCTGTTTCTCCGGCAGCTTCATCACAGCGGCATAGACCTGCTCCTGAAACTGTTTTTCCTCCAGAAGCATCTCCGGTGTTTGCGGCTTCAACAGCACCGCATTTTCAATGCCATTCTCGCAATCCAGAGAATACTGTGCTTTATAACGATACATCTTTCGCTCATACGCAGCCTCCGCACGTTCAGCTGCTCGAATAGTCTCCATTACTTCCTCTGTCACATCTACAAAAAAGTCTGTTGTATAAACATCAGGATAAAGTTCCCGAAGGTTAATTTTCTTCATTATGTACCTCCATTTCGATTCACGGGTGATTGACGGGTGAATCGAATGGAGGCGGAGACCGACACCGGCAGACAACCGGGTCATCTCCGAAAAAATGGCAACAAAAAACGCCAGATTTCCGTGAGGGAAAACTGGCGCGCCAAGAACAGCCATTATTATACTGAATTACATGGAACGATAATGCCGATGCAATGTTATACTTGCCCGGAGGAGGAGCAATGCTTTTTTTAACTGATGTAGATCATGTGAGCTTTGAAAAAGCAAACGAGACACGGCAAAATAACCTCCAATCGGCTACCGT
>ENA-OPVG01000964-OPVG01000964.1-human-gut-metagenome-genome-assembly--contig:-NODE-964-length-23128-cov-6.388636_pt1 | contig 23128 bp, 19 predicted proteins | sample MGYA00241093_ERZ501975 | MGnify/ENA primary metagenome ERZ501975 (study PRJEB25962, sample SAMEA2042993) | human gut metagenome | biome: human gut; feature: human-associated habitat; material: faeces... | reverse complement strand
TATGACATGCCCACTTAAGACAGCAACATGCGGATGCCATATCACAGGTAAATAATAAAGAATACGGAGGAAAAAAAGATGGCAAAATTTGATGATTTCGATTTGGATGTAACAAAGACAGCAGCACAGGGCGGGATCGAGCCGAAGTATAAGAGCAAATCAGCATGTACCCCAGGATGCCCGACAGGAATCCTTATGACATGCCCACTTAAGACAGCAACATGCGGATGCCATATCACAGGTAAATAAAGTTTGGAAGTGAAGCGTAATGGCAAAATTTGATGATTTTGATTTGGATATTATCGAAAAAAAAGTAAGAAGAGATATTATACCTGCGAGTATTACAAGTCAACACTCTTTTTGTACCCCCAATTGCCTAACAGGATTTCTTTGTCCACCAAAAACTCAGCTTACATGCACATGTAAATTAAAGGGTCAATAAATCTGTTTTAGTGTACATACATAAAAAAGCTCTATTTTGATAATAGAGCTTTTTTTACGAGTAAATGAGTATTTTTTACATGTTGGGTGATTAATTACTAATTTTTGTTATTATTAGTTAGTAAAAACATAAAGGAGCAGATAATGGAAAATATACTTGTGATTGACGATGACGAAAAGATTTTAGAATTAGTACAAGAAGTTTTGAAAAATGAACATTATATAGTGGAAACAAGAAGCTATGTTGACAATACTAATATTGGTGAATTTGAAGGGTTTGACTTAATATTATTGGATATTATGTTACCGTTTTTAGATGGTTATGAAATAGCAGTAACAGGAAAACAGACTGACAGTAAGGAAAGTTTTACGGAAACAGAATAGCAGAAAAAGACAATGGCAGTGGTGGCATTTCAGACATTATGAATTGGAGAAATGTTTATGACTGCTATTTTTATGTCTTTTAGCAGAAATGGAAAGAGATCCAGAAAAAGAAAGACAGAAATTACGGAAAAATATAACAGAAAAGCGTTGGCAGATGGGTGGATTGAACAAGCAAGGCGAAGAAAAGAATAGAGTGCCGGATACGGCACATGATTGTCCGATACTTCGCATCGGAGTGATGCATGAACAGCCAGTTTCAGAAAGAGAAAATCTATCGAAATGGGAGCTTTTCTATTTCTTCCACAGTCTGTCCCTGCACCACAAAACCACCGTCATCTCCATTTTGATCTGATAACGTAGGGTGGAAAATATGGCTTGGTGGGTGTCGGTTCAGTGGTGGGGAGATGACAGGCAAGTTTCGCAAAGTGGCAAGCCACTCTGCACCGGAGCCAGCCTTTGGGCTGTTCCTAAACTTGCCAGAGGGCTCTGCCCCTTGGAACCCCGGCACGTCAATGGCGTAAGTATTCCTGCGAAATGTCCACCGGACATTCCTACGGAACACTTACTGATTGACTAGGACTCTGTCCTGCACCTGTATAAGAGAGCGTTGCACTCTCTTATAAATCTCTTGCCAATATACACCAAAACGCTGTGTCTGTTAATAAAGAATGAAAAATCAGGCAAAGAAAGGAGACAAAAGCCTATGAGAAAACGAAATCATACAGTAACTATACGGATGAATAAAGAGGAATATGAGCTACTTCAAAGCAAAGTAAAGGAATCCGGAAAAACACAGCAGGAAGTTGTAATAAAAGCAATCGCAGATTTGAAGATAGCTTCTACAGAGGAAGTGGAAGAACTAAAAAGATTGAACCAGATGTTTGCAGATATTCTCAGTCAGCTACGGGGAGCTACTACAAATATCAATCAGATTGCAAGAAAGCTGCATACAGATGGAGAAGTTCCAAATGACAGTACGCTGTATTTCCTCAATAAAAATATTCTTAAGTACCGGAAGGAGAGTGAAAAGATATGGCTATTAATAAGACGATTAATAAGCGGACAAATACACATGGAGCAATGAGAAACTGCATCGAATATGTTTTGCGACAGGACAAGACAAGTGAACTGCTTACTTATGTAACAGGTCCGTACTGCCGTGATGAGATTAAATATGATCTGGTGTATAGAACCTTTTTAGAAGAAAAGAAGATGTGGGATAAAGATTCTGGGAGAATGTACGCTCACAACATTATTTCCTGGCATAAGGACGAGCAGATTACTCCGGAGCAGGCATTAGAATTTGGAAAAGAGTTTGCAGAAAATTGGTTCAGTGGATTCCAGACCTTAGTGGCTGTGCATAAGGATAAAGATCATATCCACTGTCATCTGGTTACAAATTCTGTGAGTTATGAAGATGGAAGAAAACTGCATAACACCAAAAAGGATCTGGAACGTATGAAACAGCTTACCAATCAGATGTGCCGAGAACGTGGACTGACAGTAGCCGAAAAAGGAAAGCACTTTGATGAAAGTCAGATTGAAAAAGGGGAAGTCATTGCATGGAGCAAAGATAAATATAACCTGTTCCGTCAGCAGGTGAAAGACAGCTTTGTAGCGGATTGTGCAATGGCAGTGTTAAAAGCACTGGAAAATTGTATCAGTAAGGAAAAGTTTATAGAAAAAATGAAGCAGTTCGGATGGAACGTAAACTGGACAGAGAAACGGAAGCACATCACATTTCAGAATCAGGATGGAAAGAAAGTGCGAGACAGCAATCTGTCAAAAACATTTCATCTGGATATCAGTAAGGAGGACTTAGAGAATGAATTTGATAGAAATTACGAAAGGGTGCGAGTCGAAGCAGAACGAACAAACGGAGCAGATGAAGAGCTTGCCGGATATTACCGACAAGTGGAAGCAGCTTGCGAAGGAGCAGGCGGCGTCACTGGAGCTAGTGACGGAAGAGAGAGACGAGTTACAGGTGAGAAATCAGAAGATGAACGAGTTTATCCAGAAATTTCAGGAAAGGACACACAAGCTGAAAATGGAAAAACAGAAGCTATTCTTCGAGAATCACGAAATGCAAGACGAAATTCGGAAATTAAACGACGAAATTCATCGTTTGACAACCGAACTGTCCGAAAAGCAGAAGCTGAATCAATCGCTTCAGCAGAGCAACGACGATTTGAGGAACAGAAACGGCTTGATGAGCAGGAGCGAGCAAGAGAAGCTCGAAGAAGAAATAAAAGACGTTCGGGACCAGAACTCTAAATTACAGGACAAAGTTAATAAATCATCCGTTGAGGCTGTGGATGAAGCACAGAAGAAACAAAAAGAAGCGGAGAAAAAGGCTAGAACAATAGAATACCAGTTTAATAAGGCACAAGAAGAAGTAAAGATTGTGAAGAAAAAAACAGATTGTGAAATAAAAAAGTTGAAAAATGAAGCGAAAGAAAAGGAAACATTCTGGATGATAGCTTATATGATCTTGGTTTTGTTGGCAGTAATAAAAAATACAGTATTTCAAAAAGATCTATTTGCTTGCATAACTGTTCCATTGAGGTTTTGGTATAGATATATAGAGTGGTTAATCCATCCATCAGAATTAAATACTTTAGGTGAGCGAGAGTATTTTTCAGCAGGATGGTCGTGGTTTTTGAGAATTATGGCTATTCTTATTTTTCTTGGACTAGGAATAAGTAGTGAGATATTTGTGTTGAGGAAGATAGAGCAGTATCGAAAAGCATGGGATAAATATTCTATATGGATTCTGCTTATCAGCGTGTCATCAATTGCTGTAATAGGTGATGTAGTGAGAAAATATTTTCCGATAAATCTTATATTGCTCTTGGGATTTATAAATATTGCTGCTATGGAAATAAAAATCTACTGTCATAATAAAATGGAATTATATTAGAAAAAATATTTATGGTTATGAAAAACCAAATTTGATTATTGACAATCAAATAAACAAATGCTATAGTGAACACAAGGAAATTGATTGTGAATAACCAAAGGAGGAAACAGGGTTGAATATTTCAGTTAAAGAGTTAAAAGAAAAAGAAGGCTCGAAAGTTGAAGAGATTAGTTGGAATATTTCAAATAGGATGAGAGAACTTGGAAATACATCCGTATATGGAGGCTTTTGCTTATCGTATGTGGCGTATTTATCTTTAAAAAATAAGATAAACGATGTATACCAGTTAGTAGAATATATGGAACTGACTTTTTCACCGGAGAGAGTCAGTTTCATAAAAGGAAATATTGAAAATTTATGGAATGTGGCAATAGAAATCGGAGAAGCATATTCGGAAGAAACACTTTTAGCAGTAGTATTGTGGTGGCCATTGCAAGGAAATAAATTTATGGGAGAATGCGAAACCCCACAGAGTGTTGTAAAGTTGGCAAATGAGATACTTCAAATTTCAAATGATAAGACAGCAGATTTCTGTAGTGGAATTGGAACATTTCTAGTGAATGCTATAGAAAGAAATCCAGAATCACAGTTTTATGGTGTGGAGCTTGTAACCGAGGTCAAAGAAGTGGCAGAAATCAGAACGGAATTAATTTCTGATCGGGTGAAAATTGAGCAAAAATCAGTTCTGAACATTGATGACAATCTGATGTTTGATAAAATATTCTGTGATTATCCTTGGGGGATAAGGGCGAAAGAGAGTATTGGAAACAACGAGGAATTAGAGGCGATATATAATGTTATACCAGAAGTACAGAAAGTAGCTGCGGGAGACTGGGTATTTATTATAAATGTCATGAATCATCTCAACAAACATGGAAAAGCGGTTGTTTCGGTGAGTAATGGAGTGACTTGGAATGGAGGGATCAATACAGTAATCCGCGAAAAATTTGTAAAAAAAGGATTTGTCGAGGCGGTGATAGCACTTCCATCCAATTTGTATTCGAATACAGGAATTGCCTGTTCATTACTGGTATTAAGCAGAAACAATAAAAATATAAGAATGATAGATGCAACGGAGATGGTCTCTGTTGGACGAAGACAGAATGTTCTTAGTGATGAAAATATTTCTAAAATTCTTGAACTACTGAATACAGATGACGATAACTCAAAGCTAGTTTTGGGTGAAGAGGTAGCAAAAAATGAATACACTCTTAATCCGTCAAGATATCTTCAAAAGGAGATGCCCATAAAAAACGGTGTAGCATTTGAATCTGTGATTAAGAACATAACAAGAGGAGCACAGATTAAAGCAACGATTTTAGATGAAATTGTATCTGATGAACCAACGAACATGCAGTATTTGATGCTGGCAAATTTACAGGATGGTATTATTAGTGATGATCTTCCTTATTTGAAAGAAATGAATCCTAAATACGAGAAATATTGTATTAAAAATGGAAGTCTCGTAATTTCCAAAAATGTATCTCCGGTAAAAATGGCAATTGCATCAGTAAAAGAAGGAAAGAAGATTTTAGCGAATGGTAATCTTTATGTTATTGAGTTAGATGAAGATAAGATAAATCCTTACTTTTTGAAAGCATATTTGGAAAGTGAAAATGGAAAAGCAGCCTTATCTAGAGTAGCAGTAGGAGCTACATTATTAAATCTGCCGGTTGAAGGATTGAAAAAAATAACAATTCCATTGCCTGACTTAAAAAGTCAGAAGATAATTGCAGATAAATATTACGCCAAGATAAATGAAATAAAAGAATTGAAATACAAATTAGAAAAGGCAACAGCAGAATTAGAACATATTTATACGGAGGAACAATAAATGGACGAGAATAAGAAATTTGATGTAGTTGGAACTAATATAGCAGAGAAAGCGACAGTGATCTGGAATGTAGCAGATATGCTACGGGGACCGTTTAAACCGCATGAATATGGATTGGTAATTTTGCCAATGACAGTAGTAAAAAGATTTCATGATTGTTTATTACCGACACATAAAGCAGTATTGGAACAGTATGAAAAGGTGAAGAATTTTGCTGTAATTGATGGATTTTTGACAAAAGCTTCCGGTTATCAATTTTATAACATCAGCAAATATACATTTGAATCTTTATTAGCTGATCCGGAAAATATCGAAGCAAATTTTCGAGATTATCTGAATGGATTTTCAGCAAATGTTCAGGATGTGCTGGCAAAGTTTGATTTTGATAACATTATCCGCAGAATGGTAGAAAGTAATACCTTGTATCTTGTCATAAAAGAATTTAATTCACAAAAAGGATATCTGGGACCAGATAAAATCAGTGCAGTAGACTGTGGATATATTTTTGAAGATTTAGTAAAACGATTCTCCGAATCTTTTGGTGAAGAGGCCGGGGCACATTTTACCAGTAGAGATATTATCTATTTAATGACAGATTTACTTTTATCAGATGCAGATCTGAGTAAGGGTGGAAATGTAACAGTGTATGATATGGCGATGGGAACATCTCAGATGCTTAGCTGCATGGAAGAAAGAATTCAGGAGCTAAACACGGAGATTGGAGTTACCTGCTTTGGTCAGGAGTTTAATCCCTCTACATTTGCGATTGCAAAAGCGGATATGATGATTCGTGGGGGTGATCCAAATAATATGAGATTTGGAGATACCCTATCTGAAGATCAGTTTAGCGGATATCAGTTTCAGTATATTATTTCAAATCCACCATTCGGAATTGACTGGAAAAGAGAAAAAACAGCAGTAGAGACAGAAGCGAAAAAAGGTGAATTGGGAAGATTTGCACCTGGACTTCCGAAGATATCAGATGGACAGCAGCTATTTGTATTGAATGGACTTTCCAAGCTAGCTCCAAATGGGAAAATGGCTATCATTCAGAATGGATCACCATTATTTTCAGGAGATGCAGGAAGTGGACCGTCAGAGATTAGAAGATATATTCTGGAAAATGACTGGTTGGATGCGATTGTGCAGTTAGGTACAGATATGTTTATGAATACTGGTATCAGTACGTATATTTGGATTTGTTCTAAAGATAAACCAGTGCACAGAGCTGGAAAAGTGCAGTTGATTGATGCTTCGCATTGTTTTGAAGCAAGAAGAAAAAGTATCGGAACAAAAAGAAATGACATTACTGATAAATGCCGTGATCTGATTGTAAAGGCATATGGTGCATTTGAAAATGGAACTGTATATGGTAAGAAAGATGGTATTTACTGTCAGAGCAAGATTTTTGACACAGAGGAATTTGGATATCAGAAGATTGTAGTAGAACAGCCACAGAAAGATGAAAATGGTGAAACTATATTAAAGAAGGGAAAGCCAGTGGCTGATGTGTCTCTGCGTGATACGGAAAATGTACCGCTGACAGAAGAAATTGAAGAATATTTCAAGAGAGAAGTATTACCATATGCACCAGAAGCATGGATAGATGAAAAGAAAACGAAAAAAGGATACGAGATTCCAATGACAAGGTACTTTTATGAATATCAGGCACCGGAACCAGTGGAAGAAATTGCCGTACGTTTACATGAACTGGAGTTGGATATTCAGAATAGTTTAAATGCTTTGTTTGGGGAGAAATGATATGAGTAGAGAGATGAAAGATTCTGGGGTTGAATGGATTGGAGAGATACCAAAGAAATGGAAAATATCAAAAGTTAAATATTTTGTTAAGTGCTTTGATGGAAAAAGAATTCCAATTGATATAGGAGAAAGAAAGCCAGGTCCCTATCCGTATTGGGGAGCGGGAAGTATAACGGATTATGTTGAAAATTATATATTTGATGAAGAATTAATTTTATTAGGGGAAGATGGAGCGCCTTTTTTTGATTATACAAGACCTGTTGCTTTTTTAGTTAATGAGAAGATATGGGTAAATAATCATATTCATGTTTTAAAACCCTCAAAAACGATATCATCTTTATTTTTAACATTTTTTCTGAATGCAGTTGATTATAAAACATATATTAATGGAAGTATATTGAATAAATTAACACAGAATAATATGAAAAATATTACTATTGTATTACCGACATTTGAAGAGCAATATAAAATAGCTAGATTATTAAATGAAAAGTGTGAAAAAATAGATTCCATCATAAAAAAATCTTTAGTATTAATAGATGAATATAGACTAATGAAACAATCAGTTATTACCAAAGCAGTTACTCAAGGAATTAGATCTAGTCGATTAATGAAAAAATGTAATATTACATGGTTAAGAGAAATTCCCGATGAATGGACTACACAGAGAGGAAAACATTTATTTGTTGAAACCAATGAACGTTCAGTGACAGGAGAGGAAGAATTGTTAACTGTGTCCCATATTACAGGTGTGACACCAAGAAAAAATAAAAATGTAAATATGTTTATGTCGGAATCTTTAGTTGATTACAAAATATGCCATGAAGGAGATATTGCTGCTAACACGATGTGGATGTGGCAAGGTGCGATAGGTGTATCAAAATATTATGGAGTAATAAGTCCTTCATATAACACATACAGACAAAAAACAGATACGTATGATGCAGATTATCTTGAGTATTTGTTACGTATCTCGCCATTAGTAGCTACATATGCAGCATATTCTACTGGAATAACTGCGTCAAGACTTAGATTATATCCACAGGGATTTTTTTCAATATTATTTCCAGTTCCACCTAGAAAAGAACAACAGGAAATTGCAGTATATTTAAATAAAAAAATACCGCAAATTGATCAGTTGATTATAAAAAAAGAGAAATTTGTTGATGAATTAAAAAGTTATAAAAGATCCCTGATTTACGAATATGTAACAGGGAAAAAGGAGGTGCCAGAATCTTGAGTATAGATGTTACAACAGAAAAACGCTTCGAGGCAGACATTGAAGAATTCTTTTTATCACCGGCAGGTGGATATACACATAATAACGATGTGTATGATCCTCAGCTTGGTGTTTATAAAGATACGCTGTTGAGATTTATTCAGAGAACGCAACCGAAAGAGTGGAAACGCTTTTTATTGCAGAATAAAGTAGATCCAGAACGAAAATTCTGCCTTGCTTTCAACAATGCATGTGATATGGACGGACTTATTTCTGTACTGCGACATGGATTTAAACATAGAGGTATTCCGTTCAAAGTATGTTATTTTAAACCAGAATCTGGCTTAAATCAAACAGCGGAAGCACTGTACGAAAAGAATGAAATTACTTGCAACAGACAATGGTTTTATTCCAGTGATACACATAATTCTGTTGATATGGTTCTGTCGGTAAATGGGATTCCGGTATTTGCCCTTGAATTAAAGAATCAGTATACAGGACAAAACGTTGATAATGCTAAGCGTCAGTGGATGTATGATCGTGACCCAAGAGAAATATGTTTTCAGTTCAATAAGAGAATCTTAGGATATTTTTGTATTGATCAGTTGGAAGTTTGGATGACAACACGGTTGGAAGGAAAAAATACATATTTTCTTCCGTTCAATCAGGGATCGAACGGTGCAGGAAATGATGGCGGCAAGGGAAATCCTGCGAATCCAGACGGATATCCGACATCATATTTCTGGGAGTATGTATTCCAGAAAGATAGTATGATGGATATTATCCAAAAGTTTATTCATCTGCAGGTAAAGGAAGAAAAGAAACAAATGCCTGACGGATCAGAACAGGTCACGAAGAAGAAAAGATTGATTTTCCCAAGATATCATCAATTGGATGTTGTACGTAAATTAATTGCAGATGTGAAAAAAGAAGGCGCAGGTCGTAATTATCTGATTCAACATAGTGCAGGTTCTGGAAAATCCAATTCTATTGCCTGGACAGCGTATAGACTGGCTTCCTTACATGATTCGAATGATGAATCTGTTTTCAGCAGTGTGGTTGTAGTTACAGACCGAACCGTGTTAGATGAACAGTTACAGGAAACCATTTCAGGGTTTGATCACACGATAGGGGCGGTAGAGACGATTGATGATAAAAAGAACTCAAAAGATTTAAGAGACGCCATCAATAACGGAGCAAGAATTATTGTAACTACATTGCAGAAATTCCCGGTGATTTATCAGGAAGTGGATAAGGTTGCCGGAAGAAATTTTGCGATTATTGTCGATGAAGCTCATTCTTCACAGACAGGAAGTTCTGCAATGAAACTGAAAGCGGCGTTGGCTGATACAGAAGCAGCATTGCGAGAATATGCGGAAATAGAAGGAAAAGCAGAAGATGAAATAGATAGAAATGACAAACTTGTGCAGGAGATGCTGACACATGGAAAACATCCAAATCTATCCTTTTTTGCATTTACTGCAACTCCAAAACCAGCAACACTGGAGATGTTTGGAAGTCAATGGACAGATGGAAGTTTCCATCCATTTCATATTTATAGTATGAGACAGGCAATAGAGGAAGGATTCATTCTGGATGTTTTGCAGAATTATATGACTTACAGTACTTGCTTCAAAATTGCAAAAGACACACCGGAAAATCCAGAGCTTCCAGAAAGCAGAGCAACAAAAATTATAAAGAAATATGAAAAATTACATCCATATAATATCAGCCAGAAATCACAGATTATCGTAGAAACATTCAGAGAGACTACGAAACAAAAAATCGGTGGAAAAGGAAAAATGATGGTTGTCACAGACTCGAGACTGGCAGCAGTTCGATATTTCCATGAAATCAAAAGATATATAAGAGAACAACATTATGTAGATATGGATATTTTGGCTGCATTTTCCGGAACGGTGCAGGATGGAGATGAAGAGTATACAGAATCCGGGTTGAATGTAAGAAAAGATGGAAGCCATATATCAGAAAGTCAGACAAAGGAAGAATTTCATGATAATTTCAACGTTCTGGTAGTAGCGGAAAAATATCAGACTGGTTTTGATGAACCATTGTTACATACAATGATTGTTGACAAAAAATTGAAAAATGTGAAAGCAGTGCAGACATTATCTCGTCTAAACCGAACCTGTCCAGGAAAAGTGGATACATTTGTGTTGGATTTTGCGAATAAAAAAGAAGATATTCTGGAAGCATTTCAGCCATTTTATCAGGAGACAAGCCTTGAGCAGGAAGTAAACGTAGATTTAATTTATCAAACGGAAAAAGAACTTCTGGATTATGCAATTTATAATGAGAATGATATCAAGGCATTTATTGATATATGGAATCATCCTTGTAAGCAGGATGCAACTGCAATGGGAAAAATGACAAGTGTATTAAAACCGGTAGCAGACAGATATAATTTGAAAAACCCAGAAGAACGGTATCAATTTAGAAGACAGGTAAGAAAATTATTACGATGGTATAGTTATATAACACAAGTAGTTCGTATGTTTGACGCAGATATGCATAAGGAATATCTCTTCCTTAGCTATTTAATTGGACTCTTGCCGGAAGAAAAGGAAGAACCGATTGATTTAGATGGAAAGCTGAAATTGGAATACTATAAATTGCAGAAGACTTTTGAGGGTGCAATAAAACTGGAAAAAGTTGACGGGCAGTATGTTCCATCTAAAAAGCAGGGGGCACAGGGGATCCGACAGAAAAGCACATTGGATGAAATTTTGGATAAGATTAACGAGAAGTATAAAGGACAGTTTACAGATGGAGATCGGGTGATGCTTGGTGCGTTACACGATAAGCTGATTGCTGATGATAAACTGGCAAGTTCTGCACGTACTTCAGATCCAAGAATTTTTACGGAAAGCATTTTTCCTTCAGCTTTTGGAAACGCAGCAATGGAAAGCTATATGGAAGCACAGGACAGCTATGGTTCTCTATTCGAGGACAAAAGTAAGTATGATGCTGTGATGAGTGCATTGGCGGGAGTGATTTACAGGGAAATGCGTTCTAAAAAGACTGTGGATTACCGGAAAATTGAGAGAGACGAGCAAGTGCAAATGGTAGCGGAAGAACCAGTTAAATATGGGGAATAAGAATTAGAATATGTTAAGAAACTAAGGGAGGAGGAAATGTATGTATTTAAAAAGATTAGATATTAAAAATTTTAGAGTTTTTGATGAAGAAGGAGTATCATTAATATTTAACCAAGGTGTAAATGCAATTATTGGTGAAAATAATTCTGGAAAATCTTCGGTGATAGATGCAATCAGAATTGCTTATTCCACAGTAACATACAAAAAAGATATATTTTTTTCAAAATCAGATTTTCATGTTAATGAAGACGGAACAACGGCTGATTATGCCCAATTTGATGTATTTCTGGAAGATGTTCCAAAGAGATTAGTTGAAATTTGGAATCCGCAGAGCGAAAGTGGAAAGGGGGGAGATTTTCATATCAAATTCGAAAAATATATTGCTCCTAGTGGAATGGAAAAGGTACGATCTGTTTATTGGGGATTTGGAACGGAAGGGAATTCTTTAACTACAGATACATTCGAAGCAACAGATGTAGTTTTTCTTGGTGCATTACGTGATTCGGAAAACGAGATGAAACCTTCTAAAAACAGCAAACTGGCACAACTACTTAGAAATATGGTTCCAGAAGAGGAAATTAGAAAAGAATTAGTACAGATTTTGACAGATGCGAATAATAGTCTTTTGGAAAAAGATCAATTGATAAAGACAAAGACCACTATAAATAAAAATCTTGCAAAGATTGAACAAGAGTTTTTAAATCAACAGATCGATATTGGATTGGTAGAACCGAGGTTTGATTCAATTGCGTCTTCATTACGTGCATGGCTTAAGCCAAAGTGGTTATTGATAAATAAATCAGATTCTGTGTATGAAAAAGCTACGGAATATTATCAAAATCATAAAGAAATTAAAAAAATGCAGGCAGATACTAGGGGAATATATTTTGAAAGCTCTATTTTAGAAGACCAGATGGACATTGATGCTGAAGTAAGCAGTAGGATTAAAGAACTTGCCAATAGTTCTTTTGAATTGTATCAAAATGGTTTGGGATATAATAATCTATTATTTATGTCTGCTGTGCTTGGAGATATGGCAATTGAAAAAGGTGGAATTTATCATAATCTTTTGTTGATTGAAGAACCAGAAGCTCATTTACATCCACAGTTACAGGAGCTAGTTCATAGTTTTTTAGAAGATGCAAATAGAAATGACAGTAATATTCAGATTATTTATACATCGCATTCTCCAACATTAGCATCTAAAATTGATATAGAAAATATTAATTTAATATATGAATGTGGACACGAAAAATTTTGTCTGCCTTTTTCAGAAGCAAAGTTAAATGAGGACAATAAAAAATATTTACAGAGATATTTGGATGTTACGAAATCTCAGATGTTTTTTGCAAGGGGAATTTTATTTGTAGAGGGAATTAGCGAAGCAATTTTAATTCCAGAAATGGCAAAAGCTTTAGATAGACCGTTGGAGAAATATGCGGTAGAGTTAGTCAACGTGGATAGTGTTGCATTTAAGCCTTTTGTTAATCTTTTTTCATCAGAACAAGTGAAGACTTGTTTTAAAAAAGTTTCTATTATTACCGATGATGATAGATGTTCTAAAAAGAATGAAAAAGACTACATTAGTAAAGATTTTGATTATGATAATGTTAGTTCGGAAATCGTTGCAAATTTAGAAAATGGACAGCCATCAGATAGATATAAGGAATTAGAAACATTGTGTTCAGGAACAGAAATTAATATATTTTCTGCTTATAAAACATTAGAGTATGCATTATGCTGTAGTGAAAATAATATTTATCATATGGTAGAAGCTATTAAAAATTGTTACGTAGATCTCGGACCTAAATTAGAAGAAAAGATTGCAACTTTATCTGAATTGAGTGAAAAAGCAGCGTGTGTGTGGTTGTTTATAAGAACCAGGGATAAATGTAAAGGTGCAGTTGCCCAATATATAAGTCAAGTTATTAGTGACCAGAAAAAACAAAAGGATAATAAAAAAACAATTGAAAAGGAATTTATTATTCCAGAGTACTTGAAAGATGCGATTTATAGTGTAACGGAGAAAAAGTTATGAAAGAACAATTGACGGAGGAACAGAAAAAATTTTTAACAGCTGAGGGAAAAGTTGTTGTAAAAGCATGTCCTGGAAGTGGAAAAACTTATTCGGTTGCACATAAATTATTGTCTTATATAGACAATTGGAAAGATTATCATAGCGGTGTGGCAGTACTGTCATTTACGAATGTGGCAAGTAATGAGATACAAGAAAAAGCACAAACAATTCATGGCAGTTTGGGTGAACTAGGATATCCGCATTTTATAGGAACAGTAGATAGTTTTATTGATGAGTTTATTGTGTTACGGTATGGACATCTTGATACAGTTAGCAATGTACGTCCAAGGATCACAATTACTGATACATGGAAAATGCCATATGGATTCTGGAGAAAAGAGTGCCATAGTAAAGGCTGCATAGATAACATAGAACAATTTTATTATGGCATTGATAAGAAGTTTTATAAGGGAAATGAACCGGTCAAGTGTGAAAAAAGAAATGCCAGATCGCTACCATGTCAACAATATAAGAAAATGTTGCAGGATAGGGGGATTATCTTTCAAAATGAAACTGCATTATTTGCATATCAATTACTAAAAAAATATCCTATGGTTGCATCTGCTATAGCAGAAAGATTCCCAGTAATTATTATAGATGAAGCACAGGATACGTCAGTGAATCAAATGGCAGTTTTTGATCTACTAAGTAAGTCTGGGGTAAAATCAATGTTTTTGGTGGGAGATGCAGATCAGTCAATATATGAATGGAGAAATGCTAGTCCGGAGTGTTTTTTACAAAAAGTAGAAGATACAAGTTGGCAGACAATAGAATTGACTGGGAATTTTAGAAGTTCACAAAATATCTGTAATGTTACATCCTATTTTTCTGCTAGCTTGAGAGGGACAAAGAGTAATAATGCAATAGGATATTGGAAGGATGAAGTACAAAAACCCATTCTTTTGCTAACAAAGAATAATTCAGAAAACGATACTATTGATTATTTTATCAAAAAATGTATGGAAATGCAGATTGGGATATCGCCTAAAAATGTTGCTGTTTTAACGAGAGGAAGAATATATTCTGATACAGATATTAAGGGATTGTGGAAAAGTGCAGAGATAGAACTATATGCCAAGGCTGCATATGAATGGAAGTATGGATCGAGAAAAAAAGCATATGAGAATACAGAAAAAGCAACATATTGTATGATTTTTAATGAGGATACAGACAAATACATGATGCAACAGAAAATACGAGAGCATACTACCGAAGAAAGTTGGAAAGATTTTATTATCAACATTTTGATTAATATGCCTGATGTAGATATGGAAATCGCAGAATGGGTAAAAGAATTTTCTACAATTTTTGTAGATGTCTGTAAAAATTGTGAGTATAAAATATCGCCTGACAAAGAGATAAAAGATACATTTAAAATAAAACGTAATGATAACAAATCACCGGATTTCAAAAAAATATCGTTGAAAAAATTTTTTGAGAAGAAAAATGAGGAGAAGTATACTAGATCTTCAATTCATGGTGTCAAAGGAGAATCTTATGAGGCTGTGTTGCTACATGTAAAAAGTCGAACAGGAAGTACAATTACTCCTAAACTTTTAATGGAGGGGGAACTAGAACAAGAATTAATGCGATTAGCATATGTTGCAATGACAAGACCGAGAAGATTACTTATGTTGGCTATGCCTGATACAAAAGGAATTAAAACATGTGGTAGATTTTCAGAAGAATTATGGACATATGAAAACTTATAGGTAATTTAGATAAGATGATTATATAAAAAGATTATTCAAATAATAAAGTAAAAAAGGGGCGATGTTATGGCAATACGATCAGTAGAGTATCTGCAGAGTCTTGTTCGGGAGCTTGCAAAGCTTCCGGACGAGACGGAGTGGGTAGAATTTAAATGTAATAACAAGCAACCGCAGATGATTGGCGAATATATTTCTGCTCTCAGTAATTCAGCTGCGTTGTGCGAACGACCGAAAGCATATTTAGTTTGGGGCGTGGATGACACAACACATAAAATTGTTGGAACTGAATTTCAGTATCGTAAAATGAAAAAGGGAAATGAGGAATTGGAAGCATGGCTTTCCAGAATGCTTTCACCAAGAATTAATTTCCGATTTTTTGAGGTCCCGATGGATGCAGGAATGGTTGTGCTGATGGAGATTCCTTGTGCAGAAAAACAGCCGGTACAGTTCGCTGGTGGGGAATTTATAAGAATTGGAACGAACAAAAAGAATTTAAAAGAGTATCCTGACAAAGAAAGAGAATTATGGAGAACATTCGATTCTACACCATATGAACTTCGAATTGCGATGGGAAATTTAGATGAAGATGAAATGGTGTTATTATTGGATTACTCAAAGTATTATGATAAACTGGAAATGCCAATTCCGAGAAATCGGGATAAAGTATTGGAAGATTTACAGCATGAAAAGTTCATAAAGAGAAATGATGCCGGTACATGGGATATCACGAATATGGGAGCATTGATGATCGCAAAGGATTTGAAGAAATTTGAATCTTTGCATAGAAGAACTGTGAGGGTGATATGGTATAAGGAGAATTCCAGACTGGATGCTATCAGAGAAAAAGAGTTCTGTGCGGGCTATGCATTTTCGCATGAAGAAATCGTGCAGTATATTATGACAATTATTCCGCAGGAAGAGGTTATTGTAGAAGCAACAAGGAAATCTGTTGTCAGTTTCCCGGAAATTGCTATCCGTGAGTTGTTGGCAAATGCTATGATACATCAGGATCTGCAGCAAAGAGGTACAAATCCGATGGTAGAAGTGTTTAAAAATCGAATTGAATTTTCAAATGCTGGTGCACCACTGGTAGCAATTGAAAGAATTGTAGATTCGGTGCCGGTGTCCAGAAATGAAAATATTGCCGGATTTATGCATAAATGTGGTATCTGTGAGGAACGTGGCAGTGGATATGATAAGATTGTTGAAGCAACCGGCAAAAATGAATTACTTGCACCGAGGATTGAAAATCAAAACAATCAATTTACAAAAGCAATATTGTTTGCGAAAGTACCGTTTGAATTAACCACGAAAGAAGATCGGATGCGTACTTGTTATATGCAGGCATGTCTGGCATATGTCAATTTTGAGGGGATTTCTAACTCAGATATTCGAAAAATATTTGGATTGGGAGAAAAAGAGAAAGCGAAAGCCTCTCGACTTCTTACCAGTGCTGTTGACGGAGGCTATATTAAAGTAATGGATCCGGATACTGCGCCAAGGTATAAAAAGTATATTCCATATTGGGCATAATTTAAGTTTCGCTAAGTTTCACTTATATAAGCGGGATGAGGAAAATTCAATAGAGCAATATGAAAAAAGGCACTGAAAACCACTGAATTATTGGTTTTACAGTGCCTTCTCTTTGACTAACGAGAAAAAACATAATAAATTTAAGTTTTGCTAAGTTTCACTAAGTTCAGCATTAACAGATCGCCACTGCCTTTTCGGCTCAAATTTCTCACACCCATCACAGGTCTGCGGCCAGTTGATTTTCCATTCAAAATATTCATTTCTGGTAATTTCGCCAGATTTTAATTCTTTCTTTCTGAGAACCCATTCTTTCATAAAATCATTGAGAACTCCATAATTGAACCACATACCAACAGGTGGATGAGCAGGCCAGTGATCAGAATCATGGTAACGGACAGCGGTATCCTCGCTGGAATTGCATTTTTCATCTGGATAGGTTTCTAACTGAAAGAGATTGATCGCAGCCGGGTTAAATTCATCAATCCAGAACAGGATTTCCATAAGTTCAGAAGCATCCATAATAGTAGGTTCATGCAGTGCCAGTGGATTTACGTCCAGAATCTTAGCCATTTCAGTTACCAGATCTTTGCGGGGAACCCGGTAATTCGTTTCATATTGGGCAAGACGATTTGCACCTTTATCGCCCCAACCGAGGGCAGCACCAAGTTCTGCCTGTGTCATATTCCGGAATGTCCGGATTTTTTTTATTTTATCACCGATTGTCATATCAGATTTCCAACTTTCTTTTTGATAAATCCATTTTACTACCAAAAACAAGGAATGTAAACAGAAAGATTCGCATTGAAGCGAATAAAATACTTGACATTCGCATGAAAGCGAATTAAAATGACAGTACAATAAAGATTCGCATGAAAGCGAATGTACAGATGCGGATAAATACTTTTTGCAAATTATTGCAAAATGAGGTTGGTAAAATCCTTCTGTCAGGCTTTATTAGTGAGAGGATTTTTTGAAGAGAACAACATTTTGGTGTTTCCAGGCTGTAATAAGTGAAAGGGCATTCAAAAAAATCTCTTTTGTACCTTGAAAACTGCATGAGCTGTATAATCTGATTCCACAGATGCCATAACCCTGTAAATGATTTTACAGGCGAGCGTCGAAGATACTCCGGAAACGGCTGGTAAGTTTGCGAAGAAGCTGCCAGCATTCAGAAATACTCTGATAGAGGCTGGCAGTAACGCCAACGTCAGATCATATGAGTGGAAGCCAAATCACGCTGCCTGTATCTGAAAAGTAACAGATAACAAAGAAGTACCAAAAAAACAGAAAGTGATAACTCACTGTAAGGAGGTGGTGCTGAAGAATCTGAAAGAAAGGGGGAGTGTACCATGAGAAAGGAACTGGAATATGCAAAGAAAATAACACTGATTGCAAAGCTGTACCGTATGAATCTGCTGTCTGAAAAAGAATTTGAAAAAATCAGACGTAAGCTGATGGACAGTTATCTGGTATCCGGTGAGCGAAGTGACGATCCGGTGAAAGCAATCGCTTGATTATGATATAGAAAGACGAGGTAAAAAATAATGGAAGATAAAGTAATTCAACAGTCGTTCACATTTAAAAATTCAGATAGAATGACAGCACAGGCAAAGAAAACAGCCACAAATATTCAGAAAAGAAAGTGGCAGGTAAAAGAAATGGAGGAAGATTATGAGCATGAGAGAAGTACAGGTCTTACAGGCAACAAAAACGGCACCAAACAGCCGTGGAAGAAATAATAATTATGCAGTCCAGATTGACCGCATAAGGGTGGCTGCTTATTGCAGGGTATCTACCGATGGTGATGAGCAGTTAGGAAGTTTTGAATCCCAGAAACTTTATTATGAAGAAAAAATTCGGAAGAATAAAGAATGGGCGATGGCAGGAATATTTGCAGATGAAGCAATTACCGGAACAAAGATAGACAAGCGTGAAGGATTTCAGGAAATGATCCGGAAGTGTCTGAACGGCGAGATTGATATGATCCTTACCAAATCAATTTCCAGATTTTCCAGAAATACACCAGATACTATCAAATATGTGCGTATGCTCCGGGATAAGAATATTGCTATCATGTTTGAAAAAGAAAATATCAATACGCTGGATATGAACGGAGAAATGCTTCTGACAATTTTAAGTTCACTGGCACAGGAAGAAGTAGAATCCCTTTCCAGTAACGTGAAAATGGGATTAAGACGGGTAAGCACACTGGAAAAGGTGCTTTCACAATTGTGGAAGAAGCAGAAGGTGAGGGAGCGAGCCTTTGGGGACTTCTGAAATCTTGTCAGAAAAATAGTGATGGATGGATTTCACTGGATTATGTTCACAGGATTTAGTTATTAACATTGGAATATACAAACTAAAAAGAAAACGAAGTACTACTTGACAAAAATAATGTTTTATGTAAAAATTAAAAACAGAATAAAGTCAGGAGGTAATTTTGTTGGACGTGAATAGAAATACTCAAATTGTAATCAATGATGATTTACTCAGAAAAATTGTTTATTGCATAGAGAAAGCTATCGGAGATGATTTACAACAGTATTTAAGAGAAAATCATCGGGAAACTAATAATGCGATTATACTTCTAAGAGGGGACAATATCAATACAAACTTAAGAACACATGTGGTGAAAGATGATATTGATCTTGTTCCTTTCCAGAGGTATGGTTGGTCTGGAAGAATGGTCATTGATCGAAAAGAGCATATTACCTATTCGATAATGACAGAAGGTACATTGTCTGGCGTTCCCAAAAAGAAAAATCGTGAAAATCCACACTATTTACAATCAGTTCTTTATGTCGAAAATAAGGATTGTATTGCGAAAGAAAGACAAATGACATTAGAAGATTTTGGAATCACGATTTTTGATACAGATGTGTTGGAACAGGATTTTGAAAAAATTAGTCAGGGAATGATTAATGTAGAAGAAGATTATAAACATTATATTATTGCATATAAAGCGGAGAATGGGGAAATCAAAGATATTAAACTGAGATTTTTAGATAAAGATTTTAGTATTGTAGATGAAGCGTCTCTTATGCAATATATTAAACCAGACTTTGCACGGCTTACAGATATTGGGCCTTCAGAAGATACAGACGAAGATGCGAAGCCGGATAAGAAGGGCTTAGTTGCTATAAAGAGTGGTATAAAGCCAAAACTTCGGGAAATCGAGAAAAAGGCCTGAAAATAAATTCAGGAGATATTGATTATGATAGAAAAAAAGTTTTACGGTGAGAGATTAAGAAGTGCAAGAATGTATAGAGGGTTGACGCTTACTGAATTAGCGAAGCGGACCGAAATCAGTAAGCAGTCACTTTCCTTATATGAGAATGATAATAACACACCAGATTATATGAAAGTTAGGCTCTTGGCATCAGAGCTTAACTTTCCGTATGATTACTTTTTTCAAAAGGATAGTTATGCTGCAAAAACAGAAACAACCTATTTTCGTTCATTGGCAAGTGCTACAAAGAAAGATAGAACAGCGCAGAGTATTAAGTTGGAATATGTAGCAAAAATGTATGAGATACTTATGGAATTCATTTCATTTCCTGAAATGAATTTACCAAGTGTTGATTTTGTAGGATGTGATGACGTATTTGAGTGTGAGAACGAGGATGCAATTCAAGAAATAGAGGATATTGCTGCTCAGGTAAGAAAATATTGGGATATTGGTACTGGACCAATAAAGGATTTACAGTATCTTTTAGAAAAAAATGGAATAATTGTAACGGGATTTGATACCAACGAAGATAAAATAGATGCGTTTAGTCAGCGAACTATAGTGGCGGGAAATGATATTTATTTTATTGCAGTTGCATTAGGAAACAGACCAGAAGGCAGAATTCGCTTTGACATGGCTCATGAGTTGGGACACATATTATTGCATCCATGGAGTGAGGATCTGGAAGCTATAACAAAAGATGAGTTTAAAGCAAGAGAACGTCAGGCGAACATGTTTGCAAGTGCATTTTTGTTACCTAGAGACAGCTTTGGTAAAGACATTGCTTCATACCCTACAGATTTAAAATATTATCAGTTCTTAAAAAATAAGTGGAAGGTATCCATTCAGGCAATGATTTATCGGACACACCAGTTGGGCATTATGTCTGATAACCAGTATCAGTATTTAATGCGTCAAGTTTCAAAAAATGGGTGGAGAATTAATGAACCTGGCGATGTACCATATTCCTTGAATGAAAATATATTTCAAGGAGCCATTGATTTACTGATAGAGCAAAATGTACTTACAGCAAAAGAAATATTGGATTTATTCAAAAAAAATGGAGTGACTTTATATCCGGAAGATATGGAGGAACTTCTTCATTTGCGTCCAGATACCTTAAAGGTAGAGGAAAAAGTTGTGCCAATATTGCAGTTGCGAAAAAAATAAGTGATTAGTATGAAGAGATCAGGCGAAATGTCTGGTCTTTTTTTATTGAATAAGTTTGGACAGAGTGAAAAAAGAGTGGGTGGAAACCGCAGAATTGCTTGACTTTACAGGGATTTAGAGTGATTTATATACTACCAAAAACGAAAGGAGTACTTATTTATATGGTGAGTGCAGGAACGATAAATAGGGTGGCTTTTTACTGCAGAGTCAATCATCGTGACAGAGATTATGAAAAATATCTGAACGATGTGATGAGGCGGTTGGAAGAAGAATATGGAAAACAGAAATGGGATTTGCAGATTTTCTTTGAGGAAGCTTCAGGAGCCGATCCGAACAGAAAAGAATTTAATCGTCTGAAAGCGGAAATCGCAGCAAAGAAGATAGATGTGGTGGTTACCATGAGGGCTGCCACGATTGCCCGTGACTGGGGACAGTTTATGGAATTTATGCTGATTTGCAGTAAGAGAAATGTGGAAGTGGTGTGCATTGACAAGGTAGAGAATGCACAGGCCATTTTCCGAAGAATTCAGGAGTTTCAGAAAAAGTTTTTTGAAGGAAGTGATGTAACGTGCGAGTAAAAGTGATTAACAAACGGCCAGCTTCGGTCTTACAAAAGAAAAGGGTTTGTGCTTATGCCAGAGTTTCCACAGACAGCAGAAGACAGGAAGACTCTCTTGAAAACCAGATGGAAACCTATGAGAGACTGATTACCGGAAATCCGGAATATGAATTTATCGGAGTATTTGCTGATCAGGGCATATCCGGCTATTGTGAGAACCGCCCACAGTTCCAGAGAATGATGGAGAAGGCAAGGGCAGGAGAGATTGATTTAATTATTACAAAATCCATATCGAGGTTTGCAAGAAATACCGTCACCGTTCTAAAGTTCGCAAGGGAACTGAAAGAACTGGGTGTCGGTATTTTTTTTGAACTTCAGAATATGAATACGCTTTCTGGAGAAGGTGAACTTATGCTTTCCATCTACTCAGCATTTGCACAGGCAGAGAGCGATGACAGTAGTAAGAACGCATACATGACTTTTCAGAGAAAATTCAGAGAAGGGGTTCCAGCAGTGCAGTTCGACAGATGTTTTGGCTTTCGCTTGGATAGCGAAGGAAACCCAGCGATTGATGAGAGAGAAGCCTTTGTAGTGCGTAAGATTTTTAAGCTGGCACACGAGAGGGTTGCACCGACAAGAATTGCCACTCATTTGAATGAAATGGGAATCAGAACCAAGACAGGTAAGCGATGGGAAGCTACGGGAGTATTCAGAACACTTCGAAATGAAAAGTATAAAGGCGATGTCATGATGCAGAAGACTTATCTGGATGCCGACCGGGTGAGACATAAGAACACCGGGGAAAAGGATAGATATTACATTGCAGATAATCATCCTGCTATTGTGGATGCAGATGTTTGGAATGAGGTGCAGGAGATTTTAGATGAAAAGTCACTGGCATGTAAGGAAAAGAAAGAATCTCAAAAAATGGGTGGAAACTCTCATAACACTTACCCATTATCGAGAATGCTTTATTGCCCGAAGTGTGGAGCAACTTTACATCACAGAGTGAGCAACGGAGGCAGACAGATATATTGGGGATGTAGCACAACAATCAAAAAGGGCAGAGATAAATGTTCTGGAATTTTTGTGCCGGAGGAAGTTGCCAGTGGGTGGCAGGTTAGTGAGCCGAGTACGGTTTTTGTGAAGGAAGATCAGTTCGGAAGGAAA
>ENA-OPVG01000954-OPVG01000954.1-human-gut-metagenome-genome-assembly--contig:-NODE-954-length-23255-cov-3.408578_pt1 | contig 23255 bp, 19 predicted proteins | sample MGYA00241093_ERZ501975 | MGnify/ENA primary metagenome ERZ501975 (study PRJEB25962, sample SAMEA2042993) | human gut metagenome | biome: human gut; feature: human-associated habitat; material: faeces... | reverse complement strand
CTTGTCTGTCAACAACTTTTTAAAATTCTTTTTTGTTGTCTCAGCGACAACTCGTATAATTTATCATAACTTTAAGGGATTGTCAACAACTCTTTTGAATTTTTTTGATTTTTTTAACAAAGGTATTATGGCTTTTTTTGCCTGATATATTCTCATTATTTCCTTATTAAGATTTTTTCACAGCATTCTCTGTTTTCTATAATATTATTCCATAAATTAAGATTACCCCACTTTTCGTAGAGTAATCTTATTAACACTTTTTAAAGCCAATCGCTTTATACTTTGCATTACTTCAATCTTATCCTAACAAGTATTTCTCTATTGCTTCCGCACATCCACTATGATCACAATCATTTTCCAAAACAACATCTGCTATTTTTTTTACTTTGTCAATTGCGTTTGCCATTGCAACGCCAAGACCTGCGGTCGCTATTGCATCAATATCATTTTCTGCATCACCTACATCTATTGCTTTATTAATTTCAAATCCCAAATGGTTACAAAGCCATGTTAAGCCCGTTCCCTTAGTAACGTTGGCAGGCGATACTTCAAGAGAATTTTCTTCTGCATAATTAAATACCAAATCATATTTTGATAATATTTTCTTTGTTACTTCCCTTGCCTCAGGTGTAGAATGGTAAATGTTGATTTTACTTGCAGACTGTCCTTTTTGTTTGCAATATTCAAAAACATTATCTACTTTTGTTGCTACACTATTTAACAACTCCTTATAAACATTCAAATGGAAATGTTCAAGATTATCCAAGTCTGTTTTTTTCGCTATTGCCTCTGTTGTCTGTAGAATTACCATAACATCACTTGTTTCTGCTATTTCTGATACTTTGTCTATAACTTCATTTGGAATAGGAGCACAATATATTGTTTCTTCTTTTTCAAGGTCATATACCATTGCTCCACTTGTACATACTAAATATTTTAGTCCTTTAATAATATCCGTATATTCCCTTAATTCTGCCACTGATCTTCCTGTGGATAAAACAACTTCCTTGCCCTGACTAAATGCTTTCTCAATTGCAGCCATATTTTCCGGTGTAATCTTTTTCTTTGAGTTAAGCAATGTTCCATCCATATCCAATCCAATTAATTTATATTCGCTCATTTTCCAATCCTCTCTATGTTATTTTTCTTTTGTAACAATAATTATAGGGTGTACTAAAACTTTGTTATTTTAACACCCTAATCTTTATAGTGCGCAACAACTATGTGCCACGCAATTCTACGTGGCACATAATGTTTTATTTATTAACTTTGCTATTAATGTCTGCTGTAAGTTTATTAATAATGTTTTGAACTTCTGTTACCGCCTGGTCAACCGGAGTCTTCTGCTTGTCAATTGACTTGTCACGTGTTGAAATTTCAACTACATTTTCTGCAAGATTTCTTGGACTTACCACAACTCTTACAGGTACACCTAAAAGGTCAGCATCTGCAAACATCGCTCCAGGTCTTGCTTTTCTGTCATCATAAATAACTTCAATTCCCATATTCTGAAGAGTTTCATAGATTTCATCTGCCTTTTCCTTACATTCAGCATCATCTGAACGTAAGCAACACAAATGGACCTGCCAAGGTGCAATTGTAATTGGCCAAATTGGGCCATAATCATCATGTCTTACTTCGCAAATTGAAGCCGCCATACGACCTACACCTATACCGTAACATCCCATAATAGGATACTGTTCCTTACCATTTTCGTCTGTGTATGTAAAGTTCATTGCCTTTGAATATTTTGTACCAAGTTGGAAGATATTACCAACTTCAATACCTCTTGAAATATTAATAACAGGCTTGCCACAGTTTGGACAAATACCTCCTTCTGCGATTTTTGCAAGGTCAACGTATTTAGCATCCGGGCAATCTCTTTCCACATTAAATCCTGTGTAGTGAGTATCAACCTTGTTAGCTCCTGTTACAAGATAATCAATTCCTTCAAGAGAATTGTCAAAGTATACTGTAACTTTATCTGAAATTCCAACAGGTCCGATAAAGCCTGCTGTTAAAATACTGTCATCTTCAATTACAGCAGGATGAATGTCTTCACCTACTACATTAGTTAATTTTGTTTCATTAATATCAAGGTCACCACGGATAAATGCAACAATATAGCTGTCATCAGCATTTTTCTGGTATACAACAGCCTTAGCCGTATTTTCTGCAGGTATCTTCAAGAAATCGCAAAGTTCTTCAATTGTACCTGTACCAGGTGTTGAAACTTCTTTTAATTCTTCTTTTGGAATCTTGTTTTCATTCTTAATAATGCTTGGTGCAGCTTCTACATTAGCACTGTATCCACATTCAGGACAGATTGCAATTGAATCCTCTCCTACAGGTGTTAAAAGCATATATTCGTGAGAAATGCTACCACCCATCATACCTGAGTCTGATTTTACGATTGCAACTTCAGGAATACCGCATCTTGCAAAAATTCTGCTGTATGCATCATAAACTTTCTGATAATACTGTTCCAAATCTTCCTGTGATGTATGGAATGAATAAGCATCCTTCATTGTAAATTCACGTACTCTGATAAGTCCTGCTCTTGGTCTTGCTTCATCACGGAATTTAGTCTGAATCTGATAAATCATAAATGGATATTTAGCATAGCTGTTAGCATATTCCCTAACAAGCTGTACAGATGCTTCTTCGTGAGTCATACCAAGAACCATCTTGCTTCCTGTTCTGTCTGTAAATCTTAAAAGTTCTGAACCAACACTTTCATATCTGCCTGATTCTTCCCAAAGACTTCCAGGTAATGCTACAGGGAATAAAACTTCCTGTCCATCAAGTTTATCCATTTCGTCACGGATTATATTTTCTATTTTTTGAGAAATACGTTTCATCGGCGGGAACTGTGAGTAAATACCATTAGCTACGTTCTTGATATATCCTCCTCTTACCATTAATGCATGGCTGTCAATAAGACAGTTAGCCGGTTTTTCCTTAAATCTGTCCCCAACAAGTTTTGATAATTTCATGTTCTTTCTCCTATTATTTATTTTTTAGTGTATCTCTTGTCAACATCTATGTTGTTAACACCTACTATCCGAATTATTTTAATACATATTAAAACAAAAATCAACGCATAAGCCTTAATATGCGTTGATTTTTGTATGATTACAGTTTCAAAAGTGCTAAGCACATAGCAATCCGTATAATCATTCTGATGCTACTTAATAACTATCTTCTTAATTGCTGATGTTCCTTTGTTCTTTCTATTATAAGCTACAACCTTGTACTGATATGTCTTGCCTTTTTTAAGCTTGCTGTCTTTGTACTTAACAGTTGTATTCTTCTTTATATTCTTAACTTTTTTCCACTTTGTATACTTTTTGCCTTTTGCTTCCCTTCTATATACATAGTAACCCTTTGCAGCCTTTAATTTCTTCCATGTAACAATAGCTTTTTTCTTCTTTACTGTTACTTTGATTTTAGGCTGTGGGAAAGTTATCTTTCCACTTTTTGTAACAGATGTTCCTGTTGCGTTTTTAAGTGTTGCTTTTATTTTATATTTACCAACTGTTTTGGCATTTATTTTTCCCGTTGCACTTATTGTGGCTTTCTTTGTATTGTAAGACTTAAAAGTAAAGTTACTGTTGTCTAACAATACATTTTGTGATGCCCATTCAGGGTTTTGTACATAAAGTTTAACTGTTTTTTTGTTTCCTATTTTAAGGTTATAGTTACTACTGTCTAATCTAAGTTTTGTCTTGCTTAAGAAGTCTCCGTCTACTGTTACTGTAACCACTACGTTTTTATCTGCTGGCCGACTTATTGTTGCCGGTGTGTCTGTTCCAAAACACTGTACCCAGAACACTGTTCCACCCTGAGTAAAGCAACCAATTCCTATTGTTTTAAAATAGCTTGTAAGAATATTTGCTCTATGCCCTGCACTGTTCATCCATGATGTCATTACTGCATCTGCACTTGACTGACCACCTGCAATATTTTCCGCTTCCATTTTGTCTGTTGCGCTAAAGCATGACGATCCGTCAGGTCTTGTATGTGAAAAATACAGTGCCACTTCTGCTGCTCGCTGCATTGCCACGTCAAGAAGGTCTTTATCCATTTTCAACTCTGATAAGCCTTTGCTTTTTCTTTCTTTGTTAACTATTTTCAAAACCTTATAGGCTTCACTGTACTTGTCTGTACCTTTATATTTTATTTTTGTAAAAATACCATAATCTCCATTGTTTCCCTTTGAAAGCCATGTTGGATATTTAGTTATTGATGAGCCTTCAAAAGCTCCACTTTCAATTAATGTAATTGATTTTGGATAGCTTATTGTTGACAATGCTTTGCAGTTCTTAAATGCATAAACCTGTATTGTTTTTAGTGCTGTAGGTAATGTAACACTTGAAAGCTTAACACAATCCATAAAAACTCTAGGTTCTAATGTTTCAATGGCAGAATTATCCATAACCACCTTTGTCAAATTAGAACATCCACTACATAAAAGATATGGCACTGTTTTTACTTTTGCATAAAAATTCAAAGTTTTAAGGGCTGTACAATTCTGTAATAGAAATGAACCTATAGAAGTTACATTTTTAGGTATTGCAATTTCATCTAATGCTTTCATTCCATAAAAAGCTCCATCGCCTAAAGTTGTTACACCACTTGTTATTGTTATCTTTTTTAAATTTTTTCCATAGCTAAAACCATATGCCGTTACTGTCTTTACTGTAGATGGAATAGTAAATTCTGTTCCTGTTTTAGCTGCAGGATAGCTTTCTAATATGGTCTTATTCTTATTATATAGAACATAATTTTCAGCAACATAATTCTTATTGTTGCTACTTACTTCTATTTTTTCAAGATTTTCAGCCTTATATCCTATGCCATCTTTAATAGTTGTTACACTTTTTGGAATAACTATTCTTTTTACTGAACTGTTATAAAAAATGTAATTTCCTATTTCTGTTGTTGCTCCCGGAAATTCAAAATCATCTAAATCTGTTCCCTGAAATACATAATCTCCAAATTTTTTTACTCTTTCCATTCCTGTATAAGACTGTAATTTAGTGTCTGCAAAAGCGCCATCACCAATACTTGTTACAGTAGATGCAACTGTTACTTTTGTCATATTATAGCATGAGTTAAAGTTTGCTTCTCCAATAGAAGTAATTCCGCTGTTAACTCTTACCTCACTTATTCTGTCTCTGTCCTTGTACCATGGAATGTTGGCTATCTTTGTATAATCAGGCATAGCCCCTGTTCCACTTATTGTAAGCACACCATCATCTGTAAGTACACCTTTTATGGTAGAACTAACATTGTATGTAATTGATGATGCCATTACTGTTGTTGCTGAAAACGGAACGTTAAATCCCATAACCATTGTTAGAACTAAAATCGTTGTAATAATTCTTTTAAATAAATTTTTCATGAGTACCTCCCTATATTTGTCTTACGGATTTTATCATATCACTAATTTGTTTTTTGTATACCCCATAAATCTGAATTTTTCAAATAACAGTATAATACGTTCATATTCGTCCTGTTCTATTTCAGTATATTTTACACTTAATATTGCATACAATTCCATTGGTTTAACGTATTCACCTGTAACTCCTGATATTTCGATAAGTTTTTCTATCTGAGAAATATAATACTGTTCATCAATATGTATATAGAAGCTATCTTCCTCCAGAAAAATCGAATTGTAAAATTCTCTTTCTCCTTCCAGCTTTTTTAATTCTTTATTAATCTTCAATCTCTGCCTTAAATATAAATTAAGCAATACTATGGCAAAAACTATTACAATAAGAAAACGCCATAAAAACGCTTCGTTTTGTTTTGCAAATTGCAAAACATTTTCCATATTTTTTACCTCTTTTTTACCTCTATCCTAAGTAAAGGGCTCCTTAACACCAAAGTTTAATATTGTGTTACGAAGCCCCTATATACTAAACAAACTGCTATCTCAATTATAAACAGTGATTTTTTGTTTTTTTACACATTTATGTTCTTGTCAAAATCAAAAAACTGTCAAATACGTTAATTGTTCCATATCCCCATTGTTCACTTGGATACCTAATGTCTCTGTTTCGTTCTGCCCCTCTTATAAGGTAGTTTTTAATGTAATTGTTTTTCATATATGGCTCATTGTCCTCCACAATTCCCCATTGAAGTATCTGTGCACAGGCTCCCGCACCTAATGCGCACGCCACTGACGTTCCAGTCCTTCTTGTATACCCTCCTGAAATTCCCGGGCCGTAAACATTTACTGCCGGAGCTGTCATATCCGGTTTGATTCTATTTTCCCTTGTGAAGCCTCTCCCCGACTTGGGATAGAAGGCATTGGTTACATTGTCATATCCTCCAAAAGTTATAACATTCTCTGTCGCGGCCGGCACTGTTAATGTCATATCCAGATTAGGTGTTAGAAAATAGTTTCCTTCCGGTGTATATTGTCTAAGTCCGCCCCATATATTAAAGTTTCCATCTAGAATATTATTTCCGTAAACTTTAATAGTCCATATACCGGAGCTTGGCTGTTTAAATCTCATAAAAATCAACTGTCCTCCTGTCCCCGACTCCACAAGTTCATATGTTAATTCAATTGAAGATTGCTCAAACACAAAATTAATGTTTTCTACGCTACCCTGCCGCACCGGGATTCTTGGCACGCTTTCCCCGAAAGGCGACACAAAGCCTACTGAAAATATATCCGGAGCGTTACCCCACAGTTCTAAAACAAAGCCCGGCACATTATCGCCTACACGAAATTCTACGTTGTGAGTGGTGTTTTCGGTTGCTATTCCTATTGTACCTCTATAATGAAGTCTTTCATTGCCTTCATTTCCTGCTGCCACTACAACGCAGTTGCCTATTTTGCTTCCTATTCTGCTAAGCGCTTCATCTAAAGGTGAGCCTCCTGCTCTTCCACCATTTCCACATCCTAATCCTACAACTATAACTATTGGCTTTTTTTGTTTTATTGCCACATTTTTCAAAAAAGAAGCTGCAAGCATTATGTCATTTTCCTGATAAAGAGGCTGACTTCCCATGGCATAAAAATAATTAGCAAGATATTTTTTTGCCTCCTTAAGCTTTACCATAACAATTTCGCTATCCGGCGCCGCCCCTATAAAATCCCCCTGCTCATCATAACTTCCACAGGCTATCCCTGCCATAAAAGTTCCGTGACCATTTTCGTCCCTGTGCGGAACCACTTCTAACGGATTGTCTGCCTGAAGCGCCCTGTTTATTTCTTCTCTTGTATACTCACTTCCATAACTAAAGCCCTCTGGCGGATTTCCCTTAACATCAGTCTGATCCCATATACTCAAAATTCTTGTTTGCCCTGTGGACTTTTGAAACAACTTGTTTGTATAATCAATTCCCGTGTCAATAAAGCCAATTATCACATCTCTCCCTGTAAGATTAAACCCTGACTGGTTCTGCAACCTTATGGAACCTGTTGCCGCCACGGCAGTTGTATCCATTAAACCGTACAACTTTGGAATAACATTGTATGTAAAATTAGCAACATTTATAGTAGGTAGCATATCAAGCCTGTAATATGCACAAAAGTACGAATCATCTATAACCTGAGTACATTCAACTTGCTCCGTTAAGGCTTCACTAATGTCACCGTTATACCTGCCAATAAAATCACCATATTCCTCTGACAAAATAATATTATTACACTTCATTGATTGCCCTTGAAATAAAATTAATATAAGTTTATGTAGGAGCGGGGGAAGATATGAACGGAATTATGCAATGCGTACCCCGATAGCAGGTATTCTGGGACATAAACAATGCAAACAATATAAATCAATACAAAAATACCCGGAGTTATAGAAATTTAGATAATTAATTTTCCACAACTCTGGGTATTATATTTCTATTATTTTTTAAGCTCTTCTAACCTTCTATAAGGTCCTGGCCTCTCATTCCTATTACCGGGCCGCCTGTTCCATTAATGTATTCTTCTGTAATTTTTACAGTTCCAATGTTGTCATCTTTTGGAATTTCATACATTATATCAAGCATAAATTTCTCAATGATTGCCCTTAGTGCTCTGGCCCCTGTTTTCTTTTCTATTGCTTTCTTTGCAATTGTTCTAAGAGCACCTTCCGTAAATTCAAGTTTTACTTCATCAAGTTCAAGCAATTTCTGATACTGTTTGATAATTGCATTCTTTGGATCTGTAAGAATCTTTACAAGCATGTCTTCTGTTAATCCATCCAAAGTAAATACAATTGGAAGTCTTCCAAGAAATTCAGGAATCATACCAAATTTTCTCAAATCTTCTGATGTTACTTTTTTCATAACATTAGGATCATTATCGTATTTGTCTGTTAATTCACTTTGGAATCCTATGGCTGCCTGCTTGTTAAGTCTTTCCTTAATAATGTCTTCCAAATCCGGAAAAGCGCCACCGCAAATAAACAAGATATTTTTTGTGTTAACTGTTGCAAGTGGCACCATTGCATTCTTGCTTGTTGCACCAACAGGAACTTCAACTTCGCTTCCTTCCAAAAGCTTAAGCATTCCCTGCTGAACTGACTCTCCGCTTACATCTCTGCTACTTGTATTCTGTTTCTTTGCAATCTTGTCTATTTCGTCAATAAAAATAATACCTGTTTCTGCTTTTTCAACATCATTGTCTGCTGCTGCCAAAAGTTTTGAAACAACGCTTTCAATATCATCGCCAATATACCCTGCCTCTGTAAGTGATGTTGCATCTGTTATTGCAAGAGGAACATCTAATAACTTAGCTAAAGTCTTAACAAGGTATGTTTTACCTGAACCTGTAGGTCCAATCATTAACATATTTGACTTTTCAATTTCAATTTCGTCCATTGTGTTTGTTGCCACTCTCTTGTAGTGATTATAAACTGCAACAGACATAACCTTCTTAGCATAATCCTGTCCGATAACATAATCGTCTAACTTACCTTTTATAACATGAGGTGCAGGAATCTTGTTAATATCCAAAACAGGTGCTTCTTTCTTTTCTGAAGATTTTTTCTTTTTAAGTTTCTGTTTCTTTGGAATTTCTCTTCTAAAATCATCCGTAGTCATCATATGAATTCCTGGAGTATTAAGCAACTCTTCTAATTCATCCTTGCTTATGCTCATATTCATGCCAAAGTTCTGGAAACTATTAAAACTCTTCTGCAGACAATCTGCGCACACACAAATTCCACCCGGCATATCAATCATAGTTCCTGCTTTACTTTCAGGTCGTCTACAAACATAACAAATCTTCTCGTATTCATCTTCATTACTCTTGTCTGATGAATCACCATTCTCACTTTTATCAACATTGTTATTGTCTGTAGAATTGTTATCATCATTTGCTATTACTTTATTATCATTTTCCTTTGAGTTATTGTCTATAACTTGATTGTTTTCAGCTACAACCTCTCGGAAATCATTTTCATCTAAAGTCTTGTTTTCAAATTCATCTTTGTTCATTGTATCTCTCCATTCTGCGATATTATTCACAAATAAAAAAAGTATATCACATTTAATCCTACATACTAATCCACAACATACTCTGCGAACATCAGTAATTTAATATGAAACACCATTTAATACATGGCTTAGTTTAACATATATTAACTAAAATTAAAACATACAAAATTGACCATATTCTGACTTAAATGTTACATATTTTTTAACATTTCAAAAGAGGCAACCCTCTACCGGATTGCCTCTTTGTTATAAACAAAACACTTTATGAGAAAGAAAATTTTAACTTTTTTAGTTTGCAGCATTCTGTGTTGTTTCAATTACGCTCTTGTCGCCAAGTGTAACTGTAACATCTTTTGTCTTGTATTCTCTGCCGTCTCTGTATTCTATAGTTACTTTAACCTGTTCGCCTTTCTTGTAGTATTCAAGCATACTCTGTAATGATGCCATTGATGAAACATCCTGCCCGTCAAATTTTGTAATTACATCTGATGCTGCGATTCCGGCATTTTCAGCAGGGCCACCTTTTACTACGCTCTGTACCTGGATTCCCTGTGGAATTGAGTAAGCCTGTGATGTCTGCTCATCTACATCAAACCCTGAAATTCCAAGGTAACCCCTTTCGTCTTCTGATACTTTTGTTCTTGTTTCTTTTGTTTCAAGGTCACTAATAATATCTTTTACAGATGAAATTGGGATTGCAAAGCCCATACCTTCAACGCTGGCATTTGAGCTGCTTCCGCTTGATGAATATTTTGCAACGTTAATTCCGATAACTTCTCCACTGGCATTTAATAATGCTCCGCCACTGTTACCACCGTTAATTGCTGCGTCTGTCTGAAGTAATGTCATTGTCTGATTTTCAAGCTGAACCTTTCTGTCTTTTGCACTGATAATGCCTGTTGTTACTGACTGTCCATATCCTAAAGCATTACCAATTGCAATAACACCTTCACCAACGTTAACTTTATCTGAATCGCCTAATGTAGCTTTCTTAATATTTTTTAATACATCTGATGGAATGTCTTTTAATTTTACTGCAACAACTGCTACGTCTTTTGTTGAATCAGTTCCCTTAATGTATCCATCAACTGAATCCTTTGATTCTGTTCCGGCAAACTGAATCTTTAAGCTGTCTGCGCCTTCAACAACGTGATTGTTTGTAACTATAAGAAGTTCTGTACTTGTCTGGTCTACAATAATACCTGAACCTGCTGCATCTTCTTCATATGAATTGCTCTTGTTGTTTCCGCTATTTCCACCACCAAAATAGTATTCCCAAATATCCTGTGAATAATCGTTTCTTGATTCAACTAATGTCTTGCTTGTAATAGCTACAACACTTGGCATTGCACTGCTTACAACACTTGAAACATCTGTTACTGTAACGCCTGATGTTGATGAAGAATTAGCATCGTTCTGTGTGTTTGTTGAGCCGATTGATTCGTAATTGCCTGAATCACTGCTATTGTCATTGTTACTATTGCTATTATTATTGTTGCTTAATGTTCCGTCTTCCAAAACATTTGTTAATGAATCTTTATTCTTTGAAAAATAAGCTGCTGAAATACCAATTGTTCCTGCAAGTAAAACTACACAAACTGCAACAACGGCTATTAAAGTTCTCTTCTTTTTCTTCTTTTTACCATTACCATTGTTATTGTTGTTACTGTTATAATTGTAACCATTGTTTGTCTGAGAATCATTTGTTGAATAATAATATCCATTATTCTGTGAATTATTAGAATTGCTATTATAATAACTGCCATTCTGAGTACCATTGTTGCCACTGTTGTTGCTTCCCTGCGAATAATAAGTACTATTTCCACTTACATCATCTGCGTTATGATGCTCATCATTTACATATGACTGTCTGTAAACACTGCTTTCCTGTTCAGCTGTCTGCTCTGTATTCTGTTCTGAACTATTCACAGCATCCTGTGAAACCTGCTGGCTGTTTACCTCTTCAAAATTATTGTTTTCTGTCCCTGATATATTGTCATCGTTGTTTTCCTCCGGATTTGAACCAAATCCATTTGGATTATCGTTGTCGTACATCTTCCTTTTCTCCTTTCAAGCTCTTTTTTTTAATAAAGAATAAAATTTTGTATTACCTCATCTATTCCTTATTTGATTATAGGTATAGTTTAACGGCTAGTTGTGTTGATTTTGTGTTCTACTTATTAAAAAATTGCGAAAATCTGCCTATTGTTTGCGGGCTGCCATTTTCGGCTACTATATGCAGAAAAAAGGAGTCGCAATTTGCAACTCCTACATTTTTAATAAAACTGGCTCTTGCCGCCATCATCATAATCATAACTTACGGATTCTGTCTCACCTTCCTTATTCTTTTTAGCATCTCCACTCATGTCTATACCTGTTGAGCCATCCGGATACACACCTGTATCAGTCTGTATCTGATTTCCGATAGTATTAACAGTGCTTGTTGGCTGGTAATTCTTTTCACCGAAAAGATACTCATGAAGCTCCGATACGTTATCACTTAAGCCTTTTGGCATAACATAACTGGTTCCACTAATAGTTCCCGTTTCAAGGTTTGACGGAAATCCCTGACTTCCCGATAATTTAAAATCAAATATAATTGGAATCATATTTACAATTTCTTTAAAAGTAAAACTTGTGGAAATAATTTTGTTTTTGTTAGTGTTGGCATTCATAACACCCGAAACCATTTCCTGCAATTCGCTAAAGCTTGCACTCTTTGCCTTTTCTACCAACTTCATCATAACTGAACGCTGTCTTGCTGCTCTACCAAAATCGTCTCTAACCTCTTCCCCTGTTTTTGGATCATAGAAAGTAGCTTTTCTGATTCTACAATATGTTGTGGCCTGAATACCATTTAACTTAATATTCTTTCCACTCTTCTTAACATATTTGGGTTTTACACCAATTGAGCTACAAGTACTGCTCATATGATAATTAAGCTGCTGTAATTCATCATCTGTAAGATTAACTTTTATTCCTCCCAATGTGTCTATAATCTCAGCAACACCTGAAAAGTTAACTGTAACATAATCAGTAATGTTAAGGTCAAGATTCATGTTAAGTGTATTAATCGCCGCTTCAGGTCCACCACCTGCATAGGCTGAATTAACCTTAAAGTACTTATAAATGGTTCCATCTTTTCCGTAAATTCCAAGATAAGTATCCCTATACACTGATACCATTTTTACTTCGCCTGTAGTGTTATGTACACTAACAATAAGTATGGAATCGCTGTTAGAAGCATCAACTTCTCCTTCTCTTGAATCTACACCAAACAATACAAAATTAGTATATTCTTCTGAATAATTGTATTTAAGTTTGTTAGTTTTGATACTGTTATCATCAAAATTAAGATCTCGTACACTCTCGTTGTAACTGTTATTTCCCCACCAGGTTATAATTTTCTGGCCTATTGCTGTGTTTGCCATAGCCTTTACAACCTGGGTCTTTACTGATGGCACAAATAAAATCACAGCCATCATAACTATAAGTAGTCCAAAAATAACTTCCATTGTTGTTACAAATCTTTTTAATCGTTTTACTGTTTTTAACTGTTGCTCTGAGCTTTTCGTTTTTCTCCTAGAACTCATGCTTTTCTCCAATCATCTTCTTTTTAGTAACTTATAATTAATCTTATCTGTATCCGTTAGGATTGTTCTTCTGCCAATTCCATGAATCAGCACACATTTCCTTAATGTCGTATTTTGCTTCCCAGCCTAATTCTTCCTTGGCCAAAGTTGCATCTGAATAACATTCAGCAATGTCACCAGGTCTTCTGTCTGTAATTACATAAGGAATGTCAATTCCGCTTGCTTCGCTGAAATTCTTAATAACGTCTAATACGCTGTATCCCTTTCCTGTTCCAAGGTTATATACCTTAACTCCAGGGTTTTCTTTGATCTTGTCAATTGCGTTTACATGACCTGTAGCCAAATCCATTACATGGATGTAATCTCTAACTCCTGTTCCGTCAGGTGTTGGATAATCATTTCCAAATACATTAACTCTTGGAAGTTCTCCTGTTGCAACCTTTGTAATGTAAGGCATAAGGTTGTTTGGAATTCCGTTAGGATCTTCGCCGATAAGTCCACTCTTGTGTGCTCCAATTGGGTTAAAGTAACGAAGAAGAATTACATTCCATTCCTTGTCTGCAAACTGAATGTCTGTAAGAATCTGTTCAAGCATTGACTTTGTCCAACCATATGGGTTTGTACACTGTCCCTTAGGGCATTTTTCTGTTATAGGAATTTCTGCCGGATCTCCGTATACTGTTGCTGATGAACTAAAGATAATATTCTTTACTCCATGTTTACGCATTACATCGCACATAGCTAATGTTCCTGAAATGTTGTTTGTGTAATATTCAAGTGGCTTCTGAACTGATTCACCTACAGCCTTTAAGCCTGCAAAATGGATAACTGCATAAATATCGTTTTCTGTTAAAATCTTATCCATTAATTCCTTGTCTGCAATGTCACCTTTGTAGAATTTTAAAGTTTTACCTGTAATCTTTTCCACTCTCTTAAGTGATTCTTCGCAAGCATTGCTTAAGTTATCTATAACTACTACATCATATCCTGATTCCAATAATTCAACACAAGTATGACTTCCAATAAATCCTGCTCCACCTGTTACTAAAATAGTGCTCATTATTCTACCTCCATTATTTAGCTTTCGCTTTAATTTTTATTGTAACATTATTCATCAGTGTAGTGTTATCCGGCACTGCTACGTCCACATGTACCGTTGTTGTTCCTTCCTTAACTTTCCCCAAATCTGCACTGATGGCTATGTCATCTTTTGTTAATTGGCTGATTACTTCTTCCTCTCCCTGTAAAGTAACTTTAACCTTTTTTGTAACTAGCTGTACATCCAAGTCGCTGCTTAAGTCATTAAGAGATACTTCAGAAGCATCATATTCAAATGTTCTTGTGATAAGCTTCTTAATTAGAACCTTTACGGTTATAGTTGATTCTCCGCTAACGGACAATCCTTTTGGTAATTTGCCTGTTACATCTATATTCTGTGTCACATCACCTTTGGCATCTGACACATCTATATCATCCTGTATATCTAATGATTCAATGCTGTCAAGAGATTCTTCACTACCGTAAACTGTAATACTGTCACTTGAAAGAATCACATCATCCACAACATAACCATCTGCCGGCTTACCTAATTCATCTTTATTTATAGTTGAAATTGGAACCTGTTTTGCTCTTAAAACATTAACATTTACCCTTATCTTCTTATCTGATAATTCAATTTCATCTGATTTAATTTCTTTGTCGTTCTTATCATAAAGTATTACAGGACATTTTTTTGAAATATTAGTGTTTGTTCCATCCAAGCTACATCTTACTGCTACCTTTTTGATTTTGTCAATAATTGATGTTGGAGCTTTTACTGTAACTTCGTCTGTGGACATTGAGCTAAGCCCTGCCACATAGCCGTCAGCAACCTTTCCTGTATACTCAACAACCAAGTCTGTAAAATCTTTTTCTTCAACATTTTCCACGTCTACCAGAATAGTCTGGGCTGACTGTTTTACAATTGTAATCTTTCTTCCCAGAGAAGCATTCTTAGTTGTTACATCAACAGGAATTGAGTTGACTTTTGACAATTCCTTTAAAGATGCAGTAGCCCTGAAATCTTCTGCTGATAAGTTACTTACAATTGATCTTTTGCCTGAAACAGTAATATTCAAGTACTGTTCAGACTTAACATTATATACCATATCTCTGCTGGTTATTGCACTTTCGTTTGTAACGGATATTGGAATATTTGATACAGTAATGGTTTTCTCCGGATCGTTAACATTAACAATTGCCAGCCACAAAACCAATGCTATTAATACTGCAAGAAATTTCAAACCAATATTATTTGTCAGAGACATCTTTAGTTTCGTTAACATCTTTTTCATTGCGTCCCCTTCCTTTCAAAAATCTTCTTGGTTTAACTTCCTCTTTATCCTGAGCCTTTATAAGCTCATTTTTCAGAATTGAAGCATCTGCGTATCTAATTAACTTGCCTTCTTTTGCAATGGAAATACTTCCTGTTTCTTCTGACACAATAACAACTATACAGTCTGAAACTTCACTAATTCCAAGTCCTGCTCTATGTCTTGTACCCAAATCCTTGCTTAAAGAAGAGCTGTCTGACAGTGGCAGATAACATGTTGCTGCCACCACCCTGTTTTCATCTATAATAACTGCACCATCGTGTAATGGTGTGTTTTTTTCAAAAATATTAATTAACAACTGGCTTGAAATACGTCCGTCTATCTTTATTCCTGTTTCAATAAACTGACCTAAATCGTGCTGCTGTCTTATAACAATTAAGGCTCCTGTTTTAGCCTTTGCCATCTCAAGAGTTGCTCTTGTTATTTCTTCAACTGATCTGTCGCTAAAATTAGATTCATTGTTGCCATTTTCAAATTTTAATACTTTGAAAATAACATTCTTTCTACCTAATTCTTCCAGAGCCCTTCTAAGTTCAGGCTGAAATATAATTACAAGTGCTATAATACCTGCACTTAATGTCTTGTTAAATATCCATAGCAGTGTTGTCAAATGAAATAAAGAAGCCACAAGCATAAAGATTACAAGCACAAAAATACCCTTTAATAATACCCATGCCCGACTTTTTCTAAACCATAAGACCACATAGTAAATAGCTACAGACATTATAACTATTTCAACAATGTCACTTGCATAAATTTCCGGCACTGTTAAATATTTTTCTATAAAATTTGAAACATAATTTAATACTGTGCTCACTTTATTTCCCCTTTCCATAATACTCTGCTTTATAATGTCGAAAACCTCTTCAATTAAGAATAACGTTTTTTATTTGATTTTTATTGCAAACTCTATTTCCAATTCTTCTTTTTCTTTCTCTGGGCATTAATTCTTTTAACATTCATTTCAGGTGCTACCACGTTAATCTTAGGCACTGCCTTAACGTAATAATAGTATTCGTCATCTTCAAACTGAGTATGTTCTGTTCTTGAATAATCCACTGAAAATACGAAGAACTGAATAATGCATCCTAACAATATAGAGCCTACGCTCCCAAGAATAACCTCAATTATTGAATATTCTGTGTTCAAAGTAAGTGCTCCAACCAAAATTATAACACAATCTGCCACTCCGCCTACTATAATCGCAATAATCCAGGCATTGTTAACTGATGATTTTCTTATAAAATAAACTACTAATGTAGTTATAATAAATGCTGCAATAACCAAAAATAATTGATTATTAACACTAATCATTTTTAATACTGTATTAAGATTTGCTGCGTTAGTTCCCTCTGATGCAACATTCTGAATTGCGTCTGCATTCTTGCCTATTACGGCTATCATATAATATACTATTGTTCCAAATGTAACCGATACTATTGATACAGGTGTGCATATTAATCCTGCAATAATCGGAACAATATATGGTATTTTCAGGAAAAACGCTATGGGAACAAAAAGTACGAATATTCCCTGTGTTGGTGTAAATCTAAAATACAAAAGTAACATTATTAGCAAAATAATTACCACTAATGCCCCAAGTTCTATTGATAATGTAAATATGTTAATACACATAATAGCCGTTAAAGCTGTTATTATAATTGTCCAAGGCATAAAAGCCATAATAACTGATATTCCCATTATTACAGGCCACATTGTTAATAAATCATTATAACCAACATTCTTTTTTATTAGAGTTAATGCTATAAACGCACTGATAAATTTAATAATCGGATTAACATAAAACTCATGTTCCGCGTAAAAATTCTTTAATTTCTCCTTATATACAAGTAATCCCATCATTATTCTTCATCGCCTCCCTCTCCAAGTTCATCAATAATGGCATCATATTCTAATTCCTGAATACGGTGCAGTGTTTTCAAATCTCCATTATATTCCTTTAAATGCTTTCTTATATTTCTAAACTTGTGTGAGAAAAAAGCATAACTAAAAATCATATATAAAACAACGGATACAATATATAAAATCACAAGCATTACTATTAAAGCTGTAAGTCTTCCTGTTGTTGTAAGACTTGATATAACCTTGTCAGACTTATACATAAACCATAAAACCAAACAAAGCAAATATGCAACTGTTATACACAAAAAAGATTTAAGCATTTTTAGTGACATATAATCACCTCTGAAATACTTGCTTGTTTTAATCTCTTTTTTTTGATTTTTCTGCTCATATAACGACAACTTTGTCATTAGTATAATCTTTTCATTATTAAGCATTTTAAATCTCCTTAAAATTGAATCTCCAACTTTTTCGTATAGAAACCCATAATTATCTTTAATTCTATCATAGGTGGAAAAAATTTACTACAGGATTTGAGAATTAATTTTGTTTATATGTAGTCCAAAAAGGGAACCTTGCAAACACGTTGATTTTATTATTTTGCTCCGCCGCCTATTGTACAGCGAAAACTTAAACTCGCCTTCGGCTCAAACAGTAAGTTTATCGCTGTACGCTATGCTCGCAAAATTTCAAAAATCTGCCTATTGTTTGCAAAGATTCCCTTTTTGTACCATATTATATATTTATCATTATTTAATTTTTTATTCTACAATTTTATTCTTAATGCTCTTGTTGCATTCAGTACCGCAAGTACCATTACACCTACGTCTGCAAATATTGCGACCCACATATTGGCTATACCAAGTGCTCCAAGTACAAGGCAGATTGCTTTTATCGCCAATGCGAAGATTATGTTTTCTCTTACTATTTCAAGTGTTCTCTTTGATATCTTCATTGCCAACGCTATCTTTGCAGGATCGTCATCCATAAGTACAACATCTGCAGCTTCAATTGCCGCATCTGAGCCAAGGGCTCCCATTGCCACACCGATATCTGCTCTTGATAATACAGGGGCATCATTGATTCCATCGCCTACGAATGCAAGGGCTTCCTTGTCTCCTTTTTCTGCAAGTAGTTTTTCAACCTGCTCAACTTTATCTCCCGGAAGAAGCTCACTTCTTACCATGTCAATGCCTATTTCTGTTGCAACTTTGTGGGCAACTTTTTTGGAATCGCCTGTTAACATAACAGTTTTCTTCATTCCATTCTTTTTTAATTCAGCAATTGCCATCTTTGTTGTTGGTTTAATAATATCTGAAATTGTTATGCAACCGGCATACACGCCATCAACAGCTACAAAAACTATTGTTCCTTCATCGTGTTCGTCACTTGGATTGATTCCAAGTTTTTTCATAAGCTTAATGTTTCCAGCACTAACTTTCTTGCCGTCAACGTCAGCCTGAACGCCGTGACCTGCAATTTCTTCAATATTATTTACTTTTTCAAGGTCAATTTTCTCACCATATGCTTTTTTCAAACTCTGACTAATCGGATGACTTGAACCACTTTCTGCATATGCTGCAAAATACAACAAAGTTTTTTCATCAAAATCCTTTGCAGGATATATTTTATTTACTTCGAAAACACCTTTTGTAAGTGTACCTGTTTTATCAAAAACAATGTATTTTGTCTTCGATAATTCCTCTAAATAGTTGGAACCTTTTACAAGAATACCGTTAGATGAGGCGCATCCGATACCACCAAAGAAGCTTAATGGTATTGAGATAACCAATGCGCAAGGACAACTGATTACAAGGAATGTTAATGCTCTTATAATCCAATCAGGAAAGTCTGGTGACATTCCCATAATAAGTCTTACTATTGGTGGCAAAATAGCCAATGCTAATGCTCCGTAGCAAACTGCCGGAGTATAATATCTGGCGAATTTTGTAATGAAGTTTTCTGAACGTGACTTCTTCATACTTGAATTTTCTACCAAATCCAAAATCTTCGAAACTGTAGAGTCACCAAATTCTTTAGTAGTTTTAAGCTTAATTGCACCTGTCATATTGATGCATCCACTTATAACTTCTTCCCCTGCTTTTGCATCTCTTGGTACACTTTCACCTGTAAGTGCGCTTGTATTTAATGTTGTATTTCCTTCTGTAATAATTCCATCAATAGGGACTTTTTCTCCCGGATTTACAACAATCTCTGTACCTATTTCCACGTCATCAGGATCAACCTGTTCAATCTGTCCGTCAACTATAATATTGGCGTAATCAGGTCTTATGTCCATAAGTGCTGCAATGTTTCTTCTGCTTTTTCCAACAGCGCAACTCTGGAATAACTCACCAATCTGATAGAACAACATAACAGCTACGCCTTCTTTAAATTCTCCCAAAAGCATTGCACCTACTGTTGCTATCGCCATAAGAAAGTTTTCATCAAACACCTGCTTGTTCAAAATACCCTTGAAAGCTTTTCTCAAAATGTCGTATCCGATAACAAAATATGGAATAAGATACAAAACAACCTGCCCCCAAATATTCACATCCGCAAATTCGCACAATATTGAAATACCTAAAATTAAAATTGCAGATGCAATAATTCTATACAAAACTGTTTTCTGTTTTTTTGTCATTTTCTCATCCTTTCTAAAACTGTTTTCTGTAGAAAAGATTTTTTCACTTCTTAATCTGCATTAAAATAACAATTTAAAATTTACAATTCTTATTTTAAATTTGTTATTTGGATTTTATAATTTGCAATTTCTTATAAGAAGATTTCACAATCATCTTCTACTTTTTTACAGTTCTTAACTGCTTCCTGCATTACTGCATCTACATCTGCTCCGTCTTCAAATTCAACCTTTAATTTCAATGTCATAAAGCTTAATGTTGCATCCTTAACTCCTGCTGTAGCCTTAACTGCCTCTTCCATCTTTGCTGCACAATTTGCACAATCTACCTCTACTTTGTATGTCTTCTTCATAATAATTATCTCCTTTTCTTTAATATATAATCTAAACTTTAATTTTTTTTACTTACATTTACACATCTTATCTTTCTTCAATATGTTCCATTCCCATACTTAAAATTGTTCTAACATGGTCATCATCTAATGAATAAAAAATAATCTTACCCTCTCTTCTAAATCTAACCAACTTGGCATCCTTTAAAAGTTTCAACTGATGGCTAACTGCTGACTGACTTAAATTCAAAATCTGAGCAATATCACCTACGCAAAGTTCACTTTCAAACAATGCATGAAGAATTCTAATTCTTGTTGAATCTCCAAAAACTTTAAACAATTCAGCTAAGTCATATAACTCTTCCTCATCCGGTAAAGTTTCAAGAACTTTTTTAACAACTTCTTCATGAACTGCCAAAAACTCGCCGTTATCTTTATCTACCATAGGCACCTCCTTTTCTACATCAATCTAATGTGTCTACAACAATTATTGTTATAAAATTGTTTGGTACTATTAATTGTTATTTTATGATATGAACATTTATTCATATGTTTAATTCTATTATATGCACATATATTCATATGTCAATGTTTTTGTTTGAAATTTATTGCGATATTTGTAATTTCCACCTGACACCCATTGGAACCATACTTAATTTATATAGATTTTAGCAATTATTCTTGTTTCCCCTCCACCTCAGCAAAACACCCCCAACACTAAAAGTTTCATTTTTTAGTATCGGGGGTGTTTGTGTATTAATGTATTTAATTTATTAATTCTATATATTAATCAGCTCATCCTGACTAGTCTAACAGATTATCAATACTCTTCATTCCTATCATTCTGTCTAGTCAAGCAGGTTTTCCATGCTCTTCATTCCTATTGCAAGTGTTGATCCATTATGGAGTAATGCTGACATTGTTGGTGGAATTATTCCGGTAATGCCTAGTACAATTAAGCCCGCATTGAAGCTTACTATGAATCTGTAATTCTTGTCAATTCGTTTAACTAAGCTATTGCTCAATGCCTTTAATGTTACTATTTCATAAAGGTTATCTGCGCCTATTGTTACATCAGCGATTTCTCTTGCAATTTCTGCACCATCGCTAATTGATATTCCTATATCGGCTGCTGATAATGCAGGTGAATCATTTATTCCATCACCTATCATTATGACCTTTCTGCCTTTAGCCTTTTCTTTCTCTACGAAATTAGCCTTATCTTCAGGCAATACTTCTGAATAATATTCATCAATTCCTGCCTTCTTAGCTATGGCTTTTGCTGTACGGTCGCTGTCGCCTGTCATCATTACAACCTTACATATTCCTGCCATCTTCAATGACCGGATAACTGCCGCAGCTTCTTCACGAAGTGGATCTTCTATGCATATTACTGCTGCAAGTCTGTTATTAATAGCCATGTACAGATGAGAATATTCAGGTGGTAAACTGTTAAAAGTACCCATCTTCTCAGGATCAACTGTACATTTTTCATCTTCAAATACAAAATGATGACTTCCAATTACAACCTTCTGACCATCTATCATAGATGAAATACCGTGTGCAACAATATATTCAACTTCTGAATGAACCTCTTCATGTTCAAGATTCTTCTCTGCTGCAGCATCAACTACTGCTTTTGCCATAGAATGTGGAAAATGCTCTTCAAGACAAGCTGCAATCCTTAATAATTCATCAGAATCCTGACCATTAAATGACACTACATCTACAACCGTAGGATTAGCTTTTGTAAGGGTACCTGTCTTGTCAAAAACAATCGTGTCTGCCTCAGCCATTGCCTCCAAATATTTTCCACCTTTTACAGTAATGTTATGTAAACTTGCTTCCCTAATTGCTGACAAAACAGATATAGGCATTGCAAGTTTTAATGCACATGAAAAATCAACCATAAGCACTGATAATGCCTTTGTTGCATTTCTTGTTAAAGCATATGTAAGCCCTGTTCCAAGCAAAGTATAAGGAACTAATTTGTCTGCTAAGTGAGAAGCTTTGCTTTCCATAGAAGTCTTTAATTTCTCAGATTCTTCTATCATAGTAACAATCTTCTCGTAACGACTTGAACCGTTAGTCTGGTCCACTCTTATGACAAGTTCACCTTCTTCAAGAACAGTACCTGCGTAAACAATACCTTCTGCATTCTTCTGAACCGGTATTGACTCACCTGTTAAAGAAGCCTGATTTACCATTGCCTCACCTGAAACAACAGTGCCATCGAAAGGAATAATATTTCCCATATGTACTCTTACAAGATCTCCTGCCTTAACATCAGAAGTTGACACAAGAATGTCCTGTTCGCCCTGGCAAAGCCAAACTTTTCCAACATTTAAAGACATACTTCTTGCCAAGTCATCAACAGATTTTTTATGAGTCCATTCTTCCAAAATTTCACCTATTCCAAGAAGAAACATAATTGAACCTGCTGTGTTCATATTATTTCTTGCAATTGAAACACCAATAGCCGTTGCATCAAGAACCGGCACTTCAATCTTTCTGCTTGCAAGTGTTCTTACACCATTCCAAAGATATTTAACAGACTTTGTAAGAGTAATACATTCCCTAATAGGATTCGGCAGGAATATCTTGTTGGCACCATACAAAAATACCTTGTTAACAAGCTTATCCCAATACTCGTTGTTCAGTGTTCTTCCCGAATGTGCCAGATAACTTTCTGGTGCCTCAATCTCTTCTATATGGCACTTTCTTAAATAAGAAAGAACTGTTGCCCTGTCAGTCTTATAGCAAAGGACCACATCAGCGGTACGTTCATTGACGCGCACTGAAGTGATCCCCTCCTTATTAGACAGAGCATATTCGAGCAGATCAGCTTCCTTTACTGTCATGTGCTTCACAATGGCACGGACACGGATTCTGCCCTTTATTTCATGCTTTATCTTAAATTTCATTATTCAGCCTTCTCTTCTGTCTTTGTCTCTTCCTCTGCTACAGTCTCTGCTGCCTCGTCCTGACCCTCAGCCTCAGC
>ENA-OPVG01000937-OPVG01000937.1-human-gut-metagenome-genome-assembly--contig:-NODE-937-length-23552-cov-6.695238_pt1 | contig 23552 bp, 17 predicted proteins | sample MGYA00241093_ERZ501975 | MGnify/ENA primary metagenome ERZ501975 (study PRJEB25962, sample SAMEA2042993) | human gut metagenome | biome: human gut; feature: human-associated habitat; material: faeces... | reverse complement strand
AGTACACTTTTGACTTCCGGCGTTGAGAACTGTAACGTTGTTGCCGGATCTCCAATTGAAGTATCCGGAACCGGTGCACTGACAGGTATTATGATGGCTTACGAAAAAGCCAGCGGAAAAGAACTTTCCGAAGATCAGAAAGCAACTGCAACAGAAGAGCTGGTAACAACCGGTGACCTCGCCAAGGATCTCGGTCAGGATACAGCATCTGATCTGATCAACGATGTCAAAGAATCCGTTATTGAAGACAAACTGACTGATCCGTCCGATATTCAGGACGCGATTTCTGACGCAGCCGATAAACAGGGAATTACACTGACCGATGACCAGCTTGCGAAAATCACAAGTCTGATGAAATCTATTTCCCAGTACGACTACGATGTCAAAGCACTGAAAAAGACTCTCGACAACCTGGACGGGAAATCCGGAGGATTCTTCAGCAACCTGTGGTCCTCCATCAAAGGCTTCTTTGGCGGAGATGACTCCAACGGCGGAATTATTAACAATACAGATGATGCAGCACTCGGAAATGATGCAATCATCGACAGCACATTAGATGCCGTAAAAAACAAAGCAAACGATGCCGTAAATCAGGCAAAAGAGGAAGGACTTTGGGATAAAATCGTAGGATTTTTCAAGGATCTGTTCGGAGGCGATGATACCGAAAACTCCGATAATACAGATAGCACTGACGCAGTCGAAGAAAATACGGACAACAACACCGATACAGGCAGCACCGACAACAATGCTAATAACGACACTTCTACAAACGCAGAATAAAATTAATTCATAACTTTAGCAGGGAGATGGAATACTTAAATTCCATCTCCCTGTTTCTCTTCCACACCTCCCGGCGTAAATCCTATCATCCGCAAGCAATAAGCCAGCGCAGAAAATATAGAAAATCAGCTCAGATTTTAGAACTGTCTGGTGCCTCCGGCAGGGCGCACATTGTCCGGTGGACAATGGTTTTGCGCCGACCGAAACGGAGTGTAGACTTGCAGAGGTGCGCAGTAGAAGTATGTCATGCAATTGCATGACGCGCACCTCGCAGCAAGAATGCCAAGGCATTCTTGAATTTAAAATTCAAAAACTGCTACCCCATACGGCGGCAATTTGTATCCAAATGAATATGGTCTTCCATCACATTCTTTCTTCAAGGCATGATAAATGTTCTGTCTCTTCTCGCCATTTCCGCCATATTTCACATCGTCACTGTTCAGAATCAGCTTATACTGCTTCTTTCTAGGAACGCCTACACGATAATCTTCTCTTGCCATCGGTGTGAAGTTGATCACGAACAGAAGGTTATGCTTTCCATCTTTAGAATGGCGGATAAAGCTGTAAATGCTTCTGTATGCATCATCTGCATTGACCCACTCGAATCCTTCCCATGACTGATCCAGTTCATAAAGCGCCTGTTTCTTTTTATACATGTGGAGTAGATCACGCATCCATGACTGAATTGCCTGATGCTCCGGCTCCTCCAACAGATACCAGTCCAGTTCACGTTCCTCTGACCACTCGCGAAGCTGTGCAAAATCCTGTCCCATGAACAACAATTTCTTTCCGGCGTGTCCCATCATAAATGCATATCCTGCTTTCAGGTTCGCATATTTATCAAATCCAAGTCCTGGCATCTTATTGATCATGGAACATTTCAAATGGACAACCTCATCATGCGACAGTACGAGAATGTAATCTTCGCTGTACGCATAACTCATGGCAAATGTCATCATATGATGATTGTCTTTTCTGAAATACGGATCCAGCTTCATATATTCCGTAAAGTCGTGCATCCACCCCATATTCCACTTAAGGCTAAATCCAAGACCTCCGTCTTCTACATCTCCGGTTACCTTCGGCCATGCCGTAGACTCTTCCGCTATCATAAGTGCACCCGGATTTCTTCCAAGTACAACTGTGTTCAGATGCTTGAAGAAATCTACTGCCTCCAGGTTCTCATTACCTCCATACTGGTTCGGAACCCATTCTCCGTCTTTCTTTCCATAATCCAGGTACAGCATAGAAGCAACTGCATCAACGCGAAGTCCATCAATATGGAAATGCTCCACCCAGAAAAGTGCATTGGCAATCAGGAAGTTCCTTACCTCATTCTTGCCAAGATCAAATATCTTCGTCCCCCAGTCCGGATGCTCCCCTTTTCTTGGATCTGCATACTCGTAAGTTGCTGTTCCGTCAAACTCGGCAAGTCCATGCTCGTCCTTTGGAAAGTGTGCCGGAACCCAGTCCATAATGACACCGATTCCATTTCTATGCAGATAATTGATCATCCACGCAAAATCTTCCGGTGTTCCATAACGGCTTGTCGGCGCATAATATCCTGTCACCTGATATCCCCATGATCCATCAAATGGGTGTTCTGCGATTCCCATGATCTCCACATGCGTATATCCCATATCTTTCATATACTTTGTGATTTCTTTTGCGAACTCACGATAAGTATAGAATCCCTCGTCCTCTGTGCCTGGGTGTCTCTTCCAGGAACCCATATGAACCTCATATACAGACATTGGTTCTTTTTTGTGGTCCCATTTTTCCCGTACAGTCATCCAGGAACTATCGGTCCATTTCAAATTCTCAATATTCGTTATTCTTGATGCTGTACCCGGACGAAGTTCTGCATAATTGGCATACGGATCTGCCTTCATATGATACTCCCCCGTAATCGTCTCAATGCAGAACTTATACATCATGCCTTCTTTTACTCCCGGTACAAAGCATGTGTAAATTCCGATATATTCTGCCCTTGTCATAGGGTTTCTTGTGCGATCCCAGTCATTGAATTCCCCCACTACAGACACTGATTTTGCATTCGGTGCCCAGACAGCAAAATAAACTCCTTTCTGCCCTTCGTCATCCACCATATGCGCACCCAGCTTCTTATAAATTTCGTAGTGATTTCCCTGTCCGAAAAGGTACTGATCTAATTCTCCGATTTCATAAGCTTTCCATTCTTTCTCCATAAACTTCCCTCACATTTCATCCGGATTTCAATATCTTAAGTATACCTTAGCAGAACACAAAATTCAATCTATGTCACTCGATTCCAGACAAAAAACAGGGATACAATTTTCTACAATTGTATCCCTGCTTCATCACTTACATTCACTATATCATTAAATTTTAAAATCTTCTTCCTTCAGAATAATGCGATCTGACGAATCCGTAGATTTTCCAAATACACGTCTTGCAAGATGCTTTACATTTGCTTTCTGTGAATGTTTTATTGCTTCATCCATGATTTCTTTTACTTCCGCAACTGTAACCGCATGATCTTCACGCTGCATTACATCAATTCGGCTGTAAAGTGCCAGAATTCCCATTTCATCAAGCTTATATCCATTTTCCTTCGCATAAGTCTGACCAAATGTTACTAACTCATCATTGATGAATACCGGAAGCTCAAGCTTAGAAGTGAATTTCTTTTTGAAATCCGGATTAGCTGTCATAATTCTCTCCAGAGGTTTTCTCTGATCTTCAAGAACAAAGAGAAGCTCTCCGGTCTTTCTTGACATCAATGCATTCAGTTCCTTGATTGTTCTGGAATTCAACTTACCAGCCTTTTCGATGATGATCGCTCCACCGCGAAGCTTCTGGATAATATTGCCAAGTTCCTTCTTATTCAGCGATTCACCTGTAACAATAGCAACTTTACCCTGTTTCAGATTTCTTTGTTTCTGGATTGCTTTTACAATATCTACTGCAAGGACTGTTTTTCCAGATCCTTTACGGCCAATGATCATTAAGTTACCGGTTCTTGAAGTTCCCTCTCTCTGGGCACGTCTGTCATTATCAAGTACTGCAACAATCTGTTCACTCATTCCTCTGACCGGTACGAAGTAAGAGAATAATTTCTTCTGCTCCTCTGTCAGTCCGGCTTTCAGTCCAATCTCACTGGTTGCACTTAAGTCATATCTTCCTGTTACAACAAATCCGGTATCAAATGGAACTCCGCTTCCTTTTGACTTCTTAATTCTGCGCTGAATCTCTTCCTCAGATGGTTCTTCAATTTCCAAGTCTCCTTCAAGGTCTTCCGGATCCGGAATCTCAGGAAGCTCATCTTCAAAGTCGTCTTCCTCAAAATCATCCTCTTCTTCGAAGTCGTCCTCTTCCTCGAAATCGTCTTCCTCGAAGTCGTCCTCTTCCTCAAAGTCATCGTCTTCCTCAAAGTCATCCTCTTCGTAATCGTCGTCTTCTACATAATCATCTTCATAGAAGTCATCGTCTTCCTCAAAGTCGTCTTCGTCCTCAAAGTCATCCTCTTCCTCAAAGTCGTCCTCTTCCTCGAAGTCGTCCTCTTCCTCGAAGTCGTCCTCTTCCTCGAAGTCATCCTCTTCCTCGAAGTCGTCCTCTTCCTCGAAATCATCCTCTTCCTCGAAATCGTCTTCGTCTTCGGATTCATCTTCCGGGAATTCATTCCACTCTGCATCGAATTCCTCTACTTCTTCCTCATCTTCCTCCGGGAATTCATCTGCAAAACCATCTTCGTCAAAATCGTCTTCGTCGAATCCATCTTCCTCTTCAAAATCATCTTCTTCGGATTCCTCGTCTTCGAAATCATCCTCGTCTTCAGAATTGTCTTCCGAATCATCCTGGTTTTCTGTTTCCGGAATTTCTTCATCTTCTTGTACTTCTTCGATTTCTTCTACAGCGTCGACTTCATCTTCTGCTTCAAACTCTTCGTCCTCACCCTCAAAGTCTTCGTCTTCAAACTCTTCCTCTTCGAAATCATCTTCATCCTCAGAATCCTCAGAATCCGTCTCCTCTTCTTCAGAAGCTGCTTCGACAATCTCTTCTTCAGGTTCTTCTTCAGACTCTTCAGGTTCTTCCACAATATCGTCCAGCTCTTCTTCTGAAATAAACTGATCTACAATTTCTTCTTCAACAGATTCCCCTTCTGCTTTTGCAAGCTCCAGTTCCTCTTCTATATCAAAATTTTCCTCTTCTTTCTCCTGTGCTGTCACACGATCTTCCAGCTCTTCCACAAGCTGTCTGATATCATCAGAAAGCAACGCCTTTCTTCTTGCTTCCTCTGCCTCAAGACGAGCCTTCTCTTCCGCTTCACGACGAGCCTTCTCCTCCGCTTCACGACGAGCCTTCTCCTCTGCTTCACGACGAGCTTTCTCTTCCGCTTCACGGCGGGCTTTCTCTTCTGCTTCCTGACGGGCTTTTTCTTCTGCTTTCCGTCTTGCTATTTCTTCTGCCTCGCGTCTCTCTGCCTCAAGTCTTTCTGCCTCACGGCGGGCTTCCAGTGCTTCTCTCTCTTTTCTAAGTCGTTCTTCATCGGATGCTTTTTGCTTTGCGATCGCCTCAGCATTTACCTTCTGCTTAGCTTCCCATTCCATCAAGATGTCTTCAATCTTCATCTGACCTTCAATGCGGAGTTCTTCTTCTCGTTCCTCCATCTTCTTCTGGTCTTCCGGATTAATTCCACTCGCCATAGCCACTCCATTAGCCAGTGCTTCTTTAAGTGTCGCACCCTTCACAACTGTCGTAATAGACTTTTTTGGTCCTTCTGCCGCATGCTGAAGAATTCCTTCTAACTCTCTGACATTCCGAGCTTCTTCCGGAGTTTCCTTTCCGATTGGTTCAATGACTGGTGCTTCCATTTCTACAACTTCTGGTTCTTCTGAAACAGCTTCTTCCGGCTCCAGGACTGGTTCCTCAGCTGGTGCTTCCGGCTCTTCTGAAACTGGTTCTTCTGAAACTGGTTCTTCTAAAACCGGTTCTTCTATCGGAACTTCTTTGTCTGCCTTGGCATTTTCTTCCATTGCCTTCAATGCTTCTCCAAGCTCTGCTGTCGGAATTCTTCTCGTTGCATCCAGACCATCCACCGTTTCTGTTGTATTGGCTCCTGATTCCTGCTGTTCTGCCTCCGCAGCTTCTGCTGCTTCCTGCGCTGCTTTAATCTGTTCTTTTGGAATTGATACAGTATCCTGTGGAATACTCTTTACATCCTTAAGCACAGCTCGATCAGGTTTTTTATCCACTGCTTTCTTAGGCTCTTTTTTCGGTACACCTTTATACTCATCGTACTTTTCCTGTTGGAGTGGTGTCAGTGGTTTGTACTTCATCTTCAATTCCATTGCCTGATATACATATTTTCCTTCGCTGAACCACAAGATCAAATCGTCACATTCTTCCAGACACTTTGAGGTCATGCCTGCTTCATGATATAGCTTTGCGAGCTCATACGCCCATTTTTCAATATATTCTGCCTTTTTAAATTCTTCCAGTGCCGAAATCTGTTCTGACAGATCGGACCCTTGTGCCTTCAAAATCCGATATTTCAAAATGAACTGATTCGGATCTCTCGGTGCCAGTTTTACAAATTCCTCATAACAGTCCGAAGCCTCATTCAGATCATTCAGTTTCAGGGCAAGTACTGCCAGACGATACACAACCTTTCTGCTGGACGGTGCTCTGTCAAATGCGATCATAAGCGTATCACGGCTCTTCTGAAACTCCCCGTTATTCTCGTAGATTTCGCTTACTGTATTTAACATTGCCGGGCTCTTCACCCTTCTCCAGTCTATTGTATCTGCAATTTCCATTGCTTTTCTAAATTGTTTCTTTTCGTAATGTTCGAGCATCTGCTCGGTTTTTACCCGATATTCATATTTATCCAATATTCTCACCTCAAATTTTTTGACAATTCTACAGATACAAGTTTATCATACACTAGTCTTATTGTCAAAAACATACGAGATTTTGTTACAAAAATGTTACAAAATGATATCGTCCACTTTTTTGAAATCTTTCAAGCTATACGCTTCTATAATATTTCCCTGGATAACATAAAGCATATCTTCTATATAAATACCTCTTGTGATCCTCATATTATTTCCATTGATTTCCTCATGCATCGTACATGTAAATCCTTGTTTTTCGTCGTAAGAAAATGTATAGTACTCCCGGCCGCCTTCGCTGTCTGCAGCAAAACCAATCAGATTTTTCTCTGCATCTACTAAAGCTGCCTTATAATCATAAGAAACATCTGTATAGTACACATTTTCAATGACATAAGTCTGCTCCTCTTTCACATTTTCTGGATCAGAAATATCGAACATCGTCAATTTCACGCCATCTGTTGACATAGTCTTTTCATCAACATTCATCCCAATACCCAGAAGCTTATTTTTCCCATACGGATGCAGATAATCTGAAAATCCAGGTATCTTCAACGCTCCTATGATCTTTGGATTTTTCGGATCCGACAGATCAACGGAAAATAACGGATCCGTCTCTTTAAATGTTACAAAGTATCCTGCCTTTCCCATAAATCTTGCGGAGTACACCCTCTCATCTTCTGCCAGACCTTTGATGGAGCCGGTTTCTTTCAGTTCTTGATTCAAAACATAAACACTGTTCGTGTCGCCATCGGTCACTACAACTCTCAGATATCCATCATATTCATCAATAGAAAATGAATCATTAATATAGCCGTCTATTTTGCACTGTGCCCCAGCCGTCAATTTTCCACTTTCATAAGAAACTTTTCGGATTGTCGTCACATCTTTTCCGGAATATTGCCACACATTTTCATAAAAATAAATATTATCGTTGCTCACATATAAATTGCCACCGTCTGCCAAAAGTGCCTTGCTGTGCGCTGTCTCATCTGGATTTTCCAGAGAAACGGATGTGATGATTGAATACATATCTGCCTTTGAAATGGACGGAAGACAGATATCTGTTTCTTCGATCAGATTATCGTTTACAAGTGGTATATAGGACTTCGGATTCTTCGCCGTTATACCATCAAGTGTTACATAATAATCACTGAATAAGTATAAGTATCCATCTGCAATTCTTGAAGAATTGTAATATCCACTCTGACTGACCCTGCCAACTTCTTTTGGATTTTCCCGGTCTGAAATGTCATAAGTTACTGCGGTCGTATTAGCCCTCTGACCATATCCATAATCATCATCATTCCATTTGCCGCCCACATAACCGTCACACACTGCGATTAATTGATTTCTCTCAATGTCCAGATACATTTCCTGGATTTCAGAAACATCTTCCACTGTTATAGTAGCCGTTTGCTTCATCCGATTATCGCGGGTATCTATAATGGCAATCTGATCGCTCTTATCTTTTAACACGTAAAGGTATGTTCCATCTGTTTTAGCTGTATCCCCCTCGTCCACACCTTCCTGACGTACATTTGTCTCAGAATAAGAACCGCTTGCCATTCCGGTGTCCGCTGCTGCAGTACTGCTTTCTTCAATATTCTGTGCTGCATCTCCACTTGCCTTACTTTCAGCTGATTCATCGACTCTTATATCATTCAATGATCTTGCCCAGCTTGAAGTGTATGCACTGTCTCTTTCCTGATCTTTCTTATATTTTTCCAAATATGCATAGACATCCTTATATTCTGCCGCACTTTCTACTTTCGTACTGTCACTGATTGTCACATCACTGCCTGCTATCTTATTATCTCTAGCCGCATCTTCCATTTTAAAATAATTCTGGTATACCATCACTCCCACGATCAACACCAGACATGCTGCTGCCAGCCCACCGATTCTCGCCGGAGTCCACACTTTTTTCTTCTTTCCTGCAAGCTTTGCTTCAATCTGTCTCGGTTCAAGCGCTTTCGGCACCGGAACCTGTTCTGACTTTTCCTTTATTTTCCGAATCATGTCCTGCTCATTCTTATTCATAAAATGTCCTCCCATCCAACACACACTGCATCTTCTCCAGCGCCCGGCTTCGTTTTACCCGGACAGTTCCCGGCTTCAGGCTTAGGATCTTCCCGATTTCTGTGCTGTTATAACCGCCAAACACTGACAGCCCGACTATCATTTGCTCTTCTTCTGAAAGAATAAAAAATGCATTTCTCACATCCATCGCAAGTCCCACATCTTCTTCATGAATTCCTTCCACCTGTCCTTCCGGAAAAAAATCTTCTGTCTGCTGTATTCCTTCTTTCGCCACCTGTTTCAATCTTTTCTTACATATATTTGACAAAATTGTAAAAATCCAGCTCTTGAAAGCTTCTTCTTTTCGAAGTTTATGTATATGTTCATAAGCAGATAACACTGCCCCACTCACCGCGTCTTCTGCCTCATGCGGATCACGCATCAGACAAAGCGCGTAGCGATAGAGGTCTTGATAGACCTGCTCATATAGCTTTGAAAATGCTTTTGCATCACATTTCATTCTTTTTCCTCCTCAATTTGTTTTTCTCAAGAAGTTCTCCACACTCCTCCATTGACTTATCCAGCTGCCGTTCCCAATACCCAGTGTAAAAAGTATTATTACTTCTTCTACATATAGGAGTCCCAAAATATCCCAAGTGTTACAAAAAGGCGTCACTTTTTTTCATAAGTGCCGCCTTTTATTTACATTCGTTTATTCAATTATATTACCGCCGAAAATACTGCGCAAGATAAAATTCAGCGTAATTCCCAGTGCAACGGGACATAGAACGTGAATTTTACCTATCGGATTATTTAGCCCTTATAATAATTAATCAGACAACCTTTGAGAATAATCTCTCTTTCTGCGTCTGTCATATCTCCAAGTGTAAATGTGACTTCTTTCAATGTATCTCCGACTACATAAGCTTTGATCTCTGCATCTTTGTTTTCCACTGCTTTTCTGATTTCCGGTACAAAGATATAATCGCCATTTTTGAAGCTTAATTTCTTGTCGTCTTCTTTTGTGATAAATGGAAGCATTCCCCAGTTAATCAGATTGGAACGATATCTTTTTGTCGCATATTCATTTGCAATATTCGCCCAGCCACCGAGCACCTTCTGACAGGAAGCTGCCTGCTCTCTTGCTGAACCGTCACCTGGTTTTACTGCAAAGATCGTACTTCCGACTCCGATATTTCCTTTTCCTGCTTCCGGATATCTCTCCTGGATCTTTGCCATAACCGGTTTTAATTCTTCCAATACCTCTAACGGACATTCGCCTGCTTCGATTGCTTTCTGTGCTTTCTGTACTTCCTTTGCACGTCCTACATATGCAGGATCTTTTCTGGAAAGTGCAAACTCTGCCAGTCCAAGTGGATTGGATCTGTAAGAAGATGTTTCTCCAGATGGGATCAGCTCATCTGTTGTTGTAACCGGATCGTGAATCTCTGATACAACTTTCAATATCAGATTCTCCGGAAGTGCTGACATTGCCGGCCAGTCTTTGATATTCGGTCCGAACTTGATCTTTGTATCCGGATCAGCCACACCATGACTGTCAAATACACGATTTGCATAAATCTTCTGGTCAAAGTGGTATTTCTGTCCCTTGTATTCTACGTCCATATCTGTTGCAGGTGTCAGGAAGCCTTTATTTGCTGCTGTTGCTGCAATTGAACGGGCATCCATAAGTGCAACGGATGCAATCTGTCCACTCTGAAGCTTGGAACCTTCACGGTTCGGGAAGTTTCTTGTAGAGTGGCGAATAGAAAATGCGTTATTTGCCGGGGTATCTCCAGCTCCAAAGCATGGTCCGCAGAATGCTGTTTTTACAATTGTTCCTGCTTCCATAAGATCCGCAACTGCACCGTTTTTCACAAGTTCCATATAGATTGGTGTGCTTGCCGGATATACACTAAATGTAAATTCATCTGAGCCAATGTAATGACCTTTTATGATGTCTGCTGCTGCGCAGATATTTTCAAATCCACCACCGGCACATCCTGCGATGATTCCCTGATCCACATAAAGTTTTCCATCCATCACTTTATCCTGAAGTGAATAATCCACAGCACCATCCAGGCTCACCAGTGCTTTCTGCTCTACATCGTGAAGCACGTCTTTCAGATTCTTACGCACTTCGTCGATTGTATATACATTTGACGGATGGAACGGCATTGCGATCATCGGACGTATCTCGCTTAAGTTCACATAGACCATACCATCATAATATGTAACTGCACCAGGATTCAGTTCTTTGTAATCTTCACTTCTGCCGTGAATCTCATAGAACTCCTTAATCTTATCATCCGTTTTCCAGATAGAAGACAGACATGTTGTCTCCGTTGTCATAACATCGATTCCGATACGGAAATCAGCACTTAACTTCTCCACACCTGGTCCGACAAATTCCATAACTTTATTGTTTACATAACCATTTGCAAATGTTGCACCTATAATTGCCAGTGCCACGTCCTGTGGTCCGACGCCTTTGACCGGCTCTCCGTCCAGATAAATTCCAATCACACCTGGCATCTTAATATCATATGTCTTATTCAGGAGCTGCTTTACAAGTTCCGGTCCACCTTCACCCATAGCCATCGTTCCAAGTGCTCCATAGCGGGTATGGCTGTCGGATCCAAGGATCATCTTGCCGCCACCTGCCAGCATCTCGCGGGCAAACTGGTGAATAACTGCCTGATGCGGCGGTACATAGACACCGCCATATTTCTTCGCACAAGTCAGTCCAAACATGTGGTCATCTTCATTAATCGTTCCGCCGACCGCGCAGAGTGAGTTGTGACAGTTCGTCAATACATATGGAATTGGGAACTTCTCCAGTCCGGAAGCTCTCGCTGTCTGAATAATTCCGACAAATGTAATGTCATGAGATGTCAGCTTATCAAATTTGATCTGCAGTCTCTCCATATTGCCTGATATATTATGAGCCTCTAAAATTCCGTAAGCCATTGTCTGCGTTCTGGCTTCCTCCTTGGATACCTCACGACCTGTCTTTGCCTTTACTTCCGCTTCGTCTGTAATGATCTGTGTGCCATTTACCAGATATGCACCACCGTCATATAATTTCACCATGTCTAGTCCTCCTGATTACCTGTAATTATATTCTTCTGAGTAATTACGTTTATTTCCAGATTGTATACATGTATATATTAGCACATCACATAACATATGTCCAACCATTTATTCACCCTTTTTCAAGAATAACTCTGTTGCTTTTTCAATCTCTTCTCCTGTCGCTTTCAGCAGCCTTTTTGCATCATTCATCGTTCCATTTCGCAGGCATTCCGCAATTGTTTCTAATCGTCCCGTCTCTATTCCCTTTTTCATTCCCTTTTCTTCAATACCTTCTGATAAATTACACATAACCTTCAACTCCTCCCTGATTTTTTCATCTACCGGAATATCTAACTCTTCGTCTAAAAGCCGCACCTTTTCCTCTCCACTTAGTTTACTAGAGAATAATATATTTAAGAATTGATGTAATTCACTCTCAGTTTTGCTTTGAGACAGCTTTTGACTTGACTCGCAATCCAGTCCAATCATAATGAAATTAAATAAATCTTTCTTTCCTGGCCACTTATAATTTCCAACTAATGCATCATCTGTTATATGGAAATGATTCAAACAATTTTTATTTACGCCTGGGCAAATCCATATAGAATATACCTTTACCATATCATCATAATTAGAATTTGTAAAATCTCTTTCTTTTTGTGAAGAAATCATTCTGCAAGTGTAAAATATAGCCCGATTCATCAAAGCATACCCCGGCGAACTATTCTTTTGAGCTTCTATATTCACAATAATCTGAGAAATTCCATCTTTCATTCGAACATAAAAAATAATATCAAAGCGAATAGCCCCTTCTTTTGTTTCCGTATTTTCCGTATTACTACCTTTAATTTTACTTTTCGGATTTTCCAACACTTGATTAGTCATTCCCGGTTCTACCGAAACCGTAGATACATATGGTTCTCCTTCAATCAAAGAAATGATATCTCTTGGATTCGCATCTTTAAATTCCGTTACTGTTCCTTTTAAAATATGTGCCAGAAAAATTTTGTTACTTAAAAGCTTTTTGGCATTCTCGTCATACTGCGCTTTCATGCCAATGGTTCCAATAATTTCTTTTGTATGTTTGTTCAATAATTATACTCCTCCCTGTACTCATAGTACAAACAACTTAATGTAGTAACATTTTTTTCATGTCGGATTACTGTCTCGAAATCTGAAACGCCGAAATGAGATACCTTACGGCTTAGAACTTTTTAAAATATAGAATCTTTTCTAAAAGTATTCATAGGATAACACAAAAGGAAAGATTTCGCAAGTGTTTCTCACGTAATCTTTCCTCTATTTTCTAAATTCTTCTCGTCTATTTTACACCATCACTTTTCGTTTTCCCAATAGTGCCATTTCTTCCACATTTTTTGTAGCATACAGTATCGTAACTCCGGTTCTCTCCTGCAATTCCACCAGCTCCTGAGTCAACTGATTATGAAATTTAGGATTTACATTGCGAAGCGGCTCATCCATAAGGATTACATCTGGCTCCAAAATCATGGCACGCGCCAGCGCGGTCCGGTGTTTCCACAGATCTGACAAGTTTTTTACTTTTGCAAATCGGACTTCTACAAGATCTAGAAGTTCCATCACTTCCAGTGTCCGTTTTCCTATTTCTTTTTCATCTATGCCGCGAAGTCTTAAGCCCAGTTCTACATTTTCCAGAACTGTCATTCGTGGATACACAGTATAATTCTGAAAAATCATAGCAATTCCACGCTCCTCCGGTGGAAGACTGTTGACCAACTTGTCTCCAATCCATATCTCTCCGTTTTTCACTTCATCAAGACCTGCGATCATGCGCATAACAGCACTTTTTCCACTCCCGGATGGGCCAGTCAATATTACAAATTCTCCGTCTTCAATCTGGAAATTTAAATCCTTTACTGCCTCATATCCATTCGGAAATGCGCGATCTACATGTTTTAATGTCAGACTTGCCATCTGATCAGCCCCTTTCTTTGTCTTCCCCTGACTACTGTAATTCAGGCTTTTTATCCATCATTACTTTTTTACAATAACGCCTGGTAAATGTCTCTCTTTCCGACTCCCCGGTCTTTCGCGACCATTTTCATTGCTTCTTTTTTCTGAATCCCCTGATCCATATAATAATCCATATGTTCCTGAATGGACATTTCTTCCCATTTCTGGCGTTCTTCTTCTATCTGTTCCTGACGGCTCTTACCCTCAATGACAAGCACGCATTCCCCTTTTGGTTCCCGCTCTTTATAATATTCCACTGCCGCACTGATCGTTGTTGCAAAGACTGTCTCATGCTTTTTCGTAAGCTCCCGGCAAATGCGGATTCTTCTGTCACCCAAGGTCGCAAGCAGAAGCTCTAATGTCCGGACCAGTCTGTGCGGTGCTTCGTAGATAATCATAGTTCTTGTCTCTTCCGTCAGTTCGTTCAGCACTGCCTGTCGTTCTTTTTTATCTGTCGGAAGAAATGCTTCAAACGCGAATCTTCTTGTGGACAATCCGGAAATGGTCAGCGCTGTGATGCAGGCTGCTGCCCCCGGAACTGCTGTCACAGTGATTCCTGCTTCCTGACACATTGCCACCAGCTCCTCACCCGGATCGGAGATTCCTGGTGTTCCCGCATCCGTGATCAGTGCAATATCTTCACCATTTTCCAAGTGCTCAATCAACGTATGCCCTTTTGCAATCTTGTTATATTCATGATAACTGGTCATCGGTGTGTGAATATCAAAATGATTCAAAAGCTTAATGCTATTGCGGGTATCCTCTGCTGCGATCAGATCAACTTCTTTTAAAATACGGACACAGCGAAATGTCATGTCCTCCAGGTTGCCGATCGGAGTTGCACACAGATATAATGTTCCTGACATATAATTCTCCTTTTATTTCATCCCGTACAATTTCAGTACTTCTTCCGTATACTCCCCGTCTTTCGTGTAGACTATGAGCGGCGGGTCTACGGCAAGGCGTGGTTTTCCGCCTTTGAGGCCTTCGATAAGAACCATGTTTGGCTCTTTTTCTGCATATGGGTGGACGAGACGCATGCGTTTCGGCTCGATTCCGTAATTGCACATTTTTGTAAAGATTTCCGGCAGGCGGAAAGGACGGTGCACCATGTAGAAACGTCCTTTCATTTTCAGTACTTTTGCACTTTCTCGCAAAAGATCATCTAATGTGCATAACGCTTCATGTCTTGCGATATACAAAGCCTCGTTATCATTTTTCAGGCCGTGTTCTCCAATCATATACGGTGGATTGGATACAATGACTTCATACGAATCATTTCCAAATATGTGACTTGCCTCTTTGATATCACCGGTAACGATATCTATCTTGTTCTCCAGCCCGTTGTGTGCCACGCTTCTTCTTGCCATATCAGCACTTTCTTCCTGAACTTCCAGACCTGTATAATGAAGTCCCGGATTCTTTGCTTCCAGTAAAATCGGAAGAATTCCGGTTCCGGTCCCAAGATCCAGTGCACGTTCCCCACGTTTTACTTTTGCATAGGAAGACAGAAGCACGGCGTCCATGCCAAAGCAGAACCGACCGGGCTTCTGTATAATCTCATAGCCCTTCACCTGGAGATCATCCAGGCGCTCATCGGGCTTCTTATTAGTCATCATTTAACTTGGAGGCGCCATTTTTCTCCTCCAGAGCTTTTAACTGTGCAAACTCCTCTTTCGAAAGCTTTGCATCTTTTTTCTTCTTTCTTGATTTGAATCTCAGCTCACCTGCCGGATATTCACGGATTTCTTTTTCATCGTTATCCAGCGTCACAATAACCTTTACGATCTGACGCAGTACGTGAACGGCCTGAACTTCACCATGAAGTCCTTCCGGCGTCGTTACATGATCTCCAACTCCCGGAAGCTGACGGTTCAGCTCTTCATAGGTCTCTTCTTCGTTAGTCAGACAGCACATCAGTCTGCCGCAGACTCCGGATATCTTTGTCGGATTCAGAGACAGGTTCTGCTCTTTCGCCATCTTGATCGATACCGGTGCAAACTCAGACAGATACGTATGACAGCAAAGTGGTCTTCCACAGATACCAATGCCTCCACGAATCTTCGTCTCATCACGGACACCAATCTGACGAAGCTCGATACGTGTACGGAACACGCTTGCCAGATCTTTTACCAGCTCACGGAAATCAATTCTTCCATCTGCGGTAAAGTAAAATAACACTTTATTATTATCAAATGTATACTCCGCATCTATAAGCTTCATTTCCAGACCGTGTTTACGGATCTTCTCTAAGCAGATGTTAAATGCTTCTTTTTCTTTTTCTCTGTTTTTCTCTTCTTTTTTGTAATCCTCTTCGTTTGCAATTCGAATCACAGATTTTAAAGGCTGTGTGATCTTGTCGTCTTCTACTTCTTTCGGACCTGTCACAACCTTTCCGAACTCAACACCGCGCGCCGTCTCTACGATGACACGGTCTTGGGTTTTAATCTCTAATTTTCCCGGTGAGAAAAAGTAGATCTTTCCCGCCTGGCGGAATCTTACTCCGATTACTTTTGTCATAAATCTAGTTCTCCTTTATCGTCAGGAACAAAAGCTCCATGACCAGATCAAAGTTAACATTTGCCTTTAGTCTGGCTTTTGCTTTGTCAAGGCTGTCCAGAATCGTCTCAATTCCTTCATAAGAACTGCGTCTTGCCTGCTCACGCATGCAGTCGATCTGATCTTTGAATACAACCTTATCTATTTCCCTTGTCGCTTTATATAACAAGACATCTCTGTACCATACCATGATCAGATCAAGATAGTCGTTGATTTCAACTTTATAAAGAGTGCAGCGTTTCACTGCCTCCACAAGCTCACTGATATCCATCTCATTTATATGGCGCATCAGGTTCAGGACTTCGTCCTTGAGCTCATTAAAATGCTCGGAGCCTGCCAGTTTGATAGCTTTTCCAAGGTTCCCCTGTGCAAATGCAGCGCAGACTTCAGCCTTGTAATCTGGTACTTCCATTCTCTCCATGAGATATTTTTTAATCAGTGCATCTTTGATGTAGCGAAGTTTTAACATGACACATCTGGAATTAATTGTCGGAAGCAATACGTCTGCATTTTCCGTCAGCAGAATAAATACTGCATACTGTGGCGGTTCTTCAATCGTCTTTAATAACGCATTCTGTGCCTGTACCGTCATAATATCAGCTTCCGGAATAATATAAACTTTATATGGACCCTGATATGGCTTGATCGCAACTGTATTATTGATCTGTGTGCGCACATCATCGACTCCGATGGATCCCGGCTTCTCATGTGTCACCCAGATAATATCCGGATGGTTATTCGATTCTGCCTGTACACAGGAATGACATTTATTACATGGTTCCGGTCCATGTTCTTCACATAAAAGTGCCATGGCAAATAACTTTGCCAACATCTTCTTTCCGGTTCCGCGCTCGCCATTCACAATGTACGCCTGTGATACCCGATTCTCGGCAATTGCATTCTGCAAATATTGAATTACATCTCTGTGTCCTACTACATCTTTAAAACTTCCCATATCGTATGTCCTCTATAATTTCATCTAAGCATCTTTTTTGGTCATCATTGTAATAACGCTTCTTTATTCCCGCAGCTCTCAGATGTTCCTCGGAAAAATCTTCCGTATCTGCGAGAAATCTTCTGCACATCTCCGCGTAACGTGGCACTTCCTGCTGCCGCTCTCTCGTAAGTGCACGGTTCAGCCGCTCGCCGTCCTCTACTTCGATGTACACCGGAACAAGATACGCCGCTCCGTAATATTTCTTTAACTTTCCATAGGACTCCAGCGTTCCGATCATCAGATAGTCGGATTCTGCCAGATTCACCTGTCCATCTTCTATTGTAGCATATTTCCATGCTCCGTGAACAGTATTATAAGTACGAAGTTCAACAACCTTTCCCTGTCTCTCGAAAATATGCATCTGTTCATCCGTCACAAAATGGTATTCGACGCCTTCTCTTTCACCTTCCCGCTTCGGTCTGGTCGTGTAAAGCGTCACTGTCTGAAGCATCGGCAGCTCTTGCTTGATCTTCTGGAATAATGTATCTTTTCCAGATGAACTCTTGCCCATTATATAATATATCTTACCCATGCGTCCATACCTCTATGTATTCTTCTTTTTCTACTCCCTGTATCTCATATGTTCTTTCCATATACCATTGAAAATGTTCCCGGATCTGCGCTGTGATCCGTTCCCCCGGCACCAGCATCGGGATCCCCGGCGGATAGAGATACGCGTACTCCGCGGAAATGTAGCCTTCGCTCTGTGTCAATGGCACAAACTGAAACCCATCTGCCCCTGCGTCTTTCATGCTGATGACCTGCGCCGGTGAATAGATTACTTCCGCCTGTGGCAGATGTCCCGGTTCTATACCGTAATTTTTTTCTTTCTTTTGCGACTTTTTGATTTCTTCCGGCACTATGTCTGAATCTACAGTGTTATAAGCCCCCTGTAAAGGTTTATATTTCTTATCCAACTCATAAATTGCTTTTATAAGCCGTTTCATTCCTTCATCGGTATCCCCGACCGAAGTCATGGCAATCACATAAGTCCCCGCGGCCATCTCCATTTGCAGGTGGTACTGATTTAATAAATCTTCCTGCAATTGAATCCCTGTTGCTTCTGCACCATATGTATCCGCAAGTCCTTTCGTAAGTCCTGCTACTGATAATACAAGCTTTGACTTATCATAATGTTTGGTCTCTGCCAGCCGGATATGTTCACATTTTCCAAGTTCTTCTCTACATCTCTTCAAACGCTCCACATACGGGTCAAAGACTTCCTCGCAGTGATGATCCAGCATCTCCATGCACTGATCGATTCCCGCCATCAGAATATAAGACGGACTGCTACTCTGTAACATATGCAGATATCGTCTCACCTTTTCCCGGTTCACCAGATTCCCATTCATGTGGAGAAGTGCTGTCTGGGTAAATGCCGGAAGTGTCTTGTGAACACTGTGGATCACAATGTCTGCGCCTTTTTGATTTGCATTTTCCGGAAAATAGGGATGAAAACCAAAATGAGCCCCGTGTGCTTCATCCACGATCAGCGGCAGTCCTTTTTCATGTGCGGCCTTTGCTATCTCGGCCACATCCGACACAATTCCATCGTAAGTCGGAGATACAATCATGACTGCTCGGATCTGTGGATACCGATTAAGGGCCCTCCTCACATCCTCTGCGGATATCTCAATATTCAACTGTAACTCTGAATCAAACCGGGGATAGAGATACACCGGATTCAACTCATTCATGTAGATTGCATGATAGACCGATTTGTGACAATTGCGCGCCACAAGAATCTGATCTCCTTTATTCGTCACACCCGCGATAGCACTCAGAATTCCAACTGTACTTCCATTTACCAGAAAATGTGTCTCATCTGCATGATAGATTCTGGCTGCCCGTTCCTGAGCCTCTTTCAGGATTCCTTCTGCGTGATGAAGATCATCAAATCCTTCAATCTCTGTAATATCTACAGTATAAGGATCCGCATCCCAGGACATATGCATCTTACGCTTATGTCCCGGCATGTGAAATCCATAATAGTCAGAATCGCTATACGCTTTTAATTTTTCGTATATCGTTGCCATTCTTATAATCTCTTAAGAAGTTCTTCTCTTTCTTTTTCGTATCCCGGTTTTCCAAGAAGTGCGAACATGTTCTTCTTGTAGCTCTCAACACCCGGCTGATTGAATGGATTTACTCCAAGAATATATCCGCTGACACCGCATGCGAACTCGTACATATAGAATAACTGTCCAAGTGACTTCTCGTCCTGCGCCGGAATTGTCACTTTCAGATTCGGAACCTGTCCGTCTGTATGTGCAAGAATCGTACCATTCATAGCACTCTTATTTACAAAATCCATTGTCTTGCCTGCAAGGTAATTCAGTCCGTCCAGATCCACCGGCTCCTCACCGATTGTGATCTGCTCTGTCGGCTCCTCCACTTCCATAACTGTCTCGAACATGATTCTGCTTCCATCCTGAATGAACTGTCCCATAGAGTGAAGATCTGTTGTAAGGTCTACAGATGCAGGGAAGATTCCTTTCTTATCCTTGCCTTCACTCTCTCCGAAGAGCTGTTTCCACCACTCAGATACATAATGCAGGCTTGGCTCATAATTTGCCATGATCTCAACCGCTTTTCCCTTACGGAGCAGAATGTTACGTGTTGCTGCATAGAGCATTGCGTCATTTTCCTCAAATGGATTCTCAAGTGCGAATTTTCTTCCTTCTGCTGCACCTTCCATCAGCTTGTCAATATCAGCTCCGCTGACTGCGATCGGAAGAAGTCCAACAGCTGTCAGTACAGAGAAACGTCCTCCAACATCATCCGGTACTACGAACTCTTCGTATCCTTCCTCATCAGCAAGTCCTTTCAGAGCTCCACGAGCTTTGTCTGTTGTTGCATAGATTCTCTTAGCAGCCTCAGCTTTACCATACTTCTTCTCCAGCATCTCCTTGAAAATACGGAATGCGATTGCAGGCTCTGTTGTTGTTCCGGATTTGGAAATGATATTAACTGAGAAATCTCTGTCTCCGATCACTTCGATCAGGTGTTTCAGATATGTACTGCTGATGCTGTTACCGGCAAAATAAATCTCCGGAGCTTTGCGGATCTCTTTTGATACTACATTATAAAAGCTGTGTCCAAGAAATTCGATTGCTGCTCTTGCGCCAAGATAAGATCCTCCGATACCGATTACTACCAGCACCTCTGAATCTGACTGGATCTTTGCAGCGGCTTTCTTGATTCTCTCGAACTCCTCTTTATCATAATCAACCGGAAGATCGATCCAGCCAAGGAAATCATTTCCTGCTCCCTCCCTTCCCAGGAGTTCAGCTTTTGCAGCCTCGGTAATCTTCTTCATAGATTCCATCTCATGTGCGCTGATAAACGCATCTGCCTTTGAATAATCAAATGTTACTTTACTTCCCATTGGACTCGTCCTCCTTATGCTACCCGTTACGTTCTAGTTCTTGTCTCGAAGAAATCTGTATCATTTTCTTCTTATAAATGTGACAGCTCACAGACAGTCCTTGTTTTACAAAACTAACTTTGAGCCGTTATCTATATTTTAACAAATCAGTCTCTTATTATCAAGCCATAAACTCCTCCAGGATTTCTCGGATACGCTGATTTCTGTTTGCCTCGTCCTGCGCCTTTGTCTCTTCCGATTCTATTGTTTTTTCTATTTTTTCTGTTTTACCTGGTTTTTGCGATATAGCTGTCTTTTTGACCTTCCGGTCATCTTCCACCTGCAGCGGTTCTGTCTTATACATCGCCCAAAGCAGACTGTCCATAGATCCAGGAAATTCCTGCTTTGGTTCCTGCTTCTTCTGATTCACAGATTCACCTGGCAAGTTATCCCCCTCTGCCCTTCCTGCATTTTCTGGCATTCTAGTATTCTTCACAATTCCTGTATTTTCTGGCATTCTGGTATTCTCACCCATTCTCTCTTCTTCTGGCATTCTGGTATTCTTCGTCATTCCTGCATTTTCTTGTATTCTGGCACTCTCCGCTATTCTCGCTTCTTCTGATCTTGCCTCTTCTGCCAGAACTTCTTTCTTGTATGTTTTTTCATAGCGATGCTGATAAATATTTTCCAAGTAATCTACCATATAATTTCGTACTGCCTCCAGCCGGTACTCCTCATCCGTCAGCATATGTACCAAGAATACGATTAACGCCAGCGCCACGCCGGTTCCGCCAATCATAGCTGTCTGCTCTGTCGCCCCTTTAATCCGATAACTTATGATTGCACCGACTCCGCCAAGAATCAGACAAAGTCCGGCACCCGCCATCTGTAACCGCCGCCATGCATGGAGCCTGACTCCACCGATCCGGTATTCATAGAGATACTTGTCCACAAATACGCCTACGTTTTCCACCTTTTCACTGATCATACAGGTATGCTCGAATTTCGCCCGCACAAGCCGCATCAACGGATGATTACTCTTTCCCATACTTTCCGCTGCTGCCACCAGCTTCCTAAGTGTTCTTCCAACGACCACCTTTGACACAACTCCGGCAAATGCACTCATTCCCATCAGTACATAGATCACATGTCTGTCTAACATTAATTCTAACATGATAAAAGCCCTCCTTTTGGCACCAATTATAATGGATTTTCCAAAAGAAGGGCGAAAAACCGTTCCCCATAAAGCGACATCTGCACACCGCAGATTATGGTATTTTTTCTTATATTTTATCGAATCATTTATTCTCTGGTTTTAAATCATCGGGAGCAATTCCTTTACAAGCGCCACGCTGTGGGCAATTGCCTGTTTTTCAAACTCTGGATAATCCATCGTTGCACTGTTGTCAGCTTTATCAGAAATTGCTCGAATGATGACATACGAAACTTTGTTAAGGTAAGCCGCGTGCGCGATTCCGGCTCCCTCCATCTCTGTGCAAAGAGCCTGAAAATTCTCCACGATACGTGCTTTCATTTCTCCGGAAGAAATGAACTGATCTCCACTTGCGACCCTTCCTGTAAATGTATGGATCTGCGGATTTGCTTTTTCATTTGCCTTCACTGCAAGCTCTACCAGATGCGGATCTGCCGGAAATGTGCGCGTATCCATTCTTGGCACCTGGCCGATTGCATCTCCAAATATGGTTGCGTCCATATCATGATGCACCGCATCTGTAGAAATCACCATATCACCAATGTCAATTCTTGCATCCAGGGATCCTGCAATACCTGTATTGATCAGCGTATCTACGCCAAATTTATCCACCAGGATCTGCGCACAGATTGCCGCATTAACTTTACCGATTCCACTTCTTACGACAACCGTGTCCTTCCCACAAAGAGTTCCTTTATAAAATGTCATGGAAGCAAACTCTGTCACTTTAGCATCTGCCATCTCACTTTTCAGAGCTGCAACTTCCTCTTCCATTGCTCCAATAATACCTATCATCCGATTTTCCTCCTGCTATGCATTTTTACTGTGCGATTCCCGCACATTTCCTTTATCTGACTGCCTTTTTCACTATCATTACAAACATTTCCTGTTATCCTGTACATTATCCCCTACCCCATGCACAAATGTCAAGCATTGATGCTCTTTACTGTACCTGTGCATTCCTGCCTGTTTATTCCTCTGTATTCCTCTTTGTATTCCTCTATGCACTCTTTTTCATACATATTATGATGTAACCGGATTGCTCCATTGCTATGCAATTCCCGCAATCCTCGAACACCTCAAGCTTCCATAAAATGGCTTGTTCACATCATATTATTGGAAATCTTAATTTTTCTTTACAAGCAGATTTTTCTCTGTTAGAATGGCTTCTGATATTCATATATCTGGTATAACATATAGGAGGGTTTTAAACATGGATTATAAAACACACGGTGTCTGTTCCAGCATGATTCACATAGAGCTGGACGGCGATAAAATTAAAGATGTAAATTTTGTAGGTGGCTGCAACGGTAATCTTCAGGGAATCTCAAGCCTTGTAAAAGGAATGAAAGTGGAAGACGCCATCGAAAGACTTGCCGGAATCAAATGCGGTTCCAAAGCAACTTCCTGCCCGGATCAGCTTGCCAAAGCACTCCGTGAAGCAATCGCTCAGTAAATTGATTCAATTGCAAAGTAAGTCACATGGAAAAGGACACGCAGCTTTTAATAGCTTGCGTGTCCTAAAACTAAACTTACCTAAACTTACTTCTCTTGATTGTTATAATATTTTTTCTTTTAAATTTTCTTTGAACTGTCTCCAGTTCCTTCGCCCTTCCAAAGCCCTGCGAACCAACGTAAGGGCCATGAAATATGTAGATTGCTGTGGAAGAGCGT
>ENA-OPVG01000936-OPVG01000936.1-human-gut-metagenome-genome-assembly--contig:-NODE-936-length-23566-cov-33.572966_pt1 | contig 23566 bp, 17 predicted proteins | sample MGYA00241093_ERZ501975 | MGnify/ENA primary metagenome ERZ501975 (study PRJEB25962, sample SAMEA2042993) | human gut metagenome | biome: human gut; feature: human-associated habitat; material: faeces... | reverse complement strand
TTTCAGTAATGCAGTGTTCCATGCAGAGCGGGTAAAACGGAAACCACACATCACAACCGGTCTCGCGGCAGAGCTTGCGCATCACAGGCAGGTCACCCTTATCGGGGCCAATCACCATGCCGCCGCCAAAGAAATAGAGAATCGCGCGCTCGGACGGCTTCGGATGCTCTCGCACGATCAGGCAGGGAAAGCCGTTTACCGCGATCGTTTCATAATATGCATTGCGGTCGGTGGGCGTAAAAACGCCACGATGCCGGTTCTGCTTTTCAATTTCCTTTCGCAGTGCATCCTCCGGCAAGGCGAACGCCTTTTTCGCGCCGGAGAGCTTGTATACGCTGCGTAAGATAGATGCAAAGATACTCATGATTTAGCCCCTCATTTCCACGCCGTAATGCAGAGCCAGCTTTTCTTTTTGTGTATCTGCACATTGTGAAAGCCCGCCTGCTCCAGATACGTCTTCAGCTCGGCGTCCTTGTAGATGGTCATGCCGCCGATGATCTCCGTCCACTTCTTGTCCTTGTCCGTATCGCCGTTGCTTTCGTTGCAGATGAGTAATGTCCCGCCGGGCTTCAGCACCCGGTAAACCTCCCGGAAGCACTGCGGCAGATCGGACCAGAAATAGACGGTTTCAAAGGCCGTTACCGCATCGAACCAGTCGTCTGCAAAGATCATATCCGCCACGCTGCCTTGCAGAACGGTGCAGCGGCCCTCCGCTATGGCGTCCTCGTTGACCTTTTTGGATTTCTCCACACTGACGGGGGAATAGTCAATGCCCTTGACAATACCCTCCGGGCATTTTTTCAGAAGTCTCTTGATGTTCGCCCCTCCGCCGCAGCCACAGTCCAGCACCTTGGCGTCCGGAGTAAGCTCCAAAAAGCGAAGTCCCCACCGTGCCACAGGACTGTGCCCCAGGTTCATCATGGCGACCATGATTTTCCCGCCAAGCCCCACAGGCTTTCTGGTGTTCTCAAAAAATGACATCTTATCACACCTCCGATTTCACACATTCCGCATAGGTCAGCGGGAAGGATGCTTTCAGCACAACGCTTTTCCGCACCGCCCAGCCGTTTTGCCGTAGGAAGCGCAGGTATTTCTCGCTCGTCCACTTGCTGCGGAGAGGGAAGCCTGCCAGCTTCATGAAAAATGCCCTGACCTTGCCGGAAAAAGAGTTTCCCGCATGGGTAAAGGTGGGTGCGATGAGCACACCGTCGTCCTTCAGCACCCGGCGGATCTCGGCAAGGGCCTTCTCCGGCTGCGGCACGATATGCAGTGCGTTGGACACGATCACCACATTAAAGGACTGGTTCGCATAGGGCAGGCGGAACATATCCTGCACGGAGAAGTGCAGCTTGGCAGAGCGGGTATCTCGCTTTGCCTCGGCGATCATCTCCGCAGAGGCGTCTGTCGCCTCGATGTGCGCCGCCGCGTTTACGATGTGTTTTGCGATCAATCCCGTGCCGGTCGCCAGCTCCAACACCGTCTTGGCTTTTACAACCGGCCGGATCAGTTCATACATCTCGTCATACGCCGCCCGATCCTTTCGCATAAAGCGGTCGTAACGTCCGGCATTTTTGTCCCAGAAATTCTTGTGTCCCTGCATCGCTATCATTCCTTTCAATGTTAGATTAACCTAACCGACGCGTGCACCCAGAAGGTTAGATGATGCTAACCGTTGTGCCTTGGAAAAGCCGCATCTCTGCGGCCTTCCGCTTATTTAAATAACTCCCTGCAAGCGCCGTACACTAGCGTTTCCAGCACCTGCGGGTACAGTCCTCCTATTTGCTCTTTGTGTGAGACGGTCAGAATCAGTCCGCGTACTGTCGCGGCGGCAAGTGAAATCCCCCGTTTAGGAACAAGGTCATATTTTTCCAGAAGTAGACGAATGTGCGTCTCGTCATCGTGGCAATGTTCCTTTTTGACGCCCTCCGGCAATCTCTGTAAAAGCAACTTGGCGTCATGTTCAATGAAAACCATGTCTCCGGTATCGGACAGCCGCCGGCAGACGGCCAGAACCGCCTCTGCCGCGCGCTCCGATGTTGGCAGGCCGCCATTTCTGTGCAACGCCTGGTCAGCCACCCCGTAAAGCTCGGAGTGGATACTTTCCAGAACCGCGAAGAAGGCCATCTCCTTGGATTCGAAGAATTTATAAAATGAGCCTTTTGCGATACCGACAGCCCTTGTCAGTTGATCCACTGAGGTTTTCTTCATCCCCAACGTGACAGCACAATGTCTCGTTTCTTTCAGCAACGCCTTGCGGAGCTGCTCAGTCTCGTAATCGGTAAAAGCCAAGGCTGCACCCTCCCTGAAATATGACCATTTCGGTCCGTTTGGTCATATTATAACGTACTTTTTTCTGGTTTGCAATGGGTGTAGAGAAAAAATCGTTAATCAAAAGGAGTACAGTGTTGCAGAAAGAGACGACGGCATTCCGGTAATTGTTGTCACCGCTGTAAAAGAAACTATATCGTAAAAGGGCATCAGAACGAAGCATCCAAACGCTGCGTTCTGATACCCATTTTGTTTCATATTGCACAGATGGGGGATTACAAGGAGAAGAACAGAAATTCACATAATATGAATGACGTATTCACATAATATTACTGCTTTTGCGCTATCATTAACGTTCGATCTTGCATTGATCCGTTTTAAGGTGAGACCTTTTAAGTTGCTCCATACTCCTTCGCCGCATGATCATCTGCCGCGCCTGCCGTTCTTCTGCATAGCTGATATAATTCATGTAAGAATTTAAAGTTTTATGCCATTTTTTTAGTGTTACCAAATCCTTCTGTCGTACAGGCTTCATAAAAGGAACTAATATGCGACACTATTGCAATCGAGGTAATATTGACATAGAATTCCATGTATTATAGAATGGTATCTGTAAAAAGAAGGCATGAAGAAAGCAGCTTTAAACGGGCTGCTTTTTTTGTGTCTTCTTTTGTCTTTCTTGAGTGCCGGAGGAAAAGGCGTTTTCTGGATGGAGCAGAGAAGACGAAAAATAAATAAGAACAGGAGGAAGTATATGGAGGATACCAAAAAAACAGTTTTGGCGGGAAACGGGGAAAAAGATGTTCCGCGTGCAGTCTACGATGGTGTTTTGACAATCGATGTAGATGCGCAGGTTGAAAGCATGGAGGAACAGGAAGAAGCCAGATGGCATCAGCTTTTGAATGCACATCGTACCAGAAAGATCCTGACGGGCCAGCTCGGGGGCATTGAAAAACTGGAGAGTGGATGGATGGTTGCTGTTACATACTTTAATGGCTTTCGGATCATTATCCCAATGAATGAAATGATGATCAACCTTCAGGGAGACGGGCGTGAAAACGCGGATACCTTAAACCGTCAGGTCCGTATTGCTAACAACATGCTCGGCTGTGATATTGATTTCATCATCAAAGATCTGGATAACAAGAGCCGGAGCGTTGTAGCATCCAGAAAAGATGCAATGCTTAAAAAGAGACAGACTTTTTACCTTGGGGAAGATACAGAAAAACCAATGCTCTATGAAGGCAGGATCGTAGAAGCAAGGGTGATCGCGGTAGCTCCCAAAGCAGTCCGCCTGGAAGTCTTTGGTGTAGAAGTATCTGTCCGGGCCAGGGACATGGCCTGGGAGTGGATGGTAGATGCCGGAGAAAAATTCCAGGTAGGTGATCTGGTGCTGGTCATGGTCAATAAGGTGGAAGCAAGCTCTGTTGACCAGATCATTATAGAAGTGGATGCAAAGAGTCCGACAGCCAATATCAATAAAGATAACCTCCGGAAATGCCATAAACAGGGAAAATATACAGGGATCATTACGGAAGTCTATAAGGGAACCTATTTTATCCGCCTTGATATCGGAGTCAATGCCGTGGCACATTCCTGCAATATGTCCGCACTTCCGGGAAAGAAAGATAAGATTGGATTTGTGGTGACCCGCATCAACGACAACTATGAAGTGGCAGAAGGCATTATCACAAGGCTTATCAAAAGAGCTTCCTGAAAATGTTTTTATGATTTTCAAAGAATTCTGTTGACACAGAAAAAGGGATTTCTTTAACATCGGAGATAAAGATGGAAAGGAGTGACGTCAGATGGCAAAAAAGAAGAAAAAACAGATGCGGGAAACCTTGTACTGTCCATATTGCAAAAGACCCGGGGTACTTAGGCCTGCAGCTTATGTCTATGGAGATAACAACCTGGATCCGGAGAAATACCTGTATGTATGCAGCGGCTATCCTTCCTGTGATTCATACATTGGGGCACACAAAAAAAGTATGCGTCCCATGGGAACCATGGCTGACAGCAATCTGCGTAATAAGCGGATCGAAGCACACAGAGCTTTGGATGCAATCTGGAAAAATGGTTATATGACCAAACACAGCACATATATCTGGCTTCAGAACCGTTTGAATCTCCGGGAAAAGGACACACATATCGGGAAATTTTCTTATTACCTGTGTGAACAGACCATCCGGGAATGTACAGACTATATAAAAAGCCGAGAGGAAAAAAAGAAATCCCCGGATAAAATAAGCGTGGCATGACGGAAAGGATGGATGCCCTTGAGACTACAGGCGACAGAAGATGATGTATATCATCTGATGGACCTTAAAGAACAGTATTTTATTATGACAGCAATATGCAGTGTGGCAGAGGGAATCAGCGCATACTTTTTCATATACCAGAAAAGATGCTGGGATCTTGTATATTTGTGTACTGCACTGGCGCTTGCGATAATCCTGCTTCTTCGTCAGGCCATAAAAATCAGCCGGAGGATCATGGAGGCAGAAAACTGTTATATGGCACTTGAAGAGGACAGCCTGGCAGTCTGCCAGCCGGAAAAAAACGGAAAATATGAGTCCTGCAGGATCTTTTACGATGAGATGGATAAGATCGTAGAAGGATCCAGACGGGGAATTCCAGAATTTTATATCGTGATCCGAAAAGAAGGGAAAGAACAGAAAAGCTTTTTCCTTTTGGATGAAGAAGAACAGGAACGGGATGTTTTCTGTGTACGATCCTTTGGCTTTGACAATCAGGGATTCATGGAGTTTTATCGGAAACTCAGGTGGATCGTACCGGGAAGAACAAGGATTATCGGGACCAAAACACAGGAAGTATGGAAACTGCGGCGGCCGAATATCGGAATCTGTACGGCAGCAGGCATGCTTTTGGGGTATGTACTTCCAAAACTCCTGGAAATGATGTATGGGTAACAAGTTATATGAAAGAAAACAGATCAGAAGCAGAGATTAGAAAGAGTGAAAATGACAAGGAGGAAATGTCATGAGATGGTATACAGCAATCGGAATGAAAAAAGATGATGCAGATGGAAGGTTTTGTGTCTGGGTAGATGGGGAAGAAAAAGTACTTACAGAAATGGAAACTATTTTGTGGGCTGCGCTCACCTGGTCTTTCTGTGAAGAGGATAAGGTCCACTCCCAGATGCATCGTCTTCTTGTATTTAGCCTTGGAGAAAAACAGGCACAGGAATGGGCGGACAAAGAAGATTTTCAGTTTTGCCTGAACCGTCTGGTAAAGCGGGGCCTGGTTGTGCTGACAGAAGGATGTACCAGAGAGGAAGCTGTATACAGCATTATCAGCCGGGCAGTCATGTCTCCCATGGCCTTTTCACGGACAGAACGCATGAAGCATTTTATGGAAGCCCTTTCCATGGGAAAAGGACTGAAGTTTTCACTGAGAGCTTTTAAAAAGCCGCTGCTTACAGAAGAGGAATACCAGCTACTTTCCTATCTTCAAAGAGAAGGGGATGTTTCCTGCCACCTGAAATGTTTAAAAGAAGAGGCAAAAAGCAGGGAACCCAATTTAGCAGATTCCCTCCAGGGACAGATACAACGGGAATTTATAAGCCGTGTAGCGCAGCTTTACTATAAGAAACAGCTTGTGATCGACAACATAAGAAGGGAGGACTGCCTTGAAGCAAACGGAACATCCGTATTGGCACAGGCTGTATAGATGCTTGGAAGATTTTGGAACACGTTATCAGAATATACCGGATTTTTTTAAGGACAGGATCCAGCGATATGGTATCCTGTCTCTTTTTATCCTGCTTTTCGGATCATTTATGGGAACATGGATGAAAGACAAAACTTTTATTTTCTGGTCTTTCCTGCTTGGGATTATCGGGTTTATAAGAACATATCTTATTTTCCGCACCGCGGATAAAAAGACCTATGAAATCGTGGAAGGGCTGGTAACCGGGATAGACGGGAAAATTCCCTTTGCAAGATTACGGAAGATCCGGGTAAGTGATCCGGCCGGACGGCAGAGTGAACTTTTGCTGGATAAAAACGTAAAAGTTTTGGAGGGAAAACGTTACCGGTTTTATTTTGGCATAAATGAAAAGAAGCTGGTAGGAATCCGCCGGGTGGATGCAGCACTCAATAACGGGACTTTTTTGGGAAACGAAGAAATATAAGAGGAAGAGATCCCTTTTATAGCAGGGAGGGGAGCACCAGGCATGGTTCGATTCCATGCTGCCCTGTTTCCGCAAAAGACTATTGCGGGAAATACAGCAAAGGAGAGAAGGATATGTCAGAAACACTACAGGGAACCGTGAAATGGTTCAGCGCACAGAAAGGATACGGCTTTATCACCGGTGAAGACGGGATTGATTATTTCGCCCACTTTTCGGAGATCCAGATGGATGGATACCGGAAATTAAGCGGTGGCCAGCCGGTCCTTTTTGAAGCAGGGACGGATGCCAACGGGCGAAGCCTTGCCAAAAATATTTCCCCGGCGGATCCAAACGCTGAGTAAGACGTTTTCATAGTGCATGTACAGATTACCTATTCCCCTCAGATACATGCATTTATGTAGACGGATGAAAAGACAGGCGGTATCATGCCGCCTGTCACAACATGTAGCAGAATAATAAAGATAACTCACATAATAACACAATATATAGTTAAAATTAATTGACAACCACAAAATGTTGTGGTAGTCTTTAAATGAAAAATAATTTAACAGTCTATAAAAGACTGTGGTTATTCTTTAGTTCCGGACATTCCGGAAGAAACACTTTGGGGCGGTCTTGCCCTTAATGAGAAAAAATGGATATGCAAAATATAAGGAAGATGCAAGAAGGAAAGAAGATTCTTTTTGTGTCTTTTTTTATTGCATAAAAAGCAGAAAGGAGGAGCACGAATGAAACTGGCAGTTAAGGAAACTGCAAAAAGAAATACCTTAAGAACATCAAAAAAAGAAAACACATTGTAAAATCAGGAGGGTCGATTATGGAGACAATTAAATGGGAAAACGCAAATGCACTGGAAATTGGAATGCTTATGGAGATGGCAGAAGACGGCTATGTATTTTGCATCGAAGATGGAAAGATACAGGCTGTTGAAGTCCGGATTTTCAGCTAGCGTGGAAAGGCGGACATTATGTATTATAAAGATGACTTTTATAAGGAGTTCCGGACAGAAAAGGAACTGTGCGAGTATCTGGAAGAGATAGACAGCCGGGCAGAATGGATCCGGATCACCAGTAAGAAATTAAAGGTGGCAGCTGCAGGAGAGGAAACCTGCACAGAGGTTCCGGGCATTTCCCTGGAAGCACTGGAAAAAGATACTTTATCTCATTCCAGGCTGGTTCTTATCCTGCCCGAGAGGATCTGTTATATAGGAAATTCAGCAATCAAATCGTTGAAAGGACGGGCCAGGATTGATGGCAAAGCCCTGGCAGATGTCGATAAGAAAACACTGGCAGAGATCTTGAATAAATGCCTGAAGGTTGCAAGAGGAAGAGCACTGATCCGTTTCTGTGAAGGAAAAATAAGGGCAGTCCTGTCTGGTGATGAAAAAGATTATGCCATCATATCCATGCCGGATATGTACATGGTTACCTCGGCATATATCCATGGGGACTATGAGAAGGCAACGTTTTTAAACGGCTATGCAGATCATTATTCTGTTACGGCGTCCTGGCAGCTGGAAGATACGAAACTTACAGATGTTTATAAGGAACTGATGCAGAATTATGGAAGAAAGACCGATAAGGACATAAAAGCAGTTGTACGGATCACTACGTCAGACGTTGGTGTGTCCGGAGCGAATATTTTTTATTCCCTGCAGGAGCCGACAAGAAATGTGATCCTTGGCAATGCCCTGAAGGTTACGCACAAAAACTGTAAAGGAATGGAAGATTTCACGGAAAACATAGAGTCGATCTTTGATTACTACCGGGAAGTCTTAAAAGGGGTCATGCGGCTGTGTGATATCTGGATCGAGCATCCGGCAAATGCCATGGCAGGGATCATGAAGCAGGCGGGATTTGGAAAAAAACTGCTTGCAGAAACCGTGGAGCAGTTTAAGGCTACTACTGGGAATGAGCCATGCAGCGCATACGAGATCTACTGCGGGATCTGTGAATCCATTACCATTGCAAGGCAGGAAAAGACGAATGAGAGAGGACTTTTAGCTCTGGAAGAAAAAATTGCCGGCTGTGTGTCAAAACGCTGGCATGAATATGATATTCCTGGCACTGTAAAATACTAACAGGATTTAAAAGAATGGAGACAGCATGGACTGTCTTTTTTTGATGGGAGGAAAACATGAAGGTTACGAATGGAAAAGATGTGGCAAGGCTGCTGGTAGATGAATACTTGAACTGCCATCCCACCGGACACAAAAAATTTATGGAGTCCATGGCAAAAGAGCAGCAGGAAATAAAAGACAATTACACTTATCTTGGGTTTGCCTGGCTAAAAGGTCTTTCAGAGGTCAGATATTACGATCTTCGAAACGAAGCATCGAAACTGATGGCCGATGATCTGTGTCTGCATGTAAAGGAACAGCCAGAAAGGGTGTGCCTGGTGTATGAAGGTGCAGAGGAAATGGAGATCAATCCTTCAGATGAAGAGCAGATGGCAAAAATGTTTACCTGCTACCTGCTTGCAGGAAGTATGGACGGATATGGGGAATTTGTGGATTATGCCCTTGATACACACCGGACACTGCAGCAGAACCTGACACGTTTTTTTGTGGAATGGTTTGCAAAAGCAGAAAAAGGCTCTGCATTTTTAAAACGGGCAAAAATGGTGTATTCCAGGTATTCCCTGCCATATATCTAAATTACGGAGGTATGTGATGGATAGAAAACTTCCGGACTGGTTAAAAGAGAGCAGGGAGGCAGAAAAACTGATCGCATGGCTGAAATCGCCGGATTGTGAAGTAAAAGAATTTTCCGGACAGCTGTTTATAAAGGCAAGATATGGAAACTGTTTCTTTTTCTTTGACTGTTTAAAGGAAAACAGAAAAACAGACCGGAACTGGTGTGCCGTGATCCACATGCCGGAGTATTCCCTTTATGAAGCAGAAGATCTTTTTCTGAAGCTGATCGGGATACCGGATGATTTTGGCTTTCCTGTGCGTGAGGATCTGATCCCGAAACTGGAAACACAGATAAGCCGCATTGGAAAGAAACTTATCCGGGAACAATGGGATGAACTTTTGTTAAAAGGCGGGTATGCAGCTGCACAGATGATCCCGGAGATCAGCAGGGTTTATATCCAGCTAAATGCAGACCGTTTTATTAAAAAAGGAAAGCGGCCGGAGGATCTGATCTATCAGCCGCAGTTTCATTTTGCGGATATGAAGTGGGAATTTTCTGACCGGATGTTTCTGGAATATTTAAGCAACCCGCAGCGGGCAGCAGAGCTTTTCGCCCAGAAGTGGCTCCTTGAAAAACTTCCGGAGATTTCAAAAAAGAAGATCTGTATCGGATGTATCCGGGAGGAAATGGAAGAAATGTTAAAAAAGACTGGGACAGGGCCGGAGGTAAGCCTTCCGCGTTCTGCTTAGTATAAAAAATGAAAAAATCAGGAGGAAACGAATAATATGGGTAAATACAATTACATGAATCTGAACCAGAAGATGATCAGGATCAGAAGAAAGGTGCCGAAGCTGATCCGCAAACGGTACAGTGAGGACGTTACTTATGATTTTGTAAAACTGGATGATATTTATGAATGCCTGACACCGGCCCTTAATAAATACGGGGTCGATTTTGACATCTTAAGTGAAAGGCCGACTCAGATGGACGAACAGGGCAATTCCGTGTTTTTAAAGGAAATGGGAGCACTCTGGAGATATGAGGCTGATCTGGAACTGTGCTGGACCAATGCAGACCGTCCGGGAGACAAGGTACGGAGCTTTTTGCATGTCATTGGAACCAATGAAGCACCGGATAAAGCAAAAGGTGCGGCATGGACGTATGGCCTGAAATATTATTTCTTGAATAAATTCAATATCATGCAGGCATCTGGAATGGACGATCCGGACATGCGTGGGACGGAAAAAGAAGAAATGCCGAAGCAGGAAGCTTCCGTAAAACCGGAAAAGCCGAAAAAGAAACAGGAAAAGACAGAAAGAAAAGAAACCGCAGCAAAGCAGGAGCAAACGGAACCGGTCAGGGAAAAGAAAACGGACCGTAAAAAACTGCGTGATGGAAATGCCATATCCGAAGATCCTGTAAAAGTGGAATATGCAGTAACGGATACAGAAGAAAACCTGCCTGGACAGATGACTTTTGGAATGGAAGAAAGTGAAAGCGGACTGGAAGAATTTTCCGATGAAGAAACCAAAGCGGAAGATCCGGTTCAGACCGAGGAAATCTCCGTAGATGAGGAAATTACTGCCGAGACGGATGCAGACGGTTTCCGTGCAGTAGAAGAAACGGATGAAGTTCCATTTGATGAGGATGATGAGATTTCTTTTGATGCAGAAGAAGAGGAAGAAACACCAGAAGAGACGGCAGAGGAAACGGTAGAGGATATAGATAACGTAGAGGATGCAGAAGACGAAGTGAAATGGGCAGAAAAGGTTATCTGCAATTTTGGTGTCTATGCCGGAACCCCTCTTGGGGAAATGATGCAGGATGCCAGAGGTTACCAGACGATCAAATGGCTGGTACAGCGTTACAAAGGCCAGAATCAGGAAATACAGAAAGCTGCGAAGATTCTTTTGGATCATGAAAAGGAAATGCAAAAAGCAGCCTGAAAACAGAGAAACAGTTCGAGGTGGCTCCGGGAACGGGGCCATCTTTTATGAAAAGGAGGAAGGCATGTATGCCAGAGAATCGTTTACGATCGCAGAAGTAGCAGATCTTTTGTCAATCCGAAGACTGAGTGATTCTTACCAGGACGAATTTCCGGTGGAATGTCCTTTTTGCGGGGATTTAAGAGGAAAATGCAGTTTTTGCATCTGCAAAAATGGAGAACTGAAAAATGTTTACCATTGCTATCATTGCGGAGCATCCGGAAACATGCTGACACTGTATGCGGAACTATCCGGCATTTATGGAAGGAACCGGTATAAAGAAGCCTACCGTGAGATAAGGCAGGCACTTTCTTTTTCTGGAACGGATGAAAGGCAGCAGGCCACGACACGAAATGGGTTCGCTTCTATCGTTCCTAAAAAGAAACGCATTTCCCTTACGGAAGAGGAATGGGATTACCGGGACCAGGTATATAAGGAGATGCTCACTTTTCTTAAGCTTAAGGAAACACACCGGAGGAACCTCCTCCTGCGTGGGCTGACGTTAAATGAGGTCAGACAGATGGAAGAACGAGGTTTTTTAAGTACGGATGAGGAGAATTCCGTGGCCATTGCCAGAAAGCTCTTAAAAAAGGGATTTCGCCTGGATGGGGTTCCTGGATTTTTCATCAACCGGGATGGTGACTGGGAAGCTGCTTTTTATAGGAAGAATAACGGGTATCTTTGCCCGGTCCGGGATGGGAAGGAACGGATCATAGGATTCCAGATCCGGCTGGATGTTCCTTTAAAAGAACGGAAGTACCTCTGGTTTACCAGCAGCGGCTTAGAAAAAGGCACATCAAGCGGCAGCCCGGCAGGAATGTTTGGGAAAATAAAGGATGGCACGGTTTACGTAACAGAAGGGATCTTAAAGGCAGAGATCGCATGGATGTGTACAGGAAATCCTTATATCGGAGTCCCTGGAGTTTCCAATCATAAAGGACTGGAAACTGTCTTGCGAAAACTGAAAGAGCAGGGGTTAAAAAGAGTTTACGAATGTTACGACATGGATAAAATGATGGAATTGTCCTGTAAGCACGATGAAAAAAGTGCGTGCCGGCAATGTGAACATGGAATTCATCTGTATCATGGAGAATGCCCCAGAAAGCGCAGAAAGCGGGACATGATCCGAAAAGGCTGTATAAAACTATATGAAATCTGTGAGGAACTGAACGTATCCTGCAAAAGAGTCACTTGGGATACCGATGCATCCGGTACCTGGATGGAACACTACAAAGGCGTGGATGACTGGATCCTTCGAAAAGAGGAAAAAGGAAACTGGAAGACGGCATAAATGTTTGGTCAGATAAAAGGGAAACTGGAATTTTTTCAGTTTCCTTTTTATCTGGCTGAAAAAGCCGGAAGAAAGGAGAAAGTGATGCAGATAAGAGACGGACCAAAAGAAAACTGCAGGGAAAAAAGCGATCATGAAAGGAGAACGTGCACTTGGAAAAAAACTGGAAGAAAAGATGGATGGCGGGTGCGATGGCTTTTGCTCTGTGCTGCACTACGCTCTTGCAGACGGGAGCTTCTGCAGTATCCGCCGCTGAGGTGGGAGGCGTTTCCGCACAGAGCGAGACGCAGATCGAGGTACAGACAGAAACGCAGACAGAAATTCAGACGGAGAAAAGCGAGGAGGAACTGATCGAGGAAACCGTTGCTGATCCGGAACTTGCGCTTATGGTTACCGAAGGGGAAGCCTTTGATATCCAGAATGATTTTACAGGACTGAAACTCTCTGAAGGAGACCATGTGGAACTGAAAAAAGCAGCAATGGAAGACGGGACTGTATTTGATTATAACCATGCGGGGACCTATAAATGCGTATATCTTGTTACACCCGCATCCGGGGAAGCCTATCTGGTTGCCAGAAACATTACTGTGACACCAAGGGAAGCAGAAACAGACGGATCCAATGGCGGCCAGGAACAGGAAAGAGGCGATGACGAACCGGAGGCAGACCCCGTCCTCCCGACCATAAGCCCGGAAGATGCCCCGGAAACTCTGGAAGAGCCGGAAGAAACGGAGGAACCAGAAGAAGAGGAAGCAGAAGGATTTTCCGATGAGGAAACAGAGGATGGAAGCCATCAGGTTGACATTGTACAGGGAAATGAATTCAATATTGAACTGGACCACGAGGACGGACGTTACCAGACGGGGGAGACGGTCAACTTTTCCGGTGATATCCCTCAGGGAAGCCTGATCGCAGTGGGAACAAGTCTTGTTGAAGCAAACCAGACAGAGAATACCGAAGATCTTCTGTATGCAGAAGTAAGCTACGATGAGGGAACAAATTCCTTCAGCTTTGAGATGCCGGAAGATGATGTTGCATTAAGTGTGCTATATGACCAGGCTGAGGGTGGTATTAGTACCATGGCAGCTTCCGATGGAGACTTGTGGGATGATTCAACAGACATTGAAGCTAATACCTATTACTATTATTCAGATGGAAAACTGCATCCTTTTGATTCCGTTATGGGACAGGGCGGAAATGATTCCTATAAGTATATCCGTTACAAAGCAGGCGGAAAGACTTATACCGTCTATGCATACTGCATGCAGCACAGTAAACAGTCCCCGCCAAGTGGAACGACTTATAAAAATATGGTCGAACTGGATGAAGGCGGCGATGACCGTTATTTAAGGAAGGCCATGTTTTACGGATATGGCGGTCCCGGATGGGGCGGCACATTCAACGGCTATAATATCAAATCCATCATGGAAAAATACGGCTGTTCCTCCGAGACCCGTGCAATGCAGCATTATCTGGTCGATTATTTATATGACGGGGAATCCGGATTTGGAGGATCCCTTTCGACAACTGCCAAAAACATGTTAAAAGAGATCAAGGCAGCCCTTGCAAAGATGCCGGATCCAACGACCATGGAGCTGACACCTGGGCTCAGTGCTTCTGCAAATGGAAACCAGAGCCCGACCTTCACATGGAAGGCAAACGCAGCTTTTGTGATCACGATCCATCTGGAAAACGGGGTCTCCCTTGTAAATGAGACGACAGGAAAAACCGGGACCGGAAATGTGAGCGTAAAGGGCGGTGAAAAATTCCATCTGGAAGCAACCACCCAGAATATTGGAAGCCTGAAAGGAAAATATGCGATCACATCCAACTATCCGCTTAATTTCCATGCCATGCTCTTAAAGCTGGCGAACAGCCAGGATATCGGCTTTGGATATTATACCGATACACTGGAGCTGAATCTGGAGGTAGACTGGCCGGATGAAGCAACGGTCAAGATCATCAAAAAAGATAAGGGAAGCAACGCGCTCCTTGCAGGTGCCGTTTACGGCATCTATGCAGATGAAGCCTGCACGAAACTTATCAAAAAAATGCCGGCAACAAATGCAAAAGGGGAATCCGAAGTAAAGATCACCAAAACACAGGATACCGTTTACCTTCGTGAAATCTCAGGCCCATCCGGATATGTGCTGGATACGAAAGCCTATGGGGTAAAACTGGTCGTGGGGCAGACCGCTTCCAAGAACTTAACGGATAAAGAGCAAAAAGGTGCACTCACCATTTATAAAGAAGGAGAAGTGCTTACTGGAGCGACCGTCACGGAAGATGGTGTGACCTTTGCCTACGAAAAACGGAAATTGAAAGGAGCCGTTTACAGTGTTTATGCAGGTGCAGATATCAAGGCGGCAGATGGCACCCTCATCTATAAAAAAGGTGCACTTGTCAAGGATAATCTGGTTACCGGAGATGACGGAAGCGTTACGTTAAAGGATCTCTATCTTGGCACCTACACAGTAACCGAGACGAAAGCTCCGGATAATTATGTATGCAAAGGAGAGTCTAAGACTGTTGAGCTTGTGTATGCAGGCCAGACCGTAGAAGTGCAGACTGTCAGTGCAACATTTTTAAATGAACGCCAGAAGGCTGCAGTCCGTGTGGAAAAGCAGGACGAAGAGACAAAAAATCCGCTCTCCGGAGGCATCTACGGGCTGTATGCAGCAGAAGATATCAAAGTTGATGGTAAGACCGTTGTTCCCAAAGGAACCCTGATCGAAAAAGCAACGACCGGAGCCGATGGAAAAGCTTCTTATAAAGCGGAACTTCCGATTAATTACAGCTACAGCATCCGGGAGATCCAGGCACCGGAACTTTACCTTAGAAACAGTGAGGATACTTACACCTTCACTTTTAAGTTCACCAATGATAAGGAAGAAAAGGTAAACTTTAGCCATACCTTTACAAATAAGCGTGTAAATGCAACAATCGACCTGGTAAAAGAAGACAGCGAGACAGGAAACAGCGCACAGGGAGATGCCGTATTTGAAGGAGCCATTTACGGGCTCTATGCAAGGGAAGACATTAACCATCCGGATGGCAGGAGCGGAGTCCTTTATAAAAAGGACGAACAGGTAGCTACCCTGACGACCGATAAAGAGGGAAAAGCAAGCGTAAGCAATCTGTATCTTGGAAAGTATTATTTGAAGGAGATCACGCCTCCAGTAGGTTATCTTCTGGACGAAGAGGAGCATGATGTAAACTGTAACTACGAAGGAGACCAGGTAGAGACGGTAAAACGAAATACCGTTTCCAAAGAAGACGTGATCAAACAGCCATTCCAGTTGATTAAAGCAGCGGATAATGATAAGACCGATGCGGACCTTTTAAAAGGTGCCGGATTCTCTGCTTATCTGATCAGCAGCCTGACTGTAAAGGACGATGGAAGCTATGACTTTACAAATGCGACCCCGATCGTTCTTACGGAAGATGGAAAAACAGAAATGTTTACCGATGAACGCGGCTATGCGTGCAGCATCCCGATTCCTTATGGACGCTACATTGTCCGTGAGACCACAACACCGCATAATTTCATGCCGGTAGATGATTTTATCGTAACCGTAACCGAGAACAGCAGCACACCGCAGGTATGGAGAGTCCTTTTGGACGATGAGTTCAAAGCAAAGCTTAAGATCGTGAAACAGGATGATGAGACCAAACAGCCGGTCCTCCTTGCCAATACAGAATTCAAAGTGTACGACCTGGATGCGAAAAAGTACGTGGAACAGGTAACGACCTATCCAAATACGGTTGTCCATAAATCCTATTTTACGGACGAAAATGGTTACCTGATTCTTCCGGAATCCTTAAAATGCGGAAATTACAGGATTGAGGAAGTGAGAGCGCCTGATGGCTACACCCAGAATACCCAGTATGTGGAGATCAAAGTTGATAAGAATACAGCTTATCAGATGGATTCCGTCAGCGGGGATGCCATCATTACCGTGACCTATGAAAACCATCCGGTCAAGGGCAAACTGGTGATCCATAAATCCGGTGAAACCTTAAAATCCTTTAAAAAAGATTTTGTATACGAAGAAGCTTCCCTGGAAGGGGCAGAATTTGAAATCTACGCAGCAGAAGATATTTTCACACCGGATCATCAGGTGGACGAGCAGGGAAACCGTCACGTGATCTATGCAAAGGATACCCTGGTAAAAACAGTGACCACTAATAAAAATGGGGAAGCTGTTATCAAAGACCTTCCGCTTGGAAAATACCGTGTGAAAGAAACAAAAGCACCGGCCGGATTTGTCTTAAATCCAGACAGTCAGGAAGTAGCCTTTATCTATAAGGATCAGAACACACCGGAGATCGAAGAAAAACTGGAATTTTCCAATGAACGCCAGAAAGTAGAGCTGAGTGTGGAAAAACGGGATGCTGAGACCGGAAAGGCTTTAAAAGGTGCAACCTTTGGATTATACAATAAAGAAGCAATTTCTTCCGGCGACAAGGTGATTGTAAAAGCAGATACACTGCTTCAGGAGATCACAAGCAACGAAAAAGGTAAGGCAGCGTTTACGCTGGATCTTCCGCTTGGCAGATACTATGTGAAAGAGCTGCAGGCACCGGCGGGTTATGTATCTTCTGATGAGATCCTGGAATTTGATGCCACATACCAGGGTCAGGACGTAAAAACGATCAAATTAAAATCCGTGAAGAAAAACCAGCCGACAACGGTAGAAGTGACAAAAGCAGATATCACGACCGGAACAGAACTTGACGGGGCTTCCATGAGTGTACTGGATAAGGACGGCAACGTGATCGATTCCTGGACATCCGTAAAGGATTCCCCACATGTGATCAAGCGACTTCAGGTTGGAAAAACTTACATTCTGCGTGAAGAGCTTGCACCATATGGCTACTTACGTGCAACAGACGTAGAGTTTACGATCTCTGATACTGCAGAAGTACAGAAAGTCAAAATGGAAGATGAAGTCCCGGTAGCAAGACTTCTGGTAAACAAGAAAGGGGAATTCTTAGACAGCGTATCCCTTCTTGACAATGCAAAAGGCATGATCGAGCACCTGTTCAACTATGTGACCGGAAACCTGACTGATGTAACCTTCAATGTTTACGCGGCAGAAGCCATCCGTGCAGCAGACGGGGTAAGTGCAGATTATTATGCAGCAGATGAACTGGTCGGCTCCATTACAACAGATGGAAATGGCATCGCCCAGATGGATAACCTCCCGCTTGGACGCTATTACATCGTGGAAAAAGAGACCTCACATGGCTACGTTCTGGATAATGAACCAAGATATGTGGATCTTACATACCGTGACCAGGATACACCTCTGGTTACTTATAGTGCCGACTGGCAGAATGCGCGCCAGAGGGTACAGGTGGAAGTCCTGAAAAAAGAAAAGGACAGTGACAAAGTACTTTCCGGGGCAATCTTTGGCCTCTATGCAGCAGACGACATCGTATCTTCAAAAGGCAAAGTACTCCTTGCGAAAGACACCCTGATCGAACTGAAGACCACAGATGAGGATGGAAAGATCCAGTTTGTTGCAGATCTCCCGGTTGATAGCAGGTACTACATTAAGGAACTTGCCGCCCCGGATGGCTATGTGACAGACCAGGAACCGCAGGAATTCACTTTTGAGTACCAGGGCAGTGGAACCAGTGTTGCAGAGTATGCGTTCACCTTTGAAGATGAACAGACTACGGTAGAACTTTCCAAAGCAGACCTGACGGACAAAAAAGAACTTCCGGGAGCATCCTTAAAGGTAACAGATGAGGATGGAAATACGGTGGATGAATGGGTATCCAAAGAGGAAGCACATATCATCAAAGGTCTTATCGTAGGAAAGAAATACAAGATGACAGAAACAAAGCCGGCAGATGGTTATGTGACTGCGGAAAGTATTGAATTTACCGTCGAAAACACAAAAGAAGTACAGAAACACCAGATGCTTGATGATGTGACCAAAGTGGAAATCAGCAAGAAAGACATTGCGGATTCCAGTGAGGTACCGGGAGCAAAACTGATCATCCTGGATAAAGATGGAAAGAAAGTTGAAAGCTGGACGTCCACGGATAAACCACATATGGTCGAAAAACTTCCGGTAGGCGAATATACCCTTCGTGAAGAGCAGGCCCCGGATGGATACCTCATTGCGGAAGATGTGAAATTTACGGTAAAAGATACTGGAAGAGTCCAGAAAGTCAAAATGAAGGACGCACATCCGTATGGAAAACTGGTCATCAAAAAGACCGATTCCACCAGTAAGGCAGCCCTTCCAGGAGCAGAATTTGAACTGCGTGAAAAGGAAAGCGGAAAAGTCGTAGAAAAACTGGTAACGGATAAGACCGGAACAGCGACAAGCGGCAAGATTCCGATTGCTACTTATAAAAATGGAAAAGTAGAGAAAACCGTGGAATATATCCTGGTAGAGACCAAAGCACCAAATGGTTATGAATTAAGCAGCAAAAAAGAAGAGATCCGCTTTGAATACAAAGACGGAAAAACCAAGATGATCGAGATCGTAAAAGAGATCAAAAACACCAAATCCCCTTCCGGCAGCACACCGACAGGAAACAGCCCGAAAACAGGGGACAGCACCAACATCTGGCTTCCGATCCTTCTGGCAGTCCTTTCTGCCTGCGGCATTGGCGGCGTGATCTGGTATAAGAAGAAAAAAGGAAATTAAGGAATACGGTTCAGGGCTGCTCGATTTACCGGCAGCCCTTTTTCCAGGAAGAATAATCGGAGGTTTGTATGAGACACATAAAAGAAATCATGATCGTGGCAGTCTGCCTGATGGTACTCAGTTTTTGCGTATGTACCGGTTTTGGCATTTACTTTATGTACCGGGAAGGTGTGCAGGAATATGAAGACCTGCGCACATACGTCAAGGAAACAGATGAGGATGACCACACAGAAGGAACAGACGGAAGCGATGGGAAACAGACCGTGGTTGATTTTAAGGCATTAAAAAAGATCAATCCGGATATCGTTGCATGGATCCGGATCCCGGATACCAGCATTGATTACCCGGTAGTCCAGGGAAACGATGACTCCTATTACCTGACACATACTTTTAAAAAGGCAGAACATGTGGCAGGGGCCATTTTCCTGGATTCCGATAACAATGTCGATTTTTCTGATGACAAGAACATCATTTATGGCCACAATATGAAAGATGGCAGCATGTTCCGCGGACTTCGAAATTTCCTTGACGATGAATTTTTAAAAGAACACCATATCCTCTATCTGTATCTTCCGGATGAAGGGGTATGGATCTTTGTGATCGTAAAATGCGAGTATACACCGGCCGATGGAGATGCTTTCTTACTTGGAACGCAGGAAGAAGTTCCAACGCTTCTGCTTTCTACATGTGGAACAGATGCCTCCAAACGTCTGGTCATATGGTGTGAAAGGCAGGAGGAGAACGGAGAACAGATAGAATATTCTGACGAGGAAGCAGAAATACAGGAAGCCGGGGATGATCTTGCTTTCTTAGATGGGGAGTTTGTGGAAAACGAAACCCATGATTTTATTTAAAAGTTTGCAGAAATTTAATGGATAATTTCTAAAAAATATAACATTTTATTTTTCAGGTCTTTCTGGATGGACAGGAACAATCATGGTCTATCCGGAAAGGCCTTTTTTTATTGCAGGAATGGCGTTAAATGGCACTTTGATGGAAATATGATTGTAGAAAAAGGAAGAAAGAAAAACAATATTAGTTGCGACTACTTTTAAAATTGAGAAGAAAAATGTCGATTTTTCTCGAATTTTGTTTATAAAAAAATATGACGTTTTCTGCTATTTCAAGACAAAATGATTGACAAAATATGGAAAAGAAGTTATTCTATAAGAAAGGTAATATTGTAGAGATTTTATATATGAGTGGTTCGTCAAAGACTCATGTATAGGAAGTTCGGTGAAAATCCGACACAGGAACGCTACTGTGATGAGCAAAAGCTACAAGTCAGGTCTATCCCTACAATATTGTGCATCAACCCTCGGTTTCAGGGCGGCACGGGTATTTTGTGACTGGGTCGTGCCATGCGTAGGGTGCGGCTTATTTTTTTGCAAGAAAAACCGCACGTTACCATCACATCTCAGAGCACCAGGATATTCCCAATACGGGAGAGGAGGAGAAAGGCAGGTCCAGACTCGTGATCTGTACGGGACAGAAACCGCTGTCCTAAGGAGAAACTACGAAAAATGAGCATCTGAAAAGAAAAGGAGAGAAAAAGGTATGAGCAAAAAATTCAAAAGATTATCAGCAGTCATTTTAGCAGTTGTTATGATGCTTGGTTCAACTGTAATGGCTTCCGCAGCAACAATGCACATTTACATCAGAGAATGGGAACAGGGAACAAGCAGTAATACTTATTTAGGAACTCCGAAACCGATTTCAGGAATCACTAATCCGGTAGTTACTGTAACAGGTGTAGATTCAAATGGTACTTACAAAGATGCTCTTGAATTAGCAAGAAGCAAAAAACAGTTAAATGTTCTTTGGAATAAAGAAGCAGATGAATATTTAACTACACTCTCAGTTCCGGGATATTCTAAGACTAATGATGGAAAAAATATTAATCCAACATATGACAGTGCTGGCAATATGATTCATGCTACATGGCAGGGAAGTTCTTGGATGTGGTATCCGGGAAATAATGTTGATCTGGAAAATACATCTTCATATCCACAGACAACATTAGGTGGAACAAAGGTACCATCAGCCAATGAATTTTCTATCGTATTGAGCTATGATACTACTCACTTTGATTGGTAAGTAGTAGGGCGTTGGAGGAATTGTGATGAAAAAAAAATATCTTGCCTATTGCCTTGCTTTATCCATGGTTTTAAGTACTTCGGCTCCAGTATTGGCGTCAGAACAGGTAGATGTTGTTGCTGAAAGCGTAGAAGAACCAGATGTGACGGTTGATTCAGAAATTGAGACAATTGAACCAGAAGATGATGTTGCTGTGTTTGAGGACAACTCTATTCTTACTGAATCTGAACAGGAAAGTGTAGAAAATAGTGCAATAGATTCTTTTGATGATGGTAGTGATAGCACTGACTTTGCAAGTGAAGAAGACGGTTGGATACAGTCAGAAGAGGTTACGGGACTTTCTTTTAAGTATGATAGCAGTAACCAGACATTTTATATGAAAAGTTCAACACCTGTAGCTTTGCCAGATAATACACAATCAGGTTGGACAAGCGAATGGCGTAATAAATACGGAACAGAACTTAATAATGCTAAGACAGTCGTGATTGAAGGTGAAATCACTCAGATTGGGGCATTCAATTTTAATAATGGCCGATCAGGAGCTTATGATAGTTTGGAAAAAGTAGTGCTTTCACCAAGTGTAACCAAAATTTCAAGATCTGCTTTTGGCCATGTAGCTTCATTAAAGAGCATTAATTTGAACAATGTTCAAATTATTGAAAATGCAGCATTTACCGAGTCAGGAGTGGAAAGTGTTACATTTGAAAATGAAGGATTGGAAATTGGAAAATATGCTTTTGATACTTGTGAATCATTGACCTCTGTAACTGCAAAAAAAATTCAGGATTTGGGTGCATATGCTTTTAACGGATGTACTGCATTAACCTCTTTTAATTGTGAAAGCAATATTGATGAGATTCCAGAAGATTGTTTTGAAAAAACAGCACTTACATCATTTGATTTTAAAAACGTGTCTAGTGTTGGAGTAAATGCTTTTAATGAATCAAGTTTGAAATATGCTTGTTATGCAGGAACTAAAGTTAAATGGGATGAAATGGTTCCAGAACCAGACTGGATGGGAGCAACTGTTCCAGCAGATACTGTAGTTCATTGCAAAGCAGATGCAGTGGAAGCAAAAAAAGCAACTTGCACAGAAGCTGGCTGGAAAGAAGTTGGCGTTTGTGAGGTATGTGGTGAGCATTATTCTTATCCAACTGATGAGAATGCAATCCCTGCAACCGGACATACATGGTCAGAGGATTATGTAGTGGATAAGGAAGCTACCTGCACCGAAGCTGGTGAGAAGAGTAAACATTGTACAGTCTGTGATGCAAAAGAGGATGTACAGGAGATTCCGGCACTTGGACATGATTTTGTTTCCAAAGTAACCAAGAAAGCAACCTGTACAGCAGATGGTACTCTTACTTATACCTGCAGCAGATGCAACGAAACAAAGACCGAAACTATTAAAGCGACAGGACATAAGTGGAGCAACTGGAAAAGAACAACAGCAGCTACAGTATTTAAACCAGAAGTTCAGACCAGAAAATGCTCTACATGCAATAAGAGTGAGACTAGAAATGTTGGCAAAAAGCTTGCGCCGAAGGCAACTCTTAACGCTTCTACTGTAACCTTAAAAGTAAAACAGTCTACTTCCAGACTTAAAGTTACCAGACTTGCAAAAGGTGATTCTGTAAAATCCTGGAAATCCTCCAATAGCAAGATCTTCACAGTAAGAGGCAAGTCTAACGGAACCTGCAAGATCACTGGCAAAAAGAGTGGAACTGCGAAACTGCAGATTACCCTTGCCAGTGGACTGAAGAAGACCGTTAAGGTAAGAGTTCAGACAGCAGCAGTAAAAACCTCCAAAATCACAGTATCCAAAAATGTAACTGTTCGGAAAGGAAAGAGAGTGACACTGAAGCCAGTCGTAACTCCATTCACATCCCGTCAGAAGGTTACTTATACAAGTTCCAACAAAAAGATTGCAACCGTTTCTTCCAAGGGCGTTGTAACTGGAAAGAAAAAAGGTACTGTAAAAATAACAGTAAAATCCGGATCTAAATCCGTTAAAGTGACTGTCAAGGTAAAATAATTAAAAGTTGAAAAGCTCTTCTTCCGTGAGGAAGAGGAGCTTTTTTTAAAGGAATGACAAAATGAAAAAATTAAAATTGTGGAAAAGGATAGCCGGCTGGCTGCTTGTTTTTCTTCTTGTATTACAGCTTCCTGTAAATGCCTTTGCGGGAGAATGGGTAGATAATACACCATATTCATCTAAAGAAAATTTTACAGATGAGCAGGATATTTCAGAAGAAGGTGATTCATCAGGTGATCAAACCGATGTAGAAGAAGCGTCAGATTCGGAAGACCAGATTGATATCGAGGAAGAGATTCCGACAGAAGATTCGTTTGACGTAAGAGAGGAAACTGACACTAGTGCTGATCTGGATACGGAAGAATCTTTTGCAAGTGAATTTACAGATGAAGATGAATTCACGGATGGAAGTACTGCACTTTTCAGT
>ENA-OPVG01000917-OPVG01000917.1-human-gut-metagenome-genome-assembly--contig:-NODE-917-length-23806-cov-7.452486_pt1 | contig 23806 bp, 22 predicted proteins | sample MGYA00241093_ERZ501975 | MGnify/ENA primary metagenome ERZ501975 (study PRJEB25962, sample SAMEA2042993) | human gut metagenome | biome: human gut; feature: human-associated habitat; material: faeces... | reverse complement strand
GAATCTTTCAAGGTTATTTCACTGTTCAGTTATCAAGGTTCTTTGTTTTGTTGTCGTTCTCGGCGACAGCTTGTTTATTATATCTTATCAAGTCTGTTTTGTCAAGAACTTTTTTCATTTTTTTGAAAGTTTTTCTCTCAATCGGTTTTGTCCGATCTGTTATCTCAAACGCGATAACTTTGATAGTTTATCATGTGTTGTTTTGTTTGTCAAGAACTTTTTTGTTTTATTTTGGAAATCTTTCCAAAATCATGTTGTCCTCTGTCAAATCATGTCTTATCCAGCGGTCAGCTTGACTATAATACCACTCGTATTTTATTCTGTCAACCATTTTTTAATACTTTTTCACTTGCATCTGAACAGCAGCGGTTAAATTTCACCCTTCTGTGACATTTAGTCTTACCAAAATCATGGTTTTCAAAGTGAAATTCATTTTTTAACCCACAACATACCAGTTTTTTCTTCTGTCTTTTACGCTTGTACGCTTTTTCCGCCTCAATCAGGCATTTTTGATGCCAAAATTGGTCAAGTGCTCCATAAGTGGCTGATATACGTTCTTACAGCCTTTAACCAGCCTCACAGAAAGAGGTATTAAATGCACTATCTTCCCCCTGCATCATCCTATAAAGTATAAAAGCGGCTGCCGGAATTATCCGGCAACCGCCCTGTTACAATCACTGCGTATAAAACACCCGCAATTATTTTAATGTAACTTTTGCTCCCTCAGCCTCAAGTTTAGCTTTGATATCCTCAGCTGTTGCTTTGTCAGCTGCTTCTTTTAATACTTTCGGAGCTCCGTCTACTACGTCTTTCGCTTCTTTTAAACCTAAGCCTGTAGCTTCACGAACAACTTTGATAACTTTAACTTTGTTCGGGCCAACTTCTGTTAACTCTACGTCGAACTCAGTCTTCTCTTCTGCTGCTGCGCCCTCGCCAGCACCTGCTGCTGCAACTACAACGCCTGCTGCTGCAGATACGCCGAACTCTTCTTCACAAGCTTTTACTAAATCATTTAACTCTAATACGCTTAACTCTTTGATAGCATCGATAAATTCTGCTGTTGTTAATTTTGCCATTATAATTTTCCTCCATTATAATTTATTGTCGCACCGGTCAGTCTCTCCTGCCGTGCCCATATACTGTTTCATCCAGCCGCCGGATAGATTACTCTGCCGGTGTCTCTGCTGGTTCTTCTGCAGCTGCTGTTTCTTCTGCCGGAGCAGCCTCTACTGCTGCATCTGCCGCACCGCCTTTTTCTGCGATCTGATTGAGAACGCGAGCAAGGTTGGTAATCGGAGACTGTAAGCTTCCAAGTAATTTGGAAAGAAGTTCTTCTCTTGATGGTACTGCTGCGACAGCCTTCATGCCTGCCTCATCATAATAAGTACCCTCAACAACACCTGCTTTGATTTCAAGAGCAGGAGCTGTTTTAGCGAACTTAGCTAAAACTCTTGCCGGAGCTGTTGCATCCTCAGTAGAGATAGCGAAAGCATTCGGTCCTTCAAGAACGTCTCTTAAGCTTTCGAACTGAGTACCTTCTACTGCACGGCTTACTAAAGTATTTTTGTATACTTTGTAAGTAACACCAGCTTCTCTTAATGCTTTACGTAACTGAGTATCTTCTGCTACGGTAAGTCCACGGTAGTCAACTACTACGACCGACTGTGCATCTTTGATGTTTTCAGAAATTTCCTGTACGATAGGCTGTTTGAGTTCTACTTTTGCCACGAATCGTGCACCTCCTTTTATTATTTTGCCGACGGATAATCCGCCGGATCACAGTGATTTTCTCACTGCTGCTGCATAAAAGACTTGAGGTATATAAAACCGCTTTATTCAGATTAAAATCTGCAATAAAAAACTCCCTGCAAAGACAGAGAGATACGGTCAAAAAAATCTTGATAAAGATCCCCTCGGCAGGTCGTCTTACGTTTACGCCATATGGCACCTGCTGTCTTCGGCATATATGCAAATCGCTGAGTACCGGAAAACCGGCTCAACGATATGCATTATAACATTGTATATTATGGTTGTCAACAATTTTCTGCTTTTACTGTGTAATTTTAACTACGTTTAATCTTACACCAGGTCCCATTGTAGATGCAAGAGTTGCACTCTTAACATACTGACCTTTTAAGCTTGCAGGTTTTGCTTTGTTGATCGCACCCATAAGGGTCTGGAAGTTGTCGCTTAACTGTTCTTCTGTAAAAGAAGCTTTTCCAACTGGCACGTGGATAATGTTTGTTTTGTCCAATCTGTATTCAATCTTACCAGCTTTGATGTCGTTAACAGCTTTTGTAACATCCATAGTTACTGTTCCAGCCTTCGGGTTTGGCATTAAACCTTTCGGTCCAAGTACACGACCAAGACGTCCAACAACGCCCATCATGTCCGGTGTAGCAACAACAACATCGAAGTCTAACCATCCCTCGTTCTGAATCTTCGGGATCAGCTCCTCGCCGCCTACGTAATCAGCGCCTGCTGCCTGTGCTTCATCAACCTTGGTTCCTTTTGCGAATACTAAAACTTTAACTGATTTACCAGTTCCGTGTGGTAATACAACTGCACCACGGATCTGCTGCTCTGCATGACGTCCATCACAACCTGTTCTGATGTGAAGTTCGATTGTCTCATCAAATTTAGCTGTTGCGTTTTTCTTTACCAGGCTGATTGCTTCAGCAACATCGTACTGAGCAGCCTTATCAAAACTTTTCACAGCTTCCTGATATTTCTTTCCTCTTTTCATTCTAAAAAAACCTCCTGGTGGTATTATCGGGAGAGGGCCCTCCCACATAATCGTTAATAAATATCGTTAATTTTTGCAGAATTTCTCAGAAGAATGCCGTTCTTGCATTCTTCCAATGAATTTGCTGTTTTTGCAAATTCTATTCTTCCACTGTAACACCCATACTTCTTGCAGTACCAGCGATCATGCTCATAGCTGCCTCTAAAGATGCTGCATTTAAGTCAGGCATTTTTAATTCTGCGATTTCCTGTAATTTTGCTTTGGAAAGTGTAGCAACCTTTGTCTTGTTCGGTGTTGCAGAACCAGATTTAATGTTGCAGGCTTTCTTGATTAATACAGGAGCAGGCGGTGTCTTTGTAACGAAGCTGAAGCTTCTGTCTGCGTATACTGTAATAACTACAGGGATGATAAGATCTCCCTGATCAGCGGTTCTTGCGTTGAACTGTTTTGTAAATTCAACGATGTTAACGCCATGCTGTCCAAGAGCAGGTCCAACTGGAGGAGCAGGTGTAGCCTTGCCAGCAGGAATCTGCAATTTGATATATCCTTCTACTTTCTTTGCCATTTGGAATTGCCTCCTTAATCCAATGTTTCAGGCATAATCTCATGCCTGCGCACAGATCCTGGTCTGTGCTTTAATTGTTAAGTTTTACATCTGCGAAACTTATTTCTACCGGCGTCTCGCGGCCGAACAATTCAACATTGATCGTCACACTCTGCTTTCCGTGATTCATCGCCTGGATCACTCCGATAGTGTCTTTCCAGACACCTCCGGTAACCACAACGGTGTCTCCCTCTGTAAAGTCAACTTCAATGTTCTCTTTCTTGATTCCCAAAGGTTTCATTTCCATATCGGTAAGCGGAACCGGCTTGCTTCCCGGACCAACAAATCCGGTAACACCACGGGTATTTCTGACAACATACCATGTGTCGTCATTCATAACCATATTGATAAGAACGTATCCCGGAAACATTTTCTTTGATACGGATTTTTTTGCGCCATTTTTCATTTCGACAACATCCTGCATCGGAACGCGGACCTCTAAGATCTGATCTTCCAGATGTCTGTTTTCAATTGTCTTGTCAATGTTCGCTTTTACCTTATTCTCATATCCTGAGTAGGTATGAACAACATACCAGTGTGCCTCTGCCATAAATCACTCTGCCTCCATTAAAAATTAAAACCAACAAGGAAATCAACGCCATACTGAATTGCGAAATCCAAAAGCGCGATGATAAGACCTAATACAACGGATACAGCAATAACCGCTGTGGTCTGTCTTACAAGTGATTGTTTCTCCGGCCAAATAATCTTTTTGAATTCAGCCGAAAGACCGGTAAACCAGCTCTCTTTTGGAGCCTTGTCTAACTTCTCGGTTTCTCCCATTTTTTCACTCCTTTGCCACGCGCGTCTTATTTGGTTTCTTTGTGTAACGTATGGGTCTTGCAGAATCTGCAATACTTTTTGGTTTCCATCCTGTCAGGATGAGCTTTTTTGTCTTTTGTCATGTTGTAGTTACGGTTTTTGCATTCCGTACATGCCAATGTTATTTTTGTGCGCACAACTTCCACCTCCATTAAAATTCTTTGTGCTTTTTTCTGCCCCGGTCTCCGTAGTGAGACGTTTTTTAAGGATCAGCGACAGTCCTTAAAAAAAGGCATAAAAAAAAGACCTACTTCCATCGCCTGTCTACTATATCATATCCACTTGTTTCCGTCAATCTTTTTTTGTATATTATACCCTTTTAAACCTTTTTGATTATTTTTTCCTATTTCACATTTTTTTCTCAAATGGTATAATATTTTTATATAGTTAGACCGAAATACTTTTAAAGAATCTTTAAAAATATAATTAAAATCCCCACATTTATCATGCCAGGCGGCAAGGATGCTGTCCTATAACCTGATAAATGTATATATTTCATGGAAGAAAGGAGGGGTTTTCTTGGCTGCTATTGACAGTGCCTATCATTATTATTTAAGCACTTATGGCACTTCGAAGGTATCGCGTTATGATACCCATAAGAAGAGTCAGCTTCGTGCTGTCTATAATCAGATTGTAAAAACAAATAAAGATACTCCTCTGTATAAAATTCCAGATTCCACGGATGTGAAAAAATTTGCGATTGACCTGAAAGAACATACCCGTTCGATCCAGAATGTAATCGCTGCCCTTTCTGACAACGACGAGGGGATTGAAAATGTATTCAACAAAAAAGTTGCAAAGTCTTCCGACGAATCTTCTGTCAATGTTACCTACATTGGTGAGGATCAGAGTCTCGATAATTCTTTGCATTTTGATGTGGAGGTAAAACAGCTTGCAGCCCCACAGATCAATGTCGGAAAGTTTCTTTACCCTGATGAATGCGATTTCAAAACAGGTACTTACACATTCGATATATCAACTGATTTAAGTTCATATGAGTTTCAGTATACCGTAAGCAGAAATGATGACAACCAGCATATTCTTGAAAAGCTTGCACGCCTGGTCAATTCTTCAGGTGCCGGGATTCATGCCGATCTTGCCAAAAATGCCAGTAACAAGATTGCCCTGCGTTTAACTTCAAGTCAGACCGGTCTTGCAGACGGTCAGTCCTATCTGTTTGAAGTTACCCCAAGTTCCGATCATGCATCCGAAAAAGCAATGCAGACACTCGGTATTGATTGTGTTACCCAGACAGCAAGTAATTCTTCTTTCTTATTAAACGGTACGGAGCATGCATCTCTGTCAAATACTTTTACTGTCAACAATGCTTTTGAACTGACACTGAATAAACCAAGCTCCCAGGCAAACCCTGTACAGATCGGCTTTAAAACAACAGCTGACTCCATTGTAGACAATGTCCAGTCTCTGGTAAATGTATACAACAATCTGATCCAGTTAAGCTATCGCTATGACAGCACACAGGAAGCAGATAAACTGCGGCGCGATTTTACACAGGTGGTAAAACCTTATTACAATGAATTTGAGTCGTATGGATTAAAACTTTCAGATGACGGTGCCATCAAGGTCGATACACATCTTTTGACGGATGCAGTCACTTCCACGGATGCAAAAGAATGCTTTGCAACATTAAATAAGTTTAAAAACGATCTCGGGACGACCGCCGGAACCGTCTCTGTTGACCCGTTAAATTATGCAAGCAAAACGATGATCACTTACAAAAAACCAGGTCATAAGAATTTTTCCTGCCCTTACCTGACCTCCGTTTATTCCGGAATGATGTTAGACAGATATTGCTAAACGGACACTTACAGATTTTCTGTAGTGTCCGTTTAATATTCCAATATCCCAGATGCAACTTCAGATTATGCATCTTTCGCACTGATCATGTACTATATATCATTTTCCTGATTTTCATTTTCTTCTATAATATCCAGCATCGTATTTATTCTCTCTATATAATTGTGATGCTCCCTTACTTTTCGATAACCATTTTCTGCGATTGCCAGACGTTCTTCCTCATGTGCCAGATAATATTCTGCTTTTTCACAAAGATCTTCGATTCCGTCAAAGCATATCAGGTCTTCCCCCTCTTTAAAATAATATGGTATCTCCGCCTGATAATTTGTCATCAGAAAACCGCCTGCCCCAAGGACATCCCATACGCGGAGCGGAATACCGCTTTTAATATTTGGAATTGTGAAATTCAGGTTGATCTTTGACATATGAAAAACCTGTGGCAGCTCACTCCAGTAATCAACCGATCCGCAGTACTGGATCCTCAGCAGGTCACTGACATCACTGTTACTGTATACATTGACATGATAATGCTTCGACAACTCGATCAGCGCGCGCCTGCGCTCCACCTCCGCAATTTTAAACCCAAGCACCGTCGTCTGAAAGATCAGTCCAAGGTCTGAAAAAGATCCTTCTGATTTTTCCAGTTCAAAATATTCCTGCAGTTTTTCCAAAATATCCGTAGTCAGCATAGGTTCCACTATATTGGCACCGCTAATGTTTAACTGTGCCTCGATCACAGCATCAAAATATCCGCGCAGGTATTCCGGCAGCCTGCTTTTTATCTTATCATAAGAGTTCCGTTCATAAAGACTTCCGACAAACGCAATGTCTCCTTTATATTTCTGTATTTCCGGTGAATTTGCAATTACCGTATCCATCCGGTCCGTATCCACAGCAAGTGGCAGATACCAGATATGTTCCACTCCCATCTCCCGGAATTCCAGATAGTTTGTCTTATCAAAGGTAAATATATAATTACACGGATGAAAAATAGACTCATGATACATGCTGATCAGCGGATTATCACAGCTCCAGGATACATATTTTATCCCCATTTTCTGGCAGACATTCGAGATCAGTGCAAAATAATTGACCGTAAATACCATATCATAGTGCGTTTCCCGCAGTTTGTTTTCAATGATTTTTTCAAATTCCGGATCGATATCATAATTGCCAAGATGCTGTTTGATATTATCCACCGTATGCCCCAGTAATAAAAAAGTCTGCTCTATGTCTCTGTAATTATAAGCTTTCCAGCGATACATTAATATGTGCATAATAATCTCCATTCCTGTGCCGTGTCAGCCAAAATAACGTTTTCATCTGTATGTAAAACCTGTTGCAGGGAGGGAATGAGAACCTCCGGCTCTACATCCAGGCTTCCCTGATCCACGCTGCCCTGCTTTTCCACGTATGATGCTCTTTTGCTGACTGATATCCACAGTCTGCCATCCTTTGTGTGGACTGCATGTGTCCGAACAGGTCAAATACACGGTCTGGCAAAGTCCGGATCTCATTTCTTGAAAACATGACAAGTTCTTTTCCATCCGTAAACTCTCTGCGCAGATAGGTGGAATCGTCCGTCACCACTGCTGCTCCGGCAAGCATTCCGTTAAAAATACGGTCATGTGCTCCGGCTTTGAACCAGGTCATTGTATTTAAGACGATCTTACTGTCGTTCATCAAAGGCAGAATCTCCGGTGCAAGTACTTTTCCACCATACACCAGATACGGATTGTCACTCCACTCACACTGATCCCAGCCTGTTCCATATGCCGTTACCCGTATTCCGTTTTCCACCAGAATACGGACAGCCTGTTCACGGAAAAATGACGTGGCATACGAGTCAATAAAACGCATCTGCACGATGATCTCATGAATACGCTGTTCTGAAATATCATTCCGCTTATATTTTAAATATTCTTCTATCACATCCTCTGTTGTCCGGTCAGGATGATGCACCAGTTCTGACAGCACAGCCTGTGCCATCTCCTCTCCATCGACTTCCGGGATGGATGACAGATCCGGTATCATCTTCGCAACTGTGTAGATCGGCAATGCCCCGGCATATAAAACATCAATTCCACGCTCCGCAAGCGGCTTATGCCTGCTGCCAAGTTCCACCCCGGCATGTGGCAGAAAATCCGTATACCGGATATTTTTGAAATATCTGCGGATATACCGGACATGGTTGCGGTCCGTGCACAGCACAACAGATGTTGCCGGTGCATTCTGCAGTGGTTTTTCATAGTGAAACGGATGATCCATCAGGATATTGATATATGGAATATTGTAAGTTTCCCAGAGATTTGGCTCTTCTTCCGCAGAACCTGCTCTTTTTGATCCTGCTGTACTTTGGAAAATGTCCTGCTTCAAAAGCATCCCTGTTCCGGTCATGCCTGCCGGAAGTGACAGATTATATCCCAGGTTATTAAACGTCACACAGAAAAACCTCTGATCTTTTTTTGCACCATCTCCGATACATTCGATCAGCGCCTGCTTGCTCACCTCTTCGAGACGGGCATCATAGGTAAAGGAAGCATATCCCATGGATTCAAAGGCATTTTTCAGTTCCTGGGTGAATAAGTCGAGGGTGTCGTAGACACCGGTGAAGTAGATGATGGTTGTCTGCATGGTGGTCTCCTGTACTTTTTATAGATTTATTTTTTCTATACTGCAGCTATGCCTTTTATAATCATCCTTTGCGGGATCTGCGCTGTCATAATTGATTCCAGCCAGGATCACTTGTCCATGATAATCTTTCAGGCTCTGCATGTACTGCTTCTTTTTTATCTGTGCAATCGCTGCATCTGACGATTTATCCCATTTTAATTCCACCACGATCGCTGGCACATCTCTAAATTTTCTCGGGACAAACACAATGTCAGCAAATCCCTTTCCCCCGGCGAGTTCCCGATACATCACATAATCTTTTCTTGCAGCATAATATGCCAGCGAAAGCACACATGACATAGAGTTTTCATCATTATACTTTAAAATGGATATATTTTCCTGATGCACCTGCTCGATCATTTCCGCAACATATTCTTCTTTTCCATCTATAGTTGCCTGAAGCAGTGTTTCAGAATTACGAATCGCATCCATGACCGGTTCCCATCCGCCATCCTCTATGCAGTTAATAAACTCTTTCTGCACCTCCTGGTTTGGAATAGAAACAGTCTTGTTCTCAAAATCGTAGGTCAGGTATCCCAAATGCACTAAAAGCGTAAATACATCATCTACGCTCGCAAATGTGGACATATCATTCTGAAACTTATCCGGATTAATCCTTATATGGCTGCCTGATATAAGCTGTGTGATTAACGCCTTCAAGTGATACATGTCCATCTGGATATATTTTTTTAGTGCCTCATAGGTCTCCGTCTTCGTCCAATAACTGTCAAAATCATGTCCCAGCAATGACATGACTACTGATCTTGGATTATAGATCTGAATGCCCTTTAAATCATATCCATCGTACCACTGTTTCATCCTGTCATAAGGCATACCATATGACACACACAGACTTTGAACTTCCTCTTCCGTAAACCCGGTAAATTCAGCGAGTTCCCTTTGATTGGTCATGGAATATTCATCAAACATATTGAGAGCTGAATGCTCGCCATACTTTTTAATCGGCAGTATTCCCGTCATATAAGCCAACGCAATATATGGCTTATCTTTCATCCACAGGCACAAGAAATCCAGATATTTTTTCTGTGCTTCATCATCCCCCGGATACTTTCGAAATATGCAATCCCACTCGTCGATAATGATGATAAATTTCTGTTTTTTCTGACTATAGATGTTCTCTAATACATCAATAAGATCTTCCCGGTCAAAACAGTCTACATCTCCGTATTCCCGCCTGATATCCCATAAAAGTCTCTTTTGCATATAATCGATCATTGCATCCACCGACTGCGCCCGGTTAAGAAAGTCAAGCATGTTGACATGAAGGACATTATATTTATTCAGATTTGCCTCAAAACTTTCATCCTGTGCAATCTTATAATCCGCAAACATGCTTTTCGAATCACATCCCTTGCTATAATAAGCTACAAGCATATTTGCAGTCATAGATTTTCCAAAACGGCGAGGTCTGCTTACGCATATATTCTGATGTTCGGTATTCAGATTCTGATTCATTTCAGAAATCAGCATGGTTTTATCCACATATATCTTGGAATTAAGTGCTTTCTGAAATTCTTCATTTCCCGGATTTAAATATATTCCCATTCTAATCTCCATTCTGCATTTGAAAAATTATATTTTTCACTCTGTTTCTCCAATAAGCTGACTATAATAAATTTAACTGTTTATCAATCTTAAACGTTTTTTTGCCGGCTCATAACCACCGCACTTCTGATAATAATACTTTGCATCACTGATTTTCCCCAGGCATTCATAAATAACTCCAACATTATAATAAGCTGCATAGGAATTTACTCCCGCCATCCTGCAGTCCCGGTGCCTTACCGCCTTAAGGAACTCTCCAACTGCTGCATCAAACATAGCGTTGTTCATATAGATGAGCCCCATCAGAAATTGAAAGTCCGCGCTATTTCCAAATTCTTCGTAAATGTTTTCAAAGAAAAGTGCTTCCCCGGCGCGTCCGCTGTTGATCAGGGCATAGCCGTAGGTTTCCACCATATCGATCACATACTCTAACTTTGGTTCAAGGTCATAGCTTAGACCATGGGCAAACCAGAAGCATGCCTCGTCATAATCTTCTGCCATGTAATAGCTTTTTCCAAGCTGGTATAATAGATACGGGATCTGCTGCTCTTTTTTTGCATCTGCAATTTCAGATTTCTGCTCTGCATCCGTATCCTGCTTTGAGAGATTCTGTTCTAACTGCGTGGCATGCACTTTTGCATCCCATCCTGAATTCTTTAATTCCTGCTCCAACAGTCTTATGTTGCGCAGTGCTTTTGCCTTTTTTTCTTTCTTCGGAAGATCATAACCCGTATGGCCGATGACGACCGGTGCTTCGTATGTACGATATTCCTTTTCGTCACAGGCAGTTACCTGCTCATGGATTCTTCCCGTGTAATGAAAACTTTCTTTTGCAAAAATGCGGTTGATCCACTCTTTATTTTCCTGCTTTCCATCTTTTCCGGAAATAATATTGATTCTCCGGATCCTGCCAACCTCACCTGGATGTTCGGCAATCATTTTCTCTAACTGTACCCGATCAATCTGCTGTAAATATTCATCGCTGTCAATAACCATCACATATGGATTCGTTGCTTTTGAAACCGCAAAATTCTTTGCTGCCGAAAAATCATCGCACCATGGGAAATCATAGATATTTTCCGTATATTCTGCGGCGATTTTTTTTGTCTGATCTGTCGATCCGGTATCTACTACGACCAGTTCAAATCCGGTGTTCTGGAATGATTTCAGGCAGCGTGCCAGATTGTGTTCTTCATTTTTGGTGATGATGCAGACTGATAACATGTGGTTGTTCTCCTGTTTGATTGTTGTCATATTCATTCCTCCCTGTCTGTCCCAATACGAAACATATTAGAAGGCATAGCGGTTTTCTAAATTTGTAATACATAGATGATACCACGGTTTTAATGTTTTTCCTCGATATGGCACCTTTTCCACTTTCAAATAACCACTTGCCAATAGCAGACTCCAGATTGCGTCTTCACTCTCATCAAGCTGCTCAAACACTTCTTTTTCTGTAAATCCAAAGGAATCCACATATTTGTCCAATGTCGTTGTAATAATATTCAAATTATGGAAGTCCGAAAACATAGTTTCTTTGGACATACTTGTAATCCCTATCATAATCGCACGTTCCATGTAAGGATTTGCCTTAAATGTAGAATTAAACAATCTTTCTGTAAAGTCTCCCATCTGATCCCAATATCCATTAATAAAAGCCTCCTGAAGGGGGGGTATCATATTCGTCCAATAAAATAATTACTTTTTTCTCACCATAATACCGATATAAAAAACGTGATAACTGGTTTAATGCAAGTGTCATATCAATATCATTTATATTTTCTGACGCTGTCAGCATTTTTTTGAAAAAAGTAATATCAGATCCGTGCAGAATCCCGCTTTCCAATATGTAAATATGCTTTATATATAATTTCGAAAGAAACAGGTTTATTTTCTGTATCGCCATTTCGTATGTCGGTTCTTTAACATTAGCAAATGACAGACTGATGACCGGATAAGTTTCCCTGGATGATTGTTGAGAAGTCCTGTATACCGATCGCTATATTTCCAGACATTGATACCTCCCTGTTTTTCAGACTGATATTGTCCATTCTTTTCAATTATGATAAATTAATAGTATACCATTTTAAGAATTGTACCATATGATTATTTTTTTATTTTCTTCACTTTCCATTTCTATCTACATCTTTGACTTTGTATCCGGGAGCATTCCTATAAAATATGCAAGACATGCAATATTCATAAACATCCCCAAAATTGTTTCTATGTATGCAAACACAAATATCTTGCTATCACTATAATTTTGTAAGTCTCCCATACTCATAAAAATCTGGAAACTCTGCCATACTTCCCCTACCATACCAGTAATCCATCCAAGATTAATAGCTGCGGCATATATAACGGCAAAATCCAAAATATATTCTGCCATATTAATAACCAATAATATTACCGTTCTCGTTGCAGATATAACCGTATATAAGTCACTACTTTTATCTTCCTGGTTACTTTCTTCACTTTGTACAGACTCATTCTCGTCTGAATTATCATTTTCTGTTGTCATTAGACAGTTTCTAAGTCTGGTAAAAAACAGCACATTTGTCTGATATACAAACATTTCCCAGATACGTTCTATTGCATATAACATAAATACAATACTTAACCACTTTACGTCTGTACTTTTAACAACATTTTGTGCTATTATCGCAAAAACCAAATTTCCCAACACCCAAATTTCCGAAAATATTCCATTTCGTAAAAAAACATCTGCGTTGTCGCCTATTCGTTTTCCAATCCAACGAATAAAATAAAAAATAGATATCTTTTCCATTAATTCAAATAGATATGTAAGACTTATCACAATAAATCCATTTTCTCTTATATACTCTTTTTTCTCTTCCGTCATCCTTACTCCCTTTTACAAAACGTAACCGCAATTGGCTTATTCTCCACCAGTCGATACAATTTTTTACACTTTTCATATGAAGTATCCAATCCAGCTTTTTCATACACTGCCATAAGCTGTATCAACACTGTTTTCCGGTCAACAACCGACCGGATCACCATTTCAATCACTGCTTCACAAGAAATTGCTTCCGTACTTATTGCATAAGTCAGTTCCCGATACGCTTCTTCTTCCAAACCAAGTTCCATTCGTCTCAAAAGAAACCGAACCGTCATATACTTTTCGTACATATTCTGATAATCTATGCATTCAGAAAAGAAATCATTTTTTACCGATGCCGCTTTCTCTTTTCTGTAAATATCATACCATACTCCAAATGTTTCTAATATGCTGCTTTTTCTTCCCGCCTTTCGGTACGATTCTATGATTTCTCCCACTGAATCCCATGCATGGGCTTCAATCAATGATTTTATCTGATCTGCTAACAAATCACTCAATTCATTCCACTCTTTATCATAAGTAAAATCAAATCCACCATCTGCGTATAAATATTCCGGATATTCTCTCAAACATATCTTTCTCGCTTCATCATAATAGGTCAGCTTTGCAAAACTGCTATCGTGAATTACCCATGGGCTCTTCTGATATGGCACTAAAATTTTGTACCCTGCTTTTCGCATCTCAAATGACTGCGAAACATCATAAAAATCGAAATGTTTAAACAAATCCTCTCTCCAAGAAATATCATATTGCGTTGCAATCAAAAGTCCATCCACTGCCTCAACAAAAGTATCAGCCTTTACCCCGTCTTTCGAACCAGCCAAATAATATGCCATCTCCGGATCTCTACAATCGACCATTCCAACATCCCAGGCCCGATATGTAACACCTGTCTTTGGCATCTGATTTCCACCAATCATTCCGATTATTCCAACATCTTTTTTCAAAAATAGTGCAATAATATTTTCCAGAAAATGGGACTCCCGAATCATAACATCCTGATGCAAGTAGATCTTGTATTTTGCATCACTACTGTGCATTCCGACATTATAAGCTGCACACATGGAATCCGCCTCACGAATTGCAATGATGTCCGTACTATATCCATCTGGAAGTACAAGTCTATTTATATAATATACACATTCTTTAAAATACAACTCATTATTAACACAAATAATAAATACTACTTTTTTATCATCCATAAAATTTTCTTTAATCAAATACTTTCTTTATAAATTCTGTAAACTTAACAGCGCCACCATCATTCAAATGATCCATATCAAAAAAATCCTCTGTCAAAAAACAACCTCTCCATTCTTCACTATTCAAATCGTAGTAATTGACTGCATATGGCATGTTTTCTAACGTTTTCAACAATTCCTCTTTCATAGACTTATCCGTTAAAGCATTATATTCAGACGTAAATGGCGGAATGATTACATAAAATTCTATTTCCCAAACATTGCATAAACGAGCCATCTCATTTAAATACTTGACATTTTCTTTCTGATCTTCTGAAGATATATTTTTCAATTTATTATGTGCCAAGGCCCTGTCCCTAGCATATACTTTTCTTTGTTCATCTGATAATTCCTTCCATATAATCCCTTTATATTTGCTTTCGCAATTATCCTCCCGAGAATAAATTGAATTAAAAAAGTTTCCCTCTTCTACAATTTTCTGTTTTGCGGCACATATAATTTTTTCTTTTTCCATTGCTGTGCAAGGCATTCCCTCCCATGATGTATCTATATTTTCCAAAACAGGTCTATAAACATGCTCTATTAAATATTTTCCCATTCTGCTCTTTTTCATATTATCATACAACGCATATCCACCGAGTATAACAACCACCTTTTTTATTTCTTTGTTTTTTTCGTTTAAAATAAACTGTAATAGTTTCAAATCATATTCCAAATCCTGTGATGTCATTGACACGTTTACCTGTGTCGACAACCGTTTGAGATCAATTCCATGTAATCCATAAGATGATCCTAATATAATACCATCAACTTCTGGCAACTTTACACAATCCATCATAAGACTGAAAAATATGTACGAATAATTGTTCTGCATATATAATTTTAAATCTTCTATTAAATTATTGTTCCACTCTAATTTCTGTTCTATATCCATTATAGTCCCCATATTATACATTTTTACAGAGTAACCCATTAATTTCAAAAAGCCACTATGATCTCTTTGATTCATAGCAGCTTTCTAAAATATCATCGTATAATCCATATTTCAATTATCTTATTGCAATAACATTGCCACCGATTTCGGACTACTGTTAAACTGAGCCAACAAGCTCTGTCCCGCATTTACCAATATCTGATTTCTAGTATAAATAACTGTTTCTTCTCCCATATCGGTATCACGAATCTTGCTTTCTGCACTCTGCGTATTCTCATGTGTCAACTCAGTACTTCGCACCGCATGCTCCAACTTTTCCTGTGTCGCACCGAAATCATTTCGCCACTGTCCTGCAATCGAAATCGCATTCTGAACCTTCTCTAATGACTTTCCAGCATTGTCATAAGAGCTTACATCCAGATCAGCAATACCAAGACTCTCCTTGCTCGCATTAATATACTCAATATTGATTGCCTGTCCACCTAATGCTCCTGCCTGTATCTTATAATATCCAGGTGCTGCTTTCGGTGTTCCTGCTGCAAGCATATACTGCCCATTAAAGCTTGTGTCATTTGCAATTCGATCGATTTCTTCCTGCAACTGCCCAACCTCACTTTGAATTGCATCACGATCTGCATCTGTATTAACATCATTTGCAGCCTGTGTCGTCAGTTCAGCCATTCTATCAAGTATATTCTGAGTTTCCTCCAAAGCTGCATCTGCCGTCTGTATCAGTCCGATACCATCTGCCAGATTACCGTCCACACGATTTAATGATTTTATCTGATGACGCATAGCCTCCGAAATACACAGACCTGCTGCATCGTCCTTATCTGTCACAATACGATATCCAGAACCAAGTTTATCAGAAGCCTCCTCTGTTTTCTTCACAGAAGTCTTCAGCTGTCTGGTTGCCCCCATTGCAGCCATGTTATGTGTAATTACCATTCCTCTCACCTGCCTCTCTAAATATACTCCTAATTTTTATATCGTACAATTCGCATAAGAAACTTAATATAATTTTAAAATTTTTTACCTTGACTCTCCACCCAATATCTGCTTTATCCTATCCTCAAACGAAAAATCCCTTTTTACTTTCTCGCACCCTGCCATAGCAATCCGATTACGAAGTTCTTCATTATGCAGATAAAACTCTGTTTTTACAACCAAATCCTCAAGATTCTCGTAAATCTCACATTCCTGCCCTATCTGAAAATACTCTGCAATTTCCTCCTGGTAGTTACTTATCACAAATCCACCGCATCCCATAATATCTAATACTCTTAACGGAATTCCAGTCCTTATTGTTTTAAGTGAAATATTGAGATTTACCTTCGTTTTTGCAAAAATCTGTGGCATTTTTGAACTATAATCGGCATACCCTCGAAAAACAACATCTTTTAACCGCTCGTCTCTATCTGCTGAATACAGTTCAACCTCAAATCTTTTTGATAATAATGCCAATGCAAGATACCTTTCTCTTCCAGTTACTTCCTGTGCAAGTAAATACTCCAGTTCTCTCCTCTGTATCTGAAAACCATCCGAAGAAACCTTTTTATATATAGTATTCATCGAGGACAATAATTTTTCTGTTATGAGTTCCGGTATCAGATATCCACCATATATTTTCATCTGTGCATTGATAATTCCCTCTAAATAACCTTTTTCATACTGATCTAATGGTGCAGTAAAATACTGATATTGTGTCTGATATAGCTGTCCCACCATGCTGACATCTGTTTTTTGTGTTAGCTGATGCTTCCCAATTATCTTCTGCCATCCCTCTGAATCCACTGCCAAGGGGAGATGTTTCACACAAACTCCCTGTTGTTCAAACACTTGTGCCTGTCCACGATCAAAAAAATAAATTTGATTGCATGAATTTGTCATGGACGACATATTACGAATATGTATTGGCGAATCATATACCCAGGAAATATAAGGTACTCCAAGTTCTTCACATATGTTTGATATCAAAGGTGCATAATTGACAGAAAACACGCATCTGTAAGTCTGCGATTTTAGTTTATCCCAAAAAAGTTCACAGAACTTATCATCCTTTTCCCAGTCTGTAAATTGGTAAAAAAATATATCATATGAATATTCAAGTTTATTTAAGGCATGCTCAATTCCTTCATTCATAAAAGAATGCCATTGAAAAAAAAGTATTTTTTGCAAGTTGTGGCTACTCCATTTTATTATAATTTGATTAGAATAACTATAAATGAGCAAGTTCGTGATTTTGCATAAAAGAAAGACACCTTGAATTCGATTGTGTTGTATAATGAAAGTGACAAAACAAACATTTGTAACATCCACGAGAAAGAAAGTGTCTCTCGCAAATACTATACATCATTCGTCATTCATATACAACCAGTTAAAAAAATTTAACTTTTGCAAATTTTATTCTAACCGGGTGGTAAATCATCTTATGGGCATCAGGCTGTTGCTGTCATGCTTTCCTGCAACGGCATTGTCCTGAATTATGCTTTTGTTTTGTACAATAAATCCATTTCCAAAATCAACATTGTGCAAAGCATTGCAAGGGAACTGCCAGTTCCCCCGGTGATGTCCTATTCCCTGTGTGACTACTGGTATGTTTCTGAAAAAAATAATCAGTACCTTTGTGGAAAGAGGATTTCATACGATTGGTGCTTTAAAAACGAACCGGATGCTCTATCCTTTCGGGATCAGAAAGAAACTCAGCGAATTCGCCGCACTTCTGTCCGTGACACATTCAGATTTTAACCTTGTGACAGTTAAAAACAAAAATTATTATGTGTACCGGTATGAAAGAAAACTTAATGGCATCGAAAATGCTGTTGTTCTTTTGAGCTACCCGGAAAAAGCATTTGGAAACCCGAAAGCATTGCGGGCTTTTCTCAGCACCGATGTATCATTATCAACCGATGAAATCCTGTCCTGTTACATATGCCGGTGGCCAATCGAAGTATTTTTCCGGCAGTGCAATGATAAACTGGCACTGGACAGCTACCAGATACGCTCTGCACAGGGAATCCGGCGGTACTGGCTTCTGATGTCACTGGCACATTATATATGTGTTACAGGAACTGGTCAATTCTGCTCTTTCGAAACCGGATATCACCGGATCTGTGATACTATCCAGCAGGAACAGTATCGGTATCTGTTTCAATGTGCAAGGGAAAGCAATGACTTTGACTCATTTATGAAATTGGCAGTGTAGTTTTGTGCAATTTTTCAAATTTGCTCATTTATAGTAGAATAATATAAAACCATTATAAACACATCCATACAAAAAAACTACTGGATAAAATCAAAATTTTACAAACCTTAAATTTTTTATTTAAATTCCACAAACTCCTCTGAATCCGAATTGATCAATAGAGAACTTGAGCAAAAAAGTCCTACAACAATCATTGCCAAATAGAACCTGTTTTATATATTGGAAAAATAATCGACACATCCCCCTTTTTTTCTGTTTGATATAATATTTTTACAACCCACACTTTACCATGTCTCTATAATATCCCAATAATTCAACTAGCGCATACTGATAATGATTTACCTCATCGTATATATTGCCGGATATATCTTTCTTGTCTCTTATAGTCGCTATTTCCTCTGAAATTTCATATAATCTATTCTTCATTTCCTGATATCCAGGATATCTCTCACACAATTGTTCATACGTATAATCTTTAACTATATCATATATCCTTTTTCTACAAATAATAGAAAACCAGTCTGCTACATCAAAAAAAGCTCTATACTCATGTCCCAACGCTTTACTCAAATTTTTTTTAATATATTCCTGTTTCTTTTTATTATCAAAATTATCATCTAATCCAACGCTTTTCGTAAAGATTCTAATAATATGCTCATATGCATCCCTAAATTCTTTTACTGGTTGCAAATAAGTTTCAAAATCATCTGTCAATTCTTCTCCCAGTAAGATATAATGTTTTGTAAAATTGTGTATAATAGCGATTTCTTTGACTTCTTTTTCATATTTTTTAAAAAAATCCATTTTTTCATCCTTTTATGGCAAATCTAATTTTCTAATAGTGTTTCTATATTCTTCATAATTATTGTTCGTTTTATACAGACTTTTATGATAACGCACAGAACTTCTAACAGTTGTATCAGCCAACCTGCCAGCATACATCTCTTCCAAATTTGTATTCAACTTTCCATTATCATATAGCTCAACTTTCACTTTATCATCTCTTAATATGAATGAAAGTAATTTCATCACTATCCCAATTATACTGCTCAAAAAAAATAATGAAAAAAAACAGATTATTAATATTTTCATACAATTATCCTTCTTTCTATTAAAAGAATACTATTCTTAATATATTTAAAATTATTGTAGCCATTCCAAATGCAACCACCAACCAAGTAGTATTACCCTGATCTAATGTTATATCTACTAAACCATAAGTTGCAAAATTTAAAATTAGATATACCCCTAATAAAAGCAACATAAAAATGATTATAGATGCAGTTATTAATCTCTGTGCTCCTCCATTTTTTCTTTGCTCATCAATTAACAACTTAAAGTTTCCCATAACAAGCATAGTCAAAAAAATCCAAATAATGCTTCCATTCTTTATATGTTCATAATAATCTATTTTTTTGTTTGAAAGCCAGAATGACAGCCAATACAACACAATTGGTACGAATGATATAAACATTTCAAAAAACATACTGATCATTTCATATTGAATTGTTAATAATTTTAATTTTTTGTAATTTTCCATAATTTGTGGCATTTCTATCACTTTTTCCACATTATCGCTCATTTGTAATTTTCTATCCTTTTGTAAAATAAATAGAGTACAACGCACCCACACGTTTTCTAATATTTCAAACGTCACATGTAATTATACATTTTTATTAAGATCTCTGCAAGTAGTAATTTACAATTTTCACTTGCTTTTTTAGATCAGACATTTCCTATTTTTTCAAAATCAACCGTTTCATTTATTTATCTTTTAATTATCAGTTATATCGGCCGAATTTTTAATTTCTACAGTCCACAGAATAAATATTTTATATTTTTTCAATAGTCCTCTCTATTTATCTGACATATTTTTTCTGATTGATGTTCTAGCTGACCAGAGTATAGTAAAGTGCTTACCTGCCAATTTCCCTTTTATCCAAAAAGTCCAACAGTTTTTCCGTCTCGTATTCCCACGTATGCCTATGTAACGTTTTCTGATATCCGTTTTCCGCCACCTGTTCCAACTTTTCCTGCTGCAATAATGCATTTGTTATAATATTAGGCAATTTTTCCAATTCATCTAGCGAAAACAAAAACAAATCTTCTCCATCAACATAGTCTTCTTCTAATGACCTTGTCCAATCCGACAATAATGCTGTATGTGCCAACATAATATTAGCAACCCGTTCCGTAAATCCATCTTTATGCCACGACATAATATTTAATGATATTTTTGACTGTGCATAAACCTCAAGACTTTCTTTCACTGTTACCCCCGGATGACAAATCAGATTTGGATAATTAGAAAAAACAGATTCTTTCCAATTATCTCCAAATACATCCAGTCTGATACCATGATCTAAAATTGTTTTTAAAATCCGATACCGATAATAATCCATGACCAGATATATTACTTTGCGCAGGCGATAGAATACTTCCACCTGCTTTTCTCCTGCATATTCATCACGATATAAATCAAACGCCTTTTCAAAAGCCATCTCTGCTGATAAGTTTTTTTCTTTACGCATAATCATTAAAAACCGATTTGTTAAAAACTGATCCTGCCGTTCCATTGCCCTTATGCAGGGAATCAGTTGTCTATAATCCCCCATAGAGCCAACAAATGTAAAGTCATATTTTTTTAAGAATTTCTTTTCATTTTGTAATACTCCGGGTATCGGAAAATGTACTGCATTTTTATGATAATACTGTTCTACAAACTTCACATAATTTCTGTCATGAGACAAAACATAAAAATCGGGATAATTATGTGTCATCTGCGACTTCATCCAAATTGGATGATCTAAAATCAGATGCAACTTTGGCCCTTTTATTTTTTCATGCAGATACGTCACCCCATCTGCCATTTTAATCTGAAACAAATAGGTCTGTACACCAAATATTGCTCTAAAATATTTTCCTATGTACCGTGTCAGGTTCTCGATTGGTTCCTTCTGTTCATCAAAATATTCAACCCGAATATTTTGGTTTTCCAATGCATATCCAAACTGTTCTGCAAAAATATTCAGCATATTGTTACAAACATCTGAACCTTTATATATTAAAACTGGACTTATTGCCTCTTCCAGAATCTCAAATTCTCTTGTTCTGCCCAGCATCTGTTCCAACCATGGTATGATACTATCTTCGCATTCATTTCGTTTACTTTGGTCCAAAATAGATGAAACAGCAATTTCAAAATATCCATTTTCCTGTAATAATCTGCTATACCTCGCAACAATGTAGCAATTTGTTTTAAGACTTTCTTCTGGAAGCAGTTCCAAATCTTTAAGTATAACATACTCATCAGGTTCTATTTCTTCTACCTGTTCCATTGCAAAACCATGTTTTTCTGCAATCCGAAGCAAAAGTTCATATTTCCTTTTTGCTTTCAATTTGGTATGAAGCCCCCCTGCTTCCCATATCCATCCTTTAGGCACATATATTTCTTCTGCACATAAATTTTCATCTAATAGTAAATCAAAAAATGTATCTTTTTTCTGTGTCTCTGTTAATCTTTTGAACATCATTTATCCCTGAGAAACTTTTTTAAATTTGATAATTTGTAAGCGCATAGTTTTAGGGTGTACCCTATAAATGAAATCTGACACCCTGCGCCAGGATGCCAGGCATGCGAGTATTTCACTACATTTTATTTACAAGTTTTCTGAGTCAATTCACTCCACGGGGCAAATTGTTCCAATTCCTCGTCTGACATTTCAGCACTGGGACGATGCTCCAGAAGGAAGCTCAGATATTTAAGTGGATCAAGTTCATTGGGTATTGCCCGCAGCCAATAGCGTCGTATGTGAGCCCAGCAACAACAACGCTGTGCCTCCGGCACTTTGTTGTATCCTTTATAACCATCAACCATTAGATAGTATCCGGGATCTGCACCTGCAAGAAAAGCAGCGGCATGACTGCCGGCTCTGGTCGGAGTGTAATTATAAAGGATGATAGGAATCCCACCATTGTCACCAGTTCGTACCAGCCAGACATAAGATTTACTCTGTGGTCTGCGGCCTTCTTCCTTTAATACCTGGATCGGAGTCTCATCTGCCATCAGATATCTGCGTTTCAACAGTTTCCGGTGCAGATATTCATACATTGGCAAAAAGTAATTCTCTGCGCAGTAGATGATCCAACCGGCCATGGTCGTACGGCTGATCTTTATCCCAAGGTGTTCAAAGTCCTTCTCCTGACGGTATAAGGGCATGGACATGACATATTTATAATACATCACATGTGCTGCAAGACCGGACGATGCATAACTCCCCGGGATCAGTGCAGGAGTTCCTTCGTCCTTGATGAACCGAGGATCTTCCGTTTCCTTGCATTGTGGACACTCATAGGTAGTCGCATAATAATCAATACGCTCCAGCTTTGGCTCTGTATAACGCAGTTCTGTCCGGATGAGTTCGTGTCCGATAGGAATCATCATTGTTCCACAAACATCACACGTTTTCTGTTCTTCCGTAAGAGTATCTACATAAACATTCTCTGTCGGAAGATCAGCAAAGACCTCATCATAAGCAGCTTTCGATTTACGGGCCTTCTTGTGTGCTTTTACTTAAGTAGATATGGGGATTGCTCCCCATATCCCTCATTCAAACCGCACGTGCCCTATTAAGGCATACGGCTTAACCCTATACTTCAACTTCGAGCATTGCACTAATTGGCTCTCTTGTCCACGCAATAGTTCTTTACATCCATATAAGGTGTGCCCCTTCCCTCCACTGTGATTAGCAGTTTCTTCGGTACTATGAGCACTCGGACTTCCTATTATCCGTTTGACTTCCTCTCTTATTCCTTTGATTGTACATCATACCTCATTTGAGGAGATAATAGGATCTCAGCTGTTCCGATAACATACTTTTCATCAACCTCGCCAAGTTCTCTGACTGGGGGATGCCATCATAACCTCGCCCTAACGGTTACAACGATATTGTCTGCTGTGAATAAGAACACATCGACCATTTCCAACCTCATAATAATTTCCCAGCTCAATCACTTCACTTTCGTTTCGGCTCTGTTGCTCCCTGTCCTACGCTTAAACCTAACGTTACCGCTTCGGCTCCAAGGACTCGGTACAGGCGGTTGGTTAGACCTTACCTGATAGGATTTTTCCTACTGTATTATTATCAGCTTACCAAAGCTTGCAGAATTACTTCCGCTTGCTAGTGGAAATCAGCTATGCTGATTTCTCAGCTCGCACCTCTTTTAATATTATACTACAATCAAACCAATCTTCCAATTATTTTCTAACTTTTCAGATTCTTCTTTCGATATATTCATTTTCTTTTCATTTCTAGTCCAAAAACGGTATTAGAAGAATTTTGGTAAAAATTTAGCAGGCAATAATTTGAATAT
>ENA-OPVG01000912-OPVG01000912.1-human-gut-metagenome-genome-assembly--contig:-NODE-912-length-23869-cov-2.705845_pt1 | contig 23869 bp, 24 predicted proteins | sample MGYA00241093_ERZ501975 | MGnify/ENA primary metagenome ERZ501975 (study PRJEB25962, sample SAMEA2042993) | human gut metagenome | biome: human gut; feature: human-associated habitat; material: faeces... | reverse complement strand
ATTTATCAGTATGACTTTATAGAAAGCATTGGGAACTGCCACTTTATTGTTGCCTATTCGTTTGGGGCGTTTGGTATCATATATGGGTCCGCAGGCAATATACACCGCTCCATATTTTTTTGCCCATTGGCGTGACATCTCCTCCAGGTCATTCCAGTCGCCGCGGTTCAGATTCGGATTTTGCGGACAAATGTTGCTCATATAAAAAGATTCTTCCATGGCTTGTTTGCTCCATTTCATATCGGCGGCAGGGGCCATGTGCCCCCGGTCATATCCCGATTTAGTGTAATCTCCCGTGTATGCTTTGGCTCCACGTACGTCCGGGTCGGGCAGGAACTTGTCTGTCCGCTCCTCTTTTCCTTTTGTCTTTTTTTTAGTAAGTTCCCATGCTACCCATTGTGGGGTTTTGTAATCGGCGTTATAAGACAAGGTATATCCTTTACGTTTCAATATCTGGCCGCCTGTGCTTGATTGCATCATCGGAATTTCCAATGCACCGCCATGCTGAGTCGGGGTAAGTATTTCGGGCTTTTCTTCATTGTTTTCGATGGCAGGGATCTTATCAAACAGTTTCCCGTCAAACAACTGATATTTATAAGCCAGAAGCCCCAGCAATACTAAAATAAGGACGATTCTCAGAGGACTATTGGATGGTTTCTTTTTCTTTGCGCTCATATTTGTTCTGTTTTAAGGGTGCAAAGATAGAACAAAATATAAAAATACATTATCTTTGTCCATTATATAGCTGTAAATTTTAATAATACCGACATGCTATCCTAACTAATTAAACCTATTATATATGAAAAAGAACCGATTATCGTTAGCGTTTTTGAGTTTGCTGATTGCAGCTTCCCCCTTACAGGCACAGGATATGCCGCAGAATGAAACAGTAGAGCAGAAAGACAAGAGAATGGAGTGGTTTTCACAAGCCAAGTTGGGGATCTTTATCCATTGGGGCATTTATTCCGTCAGAGGAGTGTCCGAAAGCTGGTCCTTCTTTAACAACTACCTGCCCTATGATGAATACATGGAGCAGGAAAAAGGTTTCACAGCCTCCAAGTATGATCCGAAAGCTTGGGTGGATCTGATCAAAGAGAGTGGAGCCAAATATACAGTGATAACTACCAAGCATCATGACGGAGTTGCGTTATGGGATACCAAAGTAGGAGATATCAGCGTAGTGAAAAGCACTCCGGCAAAACGCGATCTCATAGCTCCCTTTGTAAAGGAAGTGAGAAAACAAGGATTGAAGCTTGGTTTCTATTATTCTTTATTGGACTGGTCTCATCCCGATTACCCTAACAAAACCCGTACGGAAGTACGTTATAAAAATGATCCTGAACGTTGGGCACGGTTCAACAAGTTCAACTTCGGGCAATTGGCGGAGTTGAACAAGACCTGGAAGCCGGATCTGTATTGGTTCGACGGAGACTGGGAGCAAAGTGCGGAAGCATGGAATTCCAAAGGTATTGTAGATCTGCTCCGTTCGGATAATAAGAATGTAATTATCAACTCGCGCATACAGGGATATGGCGACTATGCCACTCCCGAACAGGGAGTGCCGGTGGTGCGTCCCGAGGATAAATATTGGGAGCTTTGTATGACCATGAATGATTCATGGGGATATCAGCATACCGACAGCAACTATAAATCACCCTATATCTTGCTTCGTACATTTGTAGACTGCCTGAGCATGGGCGGTAATCTTTTATTGGATATCGGCCCGAAAGAGGACGGTTCCATTCCAGAAGAACAGGTCGCTGTGTTGAAGGAGTTCGGTCGATGGACCAAGAAGCATAAAGAGGCCATCTATGAAACTCGCGCCGGTATTCCTACCGAACATTTCCAGGGATATACCACACTGAATAAGGCGGGGGATATTCTTTATTTATACCTGCCTTACAAGCCTAACGGTCCGGTGGAAGTAAAAGGATTGGTGAACAAAGTGAACCGTATATGGGTGGTTGGTAACGGAGCTATGCTGAATTACAAGGTCTACAATAAAAATTATTGGAACTCAGTGCCGGGCAATCTCTACATTGATGTACCCCAACAGGTACAGGATGAGCAGATCACCGTACTGGCCGTGTTGCTGGACGGACCGATCAAACTCTATCGCGGAGTGGGACAAGTGCAAGACAATAACTAACCTGAATCAGAAAAAGAGATGAAGAAACTTATTTATGCCCTGTTGCTTCTGCTGGTTACATTTCCGGCAATGGCACAAAGCCTTTTTGAACAATATGAACGTTTTCTGACCGAACCGCGTACTTATGTATGTTATCGTCCGGATGGAAAATTGAAAATAGATGGTAAACTGAATGAAAGTTCCTGGAACAAGGCGGCGTCTACCGCCCCGTTTGTCGATATAAGCGGCGAAGGATTTCCGACTCCCAAATATGAAACTACCGCCAAGATGCTGTGGGATGATGAGTATTTATATGTAGGAGCTGTTCTTCAAGAAGAGGATATCAAGGCGCATCTTACCCAGCGCGATACTATCATCTATTATGACAATGACTTTGAAGTATTTATTGATCCGGACAGCGACGGACACAATTATTTTGAAATAGAAACCAATGCGCGTGGCGTGATTTTCGACCTGATGCTGGACAAGCCTTATCGTTCGGGTGGAAACTTCATGGTGCAATGGGACTGTCCCGGATTGAAGACTGCCATCCATTGTGAAGGTACGCTGAATAAATCAAAAGACAAAGATAAGTATTGGAGCGTGGAAATGGCCATTCCTCATCAGGCGTTGACCATGAACTTTAACAATCCGTTGAAGGCCGGCAATACCTGGCGCATCAACTTCTCGCGTGTGCAGTGGCTGAAGGAAAAAGGACCCGAGGAAAATTGGGTATGGACTCCCACCGGAAGAATTGATATGCACATGCCCGACCGTTGGGGATATTTTTATTTCGTAGACAAGAAAGTGGGAACCTCGCAAGATGAGTTGGTTTATCCATACAATCAGGCTATTTATAAATTGCTGTGGGCCATGTTCTACGCGCAGCAGGATGTATACGGCAAGCAACATAACTATTTGCGCGATGTGAAACAATTCTTTTTGACTGATAAAGAATTGAAAGATCTTCCGGCTGACGCCCAGATTGAGGTGGAGGCTACTCAAAACACCTATCGGATCGCTATAACTAATCCTGCTGAGGGAATCCGTTATGTGATAAATAATGAAGGACGTTTCCGGTCAGAAAAAATACTTGCCCGTGAAGTTAAAAACTGGTTGTGGATGCGTCCCAACAAGCGTCCGGATGCTGAATGGCAGAAATGGTTTGCCTTGCTGAAAGAGTGTGGCATTTCGGGTGTCATGTTCGAGGGATACGATGAAAACATCTATCGTTTGTGCAAGGAAGCCGGATTGGAAGCTCATCATTGGAAATGGACGATGAACCGCAGGGAACTGTTGGACAAGCATCCCGACTGGTATGCCGTGAACCGAAAAGGCGAGTCTTGTCACGACAAACCGGCCTACGTGGATTATTATCGCTTCTTATGTCCTAATCATCAAGGTGTGGCGGAATATCTGGCAGAAGACTATGTAAAAGAAGCCCATAAGCCATACGTGGACGGTGTTCACTTGGATTATGTCCGTATGCCGGATGTAGTTTTGCCTGTCAGCCTATGGAAAAACTATGGTATCGAGCAGAAAGAAGAGTTGCCGGAATATGACTATTGTTATTGTGATGTCTGCCGTGAGTTGTTTAAAGCCAAAACAGGGCAGGATCCGTTGGAGTTAAAGTATCCGATGGAAAACCAGAGTTGGATTAATTTCCGTCTGGATGCCATCACTCGTGTGGTGGATGCCATTACCAAAGCGGTGAAAGCCGATCATAAAACTATTTCTGCCGCAGTATTCCCGGGTCCGTCCATGGCTCGTAAAATGGTGCGTCAGGATTGGGGACAATGGACATTGGACGCTTACTTCCCAATGATTTATAATAAATTCTATTATGAAGGTCCTGAATGGATCGGGCGTTCGGTAAAGGAAAGCGTTGAAACGGTGAATGGTCGTGCCAAGATATATGCCGGACTGATGTTTGGTGACATTAAGGACAATTTTGAAGAGGCGCTGGATGAAGCATACAATAACGGGGCATCCGGTGTATCCTTCTTTGATGGTCCGGATGAAGAATATTTGCATAAATTCAAAGCTTATCTGGATAAAAGAGGGTTTGTGGTGAAATAACCCCGGACTGATAGATCCTTATATCAGAGAAATAAATCTCTTTTTAGCGGTCACTTTCGATTTTTATCGTAAGTGGCCGTTTTTGCGTTTTATCATTTGTCCTTTCGATAGGTGCGGAGAGAGAATTTATGTATTTTTCTTTTTTTTGCTTTACCTTGAAAATGAGCTTGTTATATTAATTAAGATGGGGTTCTCTTAGTAAGAGAACCCCATCTCGCTGCAAATGTAGCTATAATAATCCAAATACGAAAATCTTTTATTCGAAAATAAGGACTCAGATGACATTTGTTTGCAAATGATCCATTTCTTTCTCGTGTAAATATCTTATAGTCAGTAATATATATCTTTTGGGGTTCTCTTACTAAGAGAACCCCAAAAGATGTACATAAAAAGTAATGTTTTGATGGTAAGAAAAAATAGTATGGAGTTTGAAAATCAAGCTTTCCTTTCAAATCAAGACATAACGGGCGAAGTGCCTAAGTTACTGCTTTGCAGTTCAATCGCTTTCGGCTCAGACCAGGGGTCAACTGAAGGAATCACGCCAATGGCGGGAATAGGAAAAGAACACCCTGAACTCAGCTGGTATTACTTGTATCTTTCGAATAAAGAATTGAAACGCTATATCAGCGTTTTCAGCGGCAGGAAAGCCGTCCGCTTCCGTACCCCATCGGGTGCGATAGAGGAAAGATTCTTTTGCTTCAAGGTATTTTCCTATACCACTTCCGACCATAAGAAACGCTTCGGGCAATGTGCTTATAGTAAGGAGGAATATACAGCGCGTCGTGACTCTGCACGGATCGTGAGAGAGGCTTTTGCTACCGGCTCTGCCGAGCAACTGAATACGTTGACGGACGAGACCGTGATTGAAGGTAACGGTTGGCTGTTTGTCTGTGCCCCTTTGGGTCAGCTGGAACGTATTTTGTCCGCCATGCTTCCCCGCCAGTATCTGGTGACCGACTATAACACCCACCGTGCGGCGGTAATCCCTCAACGCCAGATGGAGGAATTTATCTATCTGTACGAATCCATGCCTTACAATATGGAGCTGTTGAACCGCCCTTTGGAAGACTATCTTCAGAAGAAGCAACGTATCCGTATTACCGGTGGCGTTTTCCGGGGCAAGGAGGGATGCATCATGCGCCTGCACCGCAACACAAGGCTGGTGTTCGCTTTCGGCAATATGACGGTGGCTGTGAGCTATCTTCATGCGTTTCCGTTTGAAAAAATTGATTAGTTTAATGAAAGCCATCCATACATTCCCTTGAAGGACGATGGATGGCAGATAAGACTATAGATGCAACTAAGGTTGCAGATCTATATATTCAGCAGTGACATGGAAACATGGACAGGCTTTTTGTGGATTCAAGTCATGATGACCTACAATCAGCGCCTTGGGATAATGCCGATGCAGTTGCTCGATCAGTTTTCTCAGCGCAGCCTTTTGTGCTTCCGTCCGGGTGTCTTTCGGAGTTTTTCCGTCATCATCCAGTCCACCTATATAGCATATACCCATACTATGACTGTTGTGGCTCTTGCAATGTGCGCCGGTCATTTCCGGTGGGCGTCCGGCTTCTATCGTTCCGTCTGTAGGAATCACATAGTGGTAGCCACAGCACTTCCAGCCTAATGAACGATGGTAACGGTCAATGTCCGCTGCCCGCAGTGCACTGCCGTCCTTGTTGGCAGAGCAGTGAATTACAATAAGAGTAATCTTACGCATAGTTCTAAAAAGTACTGCTTACAGCACCACCGGCAGCACCGGTCAGCAGCAGTTCAATGACACGAATCACATAAAGAATTACGTTTTTCCAGTTGATTTTCATACTTTTCGTTTTTAAGAGAATGATGATTAATAATTTCATAATCGGATGGTTTTATCTAGCAGTGTCAAGCATTCTCGCTTGTATCGGCTGCGGGTGTCTTACCCTTTGCGGCATCCAGATCTACCGTGCCTTGACCGGCCTTCTCAGCTTTCAAGGTAGCAGCTTGGGCTATGCGGCTGGCTACAGGATTGAAAGCGGCACGGGAACGAAGATTTTGGAAGTCTTCTCCCGGTGTGAACACAATGTTGACAGCGGTGATATTGGTTTCTGTAAATTTTTTCAGGTCTTCCGCACCTTCCGATCCTAGAGAAATCCAGAAGTTACCCAATTCGGCCAGTTGTACTTTTTTGCCTTCCATGAGCATTTCTACAAGGCATTCGCACATATCGGCTATTACACCTTTTACCGTTCCGCGAGTGAATACGCCGTTGTGGTCGGCAATGTGTTTGACAAACTGGCTGAACGGCATGATTTCAGAAACTTGAGCTTTTGCATACGCTTTTTGGGCAGCATCGGCATCCATCGGGTTGCCCATCATAAATACACTGTAATCAATCATAATAAAATAAAGTTTAAATATTTTGTGTCTCCGGGATGTTCGTTCATCCTTCCGACACGACAAAATTAATGCGGAGAAATACCGTAAAAAAATCTATTTATTATCGTTTACCAACTGTTGACTGCCGTTCACTAACTATTGATTGACCGTTAACTACCCGTTGACGAATCATTCAAATAATAAGCTTATGGACAGCGAACCACACTTCAGTATCGTCTTCAACATTTATGGAGGCAGCAACCAGATTCTTCCCAATGCCACTTCCGCCACGCAGAATTATTATGGCGGTGAGGCTGAACCGGAAGAGAGTCATGAAAACAAAAATGAGGAACCTGTTTTACCTCCTGAGGCTACACGCCTCATCTCCTATATAAATAAGGTGGAGGATTTACGTGTCTATCTGGTACAGATAGCGGAATGCACCTGTGCAGTGGAACTGGCCAGGGTTATAGTCAATATGGCCGAACGAGAACCTAAGATTACTCCGGAAGAGATGGTGAAGGAGCGTTTTATCTCGTTGTTTCTTCCTCTCACACCTCTGTTCGTATCGGGCAAGAGCGTCAGTAACATCCGTGCACGTATCAATAACGCTTGGGACAGACGGCCGAGAAAGCGGTTATGAACGGAAGTGAAAAACCGATGATATATATGGAAAAAAAGTAAGATATGTTCGTGGGCAAAGTAAGTCCACTTACTTTGCGATTTAAGTCCACTTACTTTGCCCGGGAACATATCTTCTCCAAAAAGTCAAGAATCCCTTGTCTTTGAAATAAAAAAGGTATATTTACATAAAGCTTTTAAAAAGTAGGGGATATGGAACAGATGCGTAAACTGCCGATTAGCATACAGACTTTTGAGGAGATTCGTAAGGATGGTTATCTTTACGTGGACAAGACTGCATGGGTCTATCAGATAGCGAATGTAGGAAAACCTTATTTTTTAATCCGTCCCCGCCGTTTCGGAAAGAGCTTGCTTCTTTCTACTTTCGAAGCCTATTTTTCAGGTCGTAAGGATTTGTTTCAAGGTCTTGCCATCGAGAAGTTGGAAATCCGCTGGGAGGCATATCCTATCTTTCATTTGGATTTGAATGCACGGAAATATGAGACCGGTTTTCATATTGCCAAATTCATGCGCGATCTTCGTGCAGGTGATGTGGATGCTTTCATGGAAGGTTTGAAAGTCTTTTTTGCAGGCATTCCTTATGAGTTGAACGATAACACAGAGCGTCACTATCAAGCTGTTTTCTATGTAATCTTTACGTTGTTGGGACAATTCATTGAGACGGAAGTACGCAGTGCCCGTGGCTGTGCGGATGCGGTGGTGAAGACGAAAGATACCGTATTTGTCTTTGAATTCAAGTTGAACGGCAGTGCTGAAGAAGCTTTGCGTCAAATTCTTTTATGTTGGATGGGAAACGCTTGGTGAAGGTAGGGGTGAATTTCAGCAAGGAAACGCGGAATGTGGAAAGGTATGTGGTGGGGTGAAGTATGTAAGTGACATAGTTAGATCCGATAAAATCAGGCTGATAACCTGTCAATAATAAATTTTAACAACTCTGTGTGTAGGCATTGGGAGAGGTGCCTATACGAAATGTTATTTCTTAAAATTGAGTTATATAATAGAAAATATAAATCTTAAAATACCAACATTATGCAATTTAGATTGGTTTTATTCATTTCTCTGATTTTCGGGTTTAGTGTATGTTATGCTCAAGATGATTTTTCTTCTTTGGAGAAAAAGGCTCAGTCCGGTGATGCTTCTGCTCAATGTGAACTAGGAATTAGTTTGGCTGATCGGCAGAATTATATTGAAGCTATTTATTGGTTTAAGAAAGCCGCCGATCAGGGTTATGCGGAAGGGCAATATAATTTAGGTATTCATTATCGCAATAACCAAGATGATACACAAGCCATATATTGGTTGAAGAAATCTGCCATACAAGGCCATGTTTTGGCTCAGTATCAACTGGCGTTGTGTTATGTGGATATGAAAGAGTATGTGGACTCTGCATTTTGGTTTAAAAAAGCTGCTGAGCAGGGATATGCTCCGGCACAATATGCTTTAGGAGTTCACTATTATAATAGCAAGGATAGTGAAAAGTCTGTTTATTGGTTGAATAAGGTAATTGCTAATCCTTCTAATAAAGAAGTAAATCTTGATCGGGTTAATGCATTGTTAAAACAGATTAAGGTAGACAGATATCAATAGATTATTAGTTATTTTTTAGAGTTAATTTTTATAATAGAACACTAATATTTTGAATGAAATGAACGATTTGTTACAAAAAAAACTTGATGCTATTGAAAAACAAATGGATGAACAGAAAAAGTCTGTAGCGTTTGATATGCGTGAACCGACTATTGAATTGTATGTAAATAAATATTTAACTGATATAGATAAGGATGATAATGAGATTTTTGTACCTGAATATCAACGTGAGTTTGTATGGGATGAGAAGCATCAGTCACGCTATATTGAATCTTTGTTTTTGGGATTACCGGTTCCTTTTATTTTTACTGCTGAAATAAAGAAAACAGGACGTTTGGAAATAGTGGATGGGTCTCAACGGGTGCGAACAATGGCTGCTTATTTAAATGATGAATTAGAATTAAAGCATCTTGAAAAATTAACAGAATTGAATGGTACTAAGTTTTCTCAGTTATCTTCTGCCCGTCAGCGTATGTTCAAGAATTTGGCTATTCGTATGATTGTTTTATCGGCTGATGCGACTGAGGAAGTTAGAAAAGAGATGTTTGATCGTATCAATACAAGTAGTGTACCATTGTTGCCGATGGAAACACGCCGGGGAATATACCGTGGAAAATTTACGGATTTTATTGTAACGTTAGCTAAGGATGACCGATACAAGAAACTTTGTCCAATAACGAAGTATTTTGAAAACAGACGTGAAGAAGAGGAATTATTACTGCGCTTTTTTGCATTTAGTGATTGCTTCCCTAATTATAATAGGGTTGAAAGTAAAGGGGTTGCTAAATACTTAGATAGTTATTTAGAAGAGAAAAATAGAAATTTTACCGAAATGGAAAAAAGGCAGAAAGAAGAGGCTTTTGAAATGATGGTTAATTTTATGGAACATACTTATCCTAATCAGGGATTTGCGAAGAAACAAGGGACTCATGGAATTTCGAAACCTTATTTTGAAGCTATTTCTATAGGTGCTTATTTGGCTCTGAAAGAAAATCCTGATATAAAAACAACTATTCCTCAGGCATTGGTTGTAGATAAGAATAATAGGAATGAATTTTATACTTCTATTGAAGGTCGGTATAAAACACATACTAGCTCTAAAATAGCTAATCGTATTACTTTAGCTAAAAATGCTTTTTTAAACAATGTTGATAAATGATGAATATAAGAAACGCACCAAAGATATTGGTGTGTTTTACGAAATTTTAGTTTTTATCGACGGAATAGAAACTTATAGAGGAAAGGCTATATGTGATACAAATACTGGGCATGAGTTTTTTTTAGATCGTGAAATGCAACAATGTTTAAGAGCGGAGGCTATAATAGTACTTTATAATGCTATTGAATCTACTATATCCAATTGTGTTCAGTTATTATATGATGCAATTCATGATAGTGAATTAAAATATTCTGATTTATCTCACTCTTTGCGTAAAATATGGTTAGAGTTTCAGTTACCATCAAATATGGATATAAAAAAAATACGTGAGACATCTTATGAAATAGTAGAAAGGCTATCAATATCAAAAGTTTCATTCTCTCAATTGCCTGGTCGTATGTCTGGTAATTTGGATATGCGGCAGATTATAGCGATATGTAAATCGTTAGGGATTAGTTTGGAACATATTCCAGATTTTAAGCGTACAGCTGAAATATTTTTAAGTATAAAGAACAAGCGAAATGATTTAGCACATGGTAATAAATCATTTTCTGCTGTTGGAACTTTACTTACTATAAATGAATTGATTGAATATAAGGATAAAACTTTGAATCTTCTGGATTATGTTGTTAGGAAATTTCAAAAATATGTGGATAATAGGGAATATTGTCAACAATTTTGTAAGACAAATATTTAATAGAAGGATTCAGTCTTTAAAATATGCTTTTGTTGCGAACAAAATTATGTATGGTAGTGAAGGTGTGTCTTTTAATTTGTAGTCCTAAATTGAGTGTTTTACGTTTTGCCATGTAGATGCAGGTATGGAAAAAGGACAGGTAGTTGGTTAATGTGTGGACCGTAAGATTAGTAATGTTACAGGTGAAAGATATATATCTTACCAGTGTAACAAATATAAGCACGTTGTAACCAGCCTGTAAAATCAGAAAAATATGGTACAAGATTTTGTGGAAAATGAAGCAAGATTTAGAAAAACATGGTGCGGAATGATGCGCAGGGCAAATGACTTTAATAATGGAACCGAATAATAATTCTTTGGACAAACGGCGTATTGCCCGAAATACGTTGTTGCGTGGCCGCTTCCCAGCGTTTTATCTCTTACGAACTGGGATGTGGTGATAAGAAAAAGATTGAATCATGTCTTTTGCACCTCCATACACATTCATGCGATTATCGCTGTTGCTATTTTGGTTCTGGCGGAAACTGTCGGTTTGTGGTTTGTCAATATGCAATTGGTGATTGATGTCGGTAGAATGGATGCGGCTAATTGGGTTTATCAGTTTTCCATATTGACATTGGTAGTTAACGTGATGAGCGTGCTCTATAATTCTTGCATTGTTGCGCATGAGCGCATGAAAGTGTTATTGATGTTGTTCCGGGAACGCACGCTTCCGGTTCTTTTCCGGCTTATCTTGCTTTCAACAAATATGTTCCGGACATTCCGCTTTATCGTGAAATGTACAGATTATCCGGTGAGTCGATGCATTTGAGCCGTATGAGCCTGACCCATTGGTTGGAGAAAGGCTCTACCCATTTCTGCGGTTTGATAGCTTATCTTAAGAATAATTGTTTGGAAAAGGATTCGATAGTGAATTGTGATGAAACCTGGTGTCGGGTAAAGCGTGAAGGATGCTATAAGAAGAAAAGCATCTGGTGCCTGGTCAATAAACTTTCAAAAGTGGTTGTCTATTGCTACGAGGATGGTTCCCAGGAACGTGATGCCTTGAAGCATATCTTGGGAGACAGTCAGGTGAAAGCCCTTCAGTCAGATGGCTACAATGTCTATATGTGTTTGGATGATCACATGGTCGACATAGAGCATCTTTGTTGCATGGCCCATGCCCGTGCGAAGTTCAAGTATGCGTTTGATCAGGGTAATGACAAGGATGCGGCATTCATCCTGGAGTTGATAGGTGAGCTTTACAGGCTGGAACGGGAGTATGAAGAAGGGAACAGATAAGGCTTTGCTGGAATAACTTAAAGACAAAAGAGATAATCATAAAGTTACGCAGCAAACTTGATGCTTTACTCAGTGTGAATCATCCACCCCGTGGGGAGTTGATGGAGAAGGCTCTCAACTATATGAATACTTTTTGGACCCGGCTGTTCGCCTACTTGAATGACGGCTCTTATTCAATCGACAATTCCATTGCCGAACGTTTTATTCGTCCATTGGCCGGTGAGCGTAAGAACTCGTTATTCTTCGGAAGTGACAAGATGGCCTGCGTCTCAGCGGTATATCATACTATCATCTCCACTTGCAGGATGCAGGGGGTGTCTGTGCTTGATTATTTCAAGAGATTTTTCAGTGAAATTGTTAAAGGACGTAGGGATTATGAACATTTGTTACCCTTGACAATCGGACTGGAGTAATAACAAATATTAAAAATCAGTATCTTTTTTGACGTTATTTATTGGAGAACCGCCGTGTGGCGGCTTTCCTTGGAGTACACGTCATTTTTGGACGCTAACTAGACTTCCTGTCAAAATTACTTTGGTCACAAGCTCATGTTAAATTCAAATTAATTTATTAATATAGAGCTATTCATGTGTTCGTTTAAGGGGATATGCGCTGAATAAAGTGATTACCTTTTGTATTTGAAATAGTAGGGTTGTTGGGATATTTTATTCTTTAATTCTATTCATGTCTTTATTTTTAGTAGATAAAATTAGTGCTTATTTTTCCAAAGGAAACGAGCGCAGTGTGGCAGTAAAGAAGAATATTGCAGGTTCATTGTTGCTCAAGTGTATCAGTATTTTAGTGTCATTGCAGGTCGTTCCATTGACTATCGGTTATATCAATCCCACTAAGTATGGCATTTGGCTGACATTGAGTTCTATTATTTCTTGGCTGTCTTATTTCGATTTAGGTTTTGCTCATGGGTTTCGTAACTGTTTTGCAGAAGCAAAGGCAAAAGGAGACATAAAGCTGGCAAGGGAATATGTCAGTACCACTTACGCAGTCTTATTTTTATTCTTTTCAGTGGTTCTGCTAGTGGCATTGTCAGTAAATCATTTTTTGAATTGGAGTGCTATTTTGAACATTGATGCTAGCTATAATGAAGAACTGAATAAAGTGTTCGGCTTGTTAGCTTGTTTCTTTTGTTTGAATATTGTGGCAAGTGTCTTTACTACAATGCTGACAGCAGACCAAAAGCCTGCCCTGACTTCATTGGTCCAGACAAGCGGACAAGTGTTGGCTTTTGTTTGTATCTATGTATTGACAAAGACTACTTCAGGAAGTTTAGGTGCTTTGGCTGTGGCTTTTTCGGGGGTGCCTTGCTTGTTGTTAGTGATGGTTTCATTGATAGTGTTTCATGGCAAAAAGTATAGGAATGTTGCTCCTGCTTTGCGTTGTGTTCGTTTTTCGTTGACAAAAAATATATTGGGGTTGGGAGGACAGTTCTTTGTCATTATGATTTCTATGTTATTTATTTTCCAATTTACTAATATTATATTATCAAGAGTACAAGGTCCAGAGGCAGTTACACAATATAATATTGTTTATAAGTACTTTAATGTACTTAATATGGTTGTCAATATTATTTTGACTCCATTTTGGTCTGCATTTACTGACGCCTATACAAAGAAAGACTATGTTTGGATGCGTAACGTATTAGGTAAATTAGAAAGATTATGGCTGTTTTGTATTCTTGTTTTAATAGTAATGGTACAATGTTCTAACTTCTTGTATAAATTTTGGATTGGTGATTCCGTAATTGTTCCTTTGTCGTTGTCAGTTTGTATGGCGATATATGTATTATGTCAAACGGGAGGGAATTTATATATGTTTCTTATTAATGGAACAAGTAAAGTTCGGTTACAATTAATTATTTATATGTTGTTTGCTTTAATTGCGATTCCATTGATGAACTATTGTTGTAAACATTATGGTATAAAGGGCGTACTTATAGTTCCAGCAATAGTGTTTGCTTTACAGGCATGTGTTGGAAGAATGCAGATCTTGAAGATGATAAATGGTACAGCTAAAGGTCTTTGGCTGAAATAAAATGGTCGAATAAAATAATGAAAACTGTAATAACTTATGGCACTTATGATCTTCTTCATCAAGGACATATTAATCTTCTTCATCGTGCAAGGGCTCTTGGTGATTACTTGATTGTAGGTGTTACTTCTGACAGCTTTGACCGTGAGCGTGGCAAACTGAATGTGCGAAACAATGTGCTCGAACGTGTAGAGGCGGTTAAAGCTACCGGACTTGCAGACCAGATAGTAATTGAAGATTATGTGGGGCAGAAAATCGATGATATTCAGAAATTTAATGTGGATGTATTTGCTATTGGGTCTGATTGGGAAGGAAAGTTTGAATATCTAAATGAATATTGTGAAGTAGTATATCTGCCGCGTACTGAGGGAATATCAAGTACTCAACTTCGTGCAGAAACTCAACAAACGGTAAGGTTGGGGGTGATAGGAACTGGTCGTATAGCTCATCGTTTCATTAATGAAGCTTTGTTTGTGAATGGTGTGGAGGTGTTTTCTTGTTATAATCCCAATAAGGAGGAAGCGGAATCTTTTGCCGCAAGACATAGTTTGAAACAGTCTTTTTGTGATTTAAAAAGTTTTATGGCAGATGTGGATGCTGTATATATAGCTTCGCCTCATACTTCACACTACGATTATGCCAAGTATAGCCTTGAGGCGGGTAAACACGTGCTTTGTGAGATACCTTTTGTATTGGATGGCAGAGAAGCCTGTGAACTTTATCAGTTGGCCAAATTCCATAAGCTGGTTTTACTTGAAGCTAGTAAAACGGCTTTTTGTCCGGCATGGACTCATTTGCTGACGCTGGTCAAAAGTGGAGTAATAGGCAAAGTGGTTGATGTGAAGGCATCCCTGTCTAAATTGATGCCTGAAACGAATATCCGGGAGTTTGACGTTATGCAGGCGGGGGGATCAGTTACGGAGCTGGCTCCGCTTTGTCTGATGTCTATTGTTAAATTGTTGGGTACAAACTATACCGATGTTTCTTTTTATTCAAAGATGGATCAAGAGGTGGATATTTTTACGAAGGCGAATATTGTTTACGAGAGTGCCACGGCTTCCATGACATTAGGTTTAGGCGTCAAAACCGAAGGCAATCTGGTGGTGTCCGGTACCCGGGGCTATGTGCTTGTGCCTTCTCCTTGGTGGCTTACCAACTATTTTGAGGTCTGTTATGAGGATCAGAACTTGAATAAAAAATATTTCTATGCTTTTCAGGGTGATGGATTGAGGTACGAGATCCGTGAGTTTGCATCCATGATTTTCAATAGACGATCGGACTGTTTTCTTCTTCACGGAAAGGAATCCTCAGTTATTGCCGATATTATTGGAAAATACAGAAAAGGATATCAAACTAAAATATTGAAATAGTGGAACGGAAAATAGAAAAACTTTTGCAGAGTGGTGGAGATGCCTTGGTGGTAGGAGGAAGCAATGGAGTGGGTTTGGCAGTGGCTTTGACTTTGGCTCGGTATTGCCATGTAGTGATTGTAGATAAGGTTCTTCCTGCCATTTCATTGCCGGCTAATGTGGAGTTTTTACAGTTTGACCTGACAGGAGAGGACTTTTCTTTATTTGACGGTAACAGTATGAAATCTGTAGATAAACTGATTATAACGGCTGGATTCGGTCGATTGGCACTTTTTAAAGATTATAGTGAGGAACTGCTTGTAAACATGATGACAGTCAATGCAACGGCTGTTATGCGTATTGTTCGGCATTTTTACTCTCGTATTCTTTCTGTAAATGATTTTTATTGTTCGGTGATGGTAAGTATTGCAGGATTTATGTCTTCTCCTTTCTTTGCTGTTTATGGAGCCAGTAAAGCTGCTTTGAAGATATTTATAGAGAGTTTGAATGTAGAGCTATTAAAAGAAGGAACATCCAATCGGATACTGAATGTATCTCCAGGGTCATTGAAAGGAACTGCTTTCAATGGGCAGAACAATGATTTGTCACAGGTATTGCCGTTTGCAGAAGAGTTAATAATGCACATGATGAATAAAGAGGATCTGTTTATACCACAATACGAAGAAGTGTATAGGCAGGTACTGGAACGTTATGCGGTTGATTTTCGGGCGGAAGGTATTCATAGTTATGAATACAAACAGAATAGTGGTAGGTTAAAGATAAAATAAACTATTATGCAATTGACAAATGAATTAGAACAGCAACTTAAGGCGAAATTTAATCCGGAGGGAAGTGATTTGAGGAAAGCTCAGCATCGGATGTTGGAGTTACTGCTTTGGGTGGATGAAGTGTGTAAAAAGAATAATATACCCTATTTCTTGGAAGGAGGGACATTGTTAGGAGCGGTGCGTCATAAAGGTTTTATTCCTTGGGACGATGATGTGGATATAGCAGTGCCTTATTCATATTATGAAAAATTGGAGAAAGCATTTGAGCAAGAGAAGCATCCTCAATTTGTGCTGCAATCTGCGAAAACAGACCCTTATAGTTATAAGCGCTGGTTGGTTGTTCGAGACAAGAATAGTAGATATGTTCATTCTTTGGAGCATTTGATTCGTCGGGAGTCTATTATGAAATATCGTGGAGTGCAAGTGGATATTTTCCCTTATGATAATCGGGTGGTGGACTCTGTTCAACGGCTTGTTTCTTATGATTTGCCTGGTGTAGTGATAAATCGGTTAGGTACAGGATATATGGCTAGACAGTTGGGAAGGTTTTGCTTTCATTCTTTGGTAGCTTTGTCAAAGTTGGCCAAATTTTTCAGTCCTGTTTCTCAATGGTGGACTTACGGTTATGGTTGTTGTTTTCGTTATCGGTATAATGACGAATGTTTATTTCCCTTGTCTGAAGTAGTATTTGAAGGACATTGTTTTCCTGCGCCTCACAATCCGGATGAGTATTTGAAAGCGCATTATGGCAACTATATGGAACTTCCTTCATTAGAGGAATTTAATCATCATCGCCTTTATGGAATTGAAATATGGTAGTAATTTGTTAAGCCAAAAATGAACATGAAAAAATTGCCAATTATATCAATAGTGACAGTATCTTATAATGCTGCTTCAACTATTGAGAAAACCATTCTTTCCGTTATCAATCAGACTTATTCTTATATTGAATACATTATCATTGACGGAGGCAGTACGGACGGAACAGTAGATATTATCAAAAAGTATGCGGATAAAATCGCTTATTGGGTAAGTGAACCGGATAAAGGGATTTATGATGCGATGAATAAAGGAATTGCTGCCACTACGGGTGAGTGGATTAATTTTATGAATAGCGGGGATACTTTCGTTTCTTTAGATACTATAAATGCAATTTTTTCAGTGGATGATTATAATGGTATTGACATAGTGTATGGTAATTCTTATATGCAGTCCAGAGATAATACTATTTATGTTAGAGCCTCTTCACAAATAGAAAAACTACGTTTTTATCCGGTATATCGTCATGGTGCATCCTTTGTAAGGGCTTTAGTCCATAAAAAATATCTTTTTGATTTGTCAAAAAAGAAATTTGAGTATGCATTGGATTTTTATTGTATACATACCTTGTATCAAGAACAATATAAGTTTAGGCAAGTAGATGTTGATGTGTTGACTTTTTTACAAGATGGTGTGTCAAATCATCCTTTTAAGAGCAATTATTTGAATTTTTTAATAAGTATTGATCGGAAATTTTCAATATTGGCATTGGTTAATTTTGTAAAAGGATGTATTGCTTATGTTTTGAAAAAGACTTTTGTGAAGTGCTTTGTTCGTCTAATCTATGCATTTATTGTTGTTTATGTGGTCAATCATCTTATTTCCCATTTACCTTTTTGGAGTATTCGTAAACTTTATTACAAAATGGTAGGTATGAGAATAGGGGAAAAAACAAATATAAACATGGGTTTATATATTCTTGAACCTCGAAAAATCGAAATAGGCTCTCATACTCATATTAATAAATCTTGTTTTATTGACGGTAGAGGTGGGTGTATGATAGGTGACAATGTTTCTATCTCTTATAATGTTTCCATTGTTACAGGCAGTCATGATTGTAATAGTTCTAATTTTATGGGTAAGTATTTTCCTATTAGAATTGATAATTACGCTTGGATAGGCATTAATGCCACTATTTTACAAAATGTGCATGTAGGAGAAGGGGCTGTTGTTGCTGCGGGGGCTGTTGTTACTCAAAATGTGCCTCCTTATACAATAGTTGGGGGAATTCCTGCTAAGATTATAGGGCATAGAAAAAAGGATCTTGATTATCATTGTTCTTGGAATTTGCCTTTTGTTTGATATTAGGTAAAAATCATTGTTATGCCTGTATTTAGTCCTATATATTCTATTCCATATTTATTTGTTTTTTTCTTGTTGTTCTTGATGTGGAGGATGGAAATATCAAGAATGAATAGATATCAGTCAATTAATATGATTCGCAATACTGCATTTGTATTGCTCTTATTCTTTATTGGACTGAGAGGATTTATTTATTCAGATTGGATTTCCTATTATTCCGCTTTTGAGGCTCTTCCTACAGCAGATTTGATTGACTGGAGTTATTTTTTGCCAACAGCAGAAAGAGGGGATTCTGATTGGGAACCGGGATTCCTGCTTTATGCGGTTTTATTAAAGAGTTTAGGTGTTGACTATTGGGGATGGAGTTTTATATCGGTTTTGATAGATCTTTTCATTCTAAGTTTCTTATTTAAGAAAAAAGTAAAATTTTATGTTTTAGCTTTTGTCATTTTCTATGTTTATGGAGGATTTGGAATAGAAGTAAATTTAATGCGTAATTCAAAATCAATAATCTTGTTTTTGCTGTCTATCCGCTATGTGAAAACAAGACAATTTTTACCTTATTTATTTTTGAATTTATTAGGTTGTAGTTTTCATTCTAGTTCTTTGGTTTATATTCTTTTGTATTTTTTTCTGTCCCGCAGAATACCTAAGAAAATTTTTTGGTGGGTGTTTTTAGTAGGGAATATTATCTTTCTTTTTCAGATTCAATTCATAACTCCTATTTTGATACATGTGACTGACTTATTGGGTGGTAGAATCGCATTACAATTATTGACTTATGTAGCAGGAGGTATTTCTTATGGAATAACAATTGGCTATTTGGAAAGATGCTTTATGTTTATGCTGTTTATAAGATATTATGATAAGCTTATAGAAGGTTCTGATATGTACATTTATCTTAATATGTTTTTGGCTTACTTTTTCTTTTTCTTTTATTTTGCGGAATTTTCTATAATAGGAAAACGTTTGTCTGTATTATTTATTCCTTCATATTGGTTTTTATTGCCAACTGTTTATTCCTTTCTTATAACTCGGAAGACCAAAGTTTATTTTTGTCTGTTCCTTTTTTTATATGGGAGTTTGAAAATTATTTCTGCTAATAATAATATTCTAAGTAAATATGACAATTTATTATTTGGTATAGAAAATTATGAAACAAGAAGATACATGTTTAATCGCTATTCTGAAAAATTGTTTGTTAATTGATAGCTTGGATTTGATTCTGTTGTTTTGGGTAAAATGTAAATGAATTTCGAAAATGATATAGAATGAAAATTTTTTTTGATCATCAGATTTTTTCTTTGCAACGTTATGGCGGTGTTTCAAGATATTTTGTGGAATTAATGAAAAGGATACCTAAAACAGAATGGGATACATCGACCATATATTCTAATAATGCTTATGTACAAGAGGCCAAATTGTTTGCAATTCATCCATTTTTGCCTGAATTTTCTTTTTATGGCAAGGAACGTTTGTTGAGTTTGGCTGGTAATGCGTTTTCTACCTATAAAATATTGACGAAACAGTTTGATATATTTCATCAGACAGATTATAATCCTTATTGTATTCCGTATTTGAAAAAAAGGAATATTCCGATGGTTACAACTTGTCATGATTTAAATTTTGCGACAGTAAATCAAATAAACTATTTGATGAGATGGCAAAAAAAATCAATGGAAAATGCGGATGCGATAATATCTATAAGTAATCATACAAAGAAAGAAATGGTTAGGCTTTGGGATATATCTCCTGATAAAATATTTGTAATTCATCATGGTGTCAATAGAATGGGAAATTTTTTTTATGATAGAATTTTGCCATATCCTTACATCTTATATGTTGGTACACGTTTTGGTTTTAAAAATTTTAATTCAGTTCTGAGAACATCGAAGAACCTTTTTGTAAAATATAAGGATTTGAAGCTGGTTTGTACAGGAACTGCATTTCAAAAGAATGAACTTAAATTAATAAATGAATCAGGTATTAGAGATAGAGTTGTTCATGTTTCAGCTTCAGAAAAGCAACTTTATTCTCTTTACCATTTTGCTGAATTATTTGTGTTTCCTTCTTTCTCGGAAGGTTTTGGTATGCCTCTTTTAGAAGCTATGGCTAATAAATGTCCTGTAGCATGTTCCAATACAAGTTGTTTCCCTGAGATAGCAGGTGATGCGGCTTTGTATTTTTCGCCTGAAAATTTGGATGAAATGTATGATGTCCTTGATGTATATTTAAATAATCCTTCAGTACGTGAATTGTATATTGAAAAAGGGATGAAAAGAATAAAGGATTTTTCTTGGGAAAAATCGGTAGAGGCTCATTTGAATGTTTATAGAAAATTTATATGAAATGGCTACTCCTCGTATTTCTGTTTGTATAGCAACCTATAATGGGGAAATTTTTATTAGGCGACAATTACTTTCTATTTTGTCACAATTGAGGGATTGTGATGAAATTATTATTTCTGACGATCAATCGAAAGATAATACGCTTGGTGTGATTCGGGAAATAAAAGATAACCGGATTAGGATTGTTGAGAATCAATATGAAAAAGGCTATGTCTCTAATTTTGAAAATTCTTTGTCGTATGCAAAAGGGGATATTATATTTTTGTCAGATCAAGATGATATCTGGCATCCTGATAAAGTGAGAATTTGTATGCAATATTTGCAACTTTATGATTTTATTGTATCTGATGCCGTAATAATAGGTAAAAATGATGAAAGGCTGTACGAATCTTTTTATGATTTGCGCCATTCGCCTAAATCTTATTGGGGAAATCTCTTGAAATTTGGCTTTTTAGGCTGTTGTATGGCTTTTAAATATTCTGTTTTAGAAAAAGCTTTACCTTTTCCTTCTAATCATAAAATGTGTACTCATGATAATTGGTTGTTCTTAATTGGGGCGACTTTTTTTCATTATAAGGTTTTGGATGAGAAATTAATTTTTTATAGACGTCATAACAATAATGTTTCTTCTGGTGGCTTGAAGAGTACAACTACTTGTTTTTTTAAAATTAGATACAGATTTTATTTACTGATACATATATTAAAACGTAAGTTCAGATGACTATTTCTATAATAACAGTTACTTACAATAATGGAGATACACTTCCTTCTACTTTGCTTTCTGTGCTTTCACAAACTTATCTTGATATAGAGTATATTGTTATAGATGGATTATCTGAAGATAATACAGTTTCTATAATACAACAATATGAACCGTTATTTAATGGGCGTTTAAAATGGACTTCCGAACCAGATAAAGGTATTTATGATGCGATGAATAAAGGAATAAGAATGGCTACTGGTGATATTATTGGAATTTTAAATTCAGATGATTTTTTCACTAATAATGATGTGTTATCGTGTGTCGCATCTGAATTTGAAATGCAACAAGAATTAGATGCAATTTATGGTGATGTTCATTTTGTCAAACCAAATGACTTAAGCCGTTCTGTCCGATATTATTCATCTAAGATATTTAAGCCCTCTCTGATGAAATTAGGATTTATGCCGGCACATCCCACTTTCTATTGCAAAAAGAGCTGTTACGAGAAGTATGGACTGTATAATACGGACTTTAAGATAGCGGCGGATTTTGATTTGTTGTTGCGGTTTATTTATATACATCATATATATCTGAAATACCTGCCACTGGATATGGTAACAATGAGGGTGGGAGGTGCCAGCACTAGTGGGTTGAAAAGTCATATTCGCATAATGAAGGAACATCTTCGTTCTTTTAGAGGGAATAGGGTAAAAAGCAATGTATTTCTGCTGTCTCTGAGGTATTTTTATAAACTTACCGAATACTTTATAAAATAATGTATTATGCAAAACTACTTGATTGTCTTATCCGGCTTCTTTATAGCCGTGATATTGTCTCGCGTGATCATCCCCCGTATTTTGATAATCTCGCTCCGTAAGCGTCTGTTTGATGCTCCGGATGTCCGTAAGGTGCACAAGAAACCTGTCTCTCGTTTGGGCGGTGTCTCTTTCTTTCCCGCCATTTTGTTTACCCTCACGTTGGTTACCGGCTTTTGTGTGATCAGGGATTTTGGGAATACATTGGCGGATACCATTGATCACTGGACGCAGATGCTTTTCCTTTGCTCGGGGCTTACCCTGTTGTTCATCGTAGGCATAGCGGACGATCTGATCGGTGTGCGCTACCGTCAGAAATTTCTGGTGCAGATTATTGTTTCCGCCATGCTTCCGTTGTCGGGTCTGTATCTGAATGATTTTTACGGGTTGTTTGGCATTCATGAGATTCCTTCGTGCATAGGGATTCCTCTGACCATGCTGCTGACTGTCTTCATTACCAATGCCGTCAATCTGATAGACGGCATTGACGGTCTGGCTTCGGGTCTGAGCATGGTGGCCCTGCTTGCATTCGGAGTGCTGGCGGTGATGGATGTGCGGTGGATGAGCGCGCTACTTTCCTTTACCACTATGGGTGTACTGCTTCCTTTCTTTTATTACAATGTGTTTGGCAATGCGGACAGGGGGCGCAAGATATTCATGGGTGACACGGGGAGCTTGACTTTAGGGTATATTTTGAGTTTTCTGACCGTGCAGTACACCATGAACACGTATGAGGAAGGCATTAATTATGAGGGTGCCATGCTGATTTCCTTCAGTGTCCTGCTGGTTCCCTGTTTGGATGTGATAAGAGTGGTACTGGGGCGTGTGCGCCGTGGCAAGGATCCCTTTATGCCGGACAAGACGCATATCCATCACAAGTTTCTGGCCTTGGGATTTACACCGCGCCGGGCGATGATTTCCATTCTTTGTATTTCTTTTCTGTTTTGTGTCTGCAATGTGGTGTTGGTGAGCTGTCTGAACAACACGGTGTTGTTTCTGTGTGATGTGGTGGTATGGACGCTGATGAACCTTTATATCAGCAGGTTGATTTCACTCCGTAATTCGTCTGAGGTATGATTGTTCCTTCTTTCCGTCTCTATCATTTTGCGGTGAAGCTGGTATGGAGATGTATATTGCTGGTCACCCTGGTGTTCTGGGCGGGTGTGTCCGGAGTGTATTACGTGGTGCATGGTGTGCCCGTGTGGCGGGAATACGGTTGGTGGCTGTTACTGATGGTGGCGGGCACCTATTTCCTTTTTATGGATGTGAAGCTGATGCTGATTATCATGCGTCATGAAGAGAAAAAGAAATGGAAACGGCATCGCTTGAAGAACAAGTTTGAAGAAGAATGAGGCATGGAAGAATGATACGGACGTTGATGGCAACCATAGGTGCTTCCCTATTTTCCTTGACACCGCTGTCGGCACAGATCAATTATGGCACCACGGGCCTGATGAACCTGCCTACCGCGGACATGCAGCGGGACAAGACGTTTATGGCAGGTGGAAACTGGCTGAACCGCCATGCTACGGTGCCCCGCTGGTGGTATGATACGTGGAACTATTATATCAATATTACCGTTTTTCCCTGGCTGGAGGTGGGTTATCTGTGTACGGGTCATAAGTCTGTTCCTACAGATTATGGCAATCATTCGGGCTATTGGGTACCGTCTACGTATGGTAAGTTTACAAACCAAGACCGTTCATTTCATTTTCGCCTGCGTGTATGGAAGGAGGGTTGGTGGAAACCGTGGACTCCGCAAGTG
>ENA-OPVG01000883-OPVG01000883.1-human-gut-metagenome-genome-assembly--contig:-NODE-883-length-24409-cov-5.228381_pt1 | contig 24409 bp, 22 predicted proteins | sample MGYA00241093_ERZ501975 | MGnify/ENA primary metagenome ERZ501975 (study PRJEB25962, sample SAMEA2042993) | human gut metagenome | biome: human gut; feature: human-associated habitat; material: faeces... | reverse complement strand
CTACTGCGCACCTCTGCAATCCTGCCGGAGGCTATATCAGCTAGGGGATTGACTCCCAGCTGATTATATCATGAAACTTTAGAAACAAAAACCCCCGGCATATCGAAGTATGCCGGAGGTCTTTGTTATTTATGAATGATGTTTTTAGCGAAACGGCTAATTATATGACTGCGTCTTAGTAAGTAACAGTCTTCTTTTCATTGTATACGTCGCGGTCAAGCTCACCAAGCTTGCTTGCTACAAGCAGACCGATCAAAACGTCTACATCTACGTTCATTAATGTACGGAACATTCCTGCGAACCAATCAATACCGATCAATACTGCAATACTTTCAAGCGGCAGACCAAGTGATGTTGCAAGGAATGTATATACGATAACAGATCCTCCTGGTACTGAAATTGTACCAAGGCACATCAGGCAGGAAAGAAGAATTGCCATTCCCATCTGATATGGCGTCATCTGAATTCCCGTAGACTGAGCCATGAAGAAGATTGCTGCTACATAACACTGAGCTGCACCGCAACTGTTCATGGACATCGTAATCGGTCCTGTGAAATCAGCGACTTTACGGCTGATACCGAATTTTGTAACCTCATCTTCCATCTTAGTTGGAAGGCAGATAGCTCCGGAAGTTGTTGTAACTGCCATCATAGACATTTTAGCAAACTTCTTAGGCATCTTGAAAAGATTTACTTTTGTTACTGCTGCTGTAAATGGTCCAAATAACAGGAACTGGATAGCATCACCAATCAGAAGTACAAGTAAGAACTTGAGCATCGGAATGATTACCTTAAATCCTGTAGTTCCGGCAACATTAGCTAACAGACAGAAGATACCGATCGGGGCAACGTTCATAACAATTTTGATGATGTTTGTAATAACACCGTTAATTCCCTGTACCCACTCGATAACATTACGGTTACCACTCTCTTTTGCGTAAGCGCCCATAGCTACTCCAAAGAAAAGAGAGAATACGATACATGGAACCATGGATCCTTCAGCCATGGAATTAATGATGTTTGTTGGAACAAATCCAAGGATCGTATCCTGAATAGATCCCGTCTCAACAGATGAATTTGCTACATCTGCTGCACTTGCGATCTCAACTCCGATGCCTGGCTGTAACAACATAGACAATGCTACACCTAAACCAGCAGAAATAACTGTGAAGATAATGATCCATTTGAATGTATGAAATCCCATCTTACCAACATCTTGTCCATCGCCGCCACCAACTGCAGAAGCAACAGCAGACATAACAAGCAGTACTACTGACATCTGAATCAGTCTGATAAAGATATCTCCGATAAACTTCAGGTTAGAAGCCCACTCGCCGACCAGTGATCCGAACACGATACCACCTGCAGTAGCGATCAGTATCTGAGTTGTCAGAGATATTGAAAAACGCTTTTTATTTTCCATTTGTGAAACCCACTTTCTCATTCTTAGATTATCCGGTGCTTCTTAAATTTCATCTGCACTGAATATACCTTTTTCTCTGTTAATTATTAAAATGTGACTTTATTCAATGGGACGGCCGTGCCATATGTTTGACTATATTCTACATTTTTCACAGAGCAAGTCAATAGATTCTGTTTCAAGTGTGGTTTATTATGCTTAAACGGTTGTTTTTTCGTTTTATCAGTAGCAAATTTTAATAGTTAAATTTCCCGTCATTTTTTTCTTCTAAGGCTTTGATCATATGATAAGTATATTCACAATATGGAACCGGAATTTCATACTCTTTTCCCATACGCATCATCTCACCTGCGAAAATATCAATCTCTGTGTGTCTTCCTGCATCCAGATCCTGCAAAGTTGAGAACCTCGCCTCTTTCACGGTTCCGTGAAAGAGAAGTAAACGTTCTGGAAGCCGCACACCTTTTTTTGCTGCCACCTGAACCACTTCCTGCCATAGTCCAGTTGCAACAGCCCGCACGTGTTCGCTATCTTTATATGCGCCAAAACCTACGCCAAGAATTGCCTGTGGAAGATTCTGGGAAACGTTACTTACATATTTCAGCCACAGATCTGTCATAATATCCGACACAAAATTGGCTCTCACTGAAGTTCCTTCAAAAAGATCTAACACTGCCTGTACACGTTCTGTCGGCTCCGTATGATCCTTCTCTCCAAAGAATACCCCGGCAATCCGGTCAAAATGGAGTTCCATATGATTGCCGTCACGGACAGCATCAATCCTCATCAGAGAATATAACATATGCTCCATACCAATTTCATTTCCAATAATCTCCTCGCTGGTCACGCCATTTAAAAGACTTAAGACAATCGTATTCTCACCCACAAGTGCGCAGATATCATCCATAATCTCAGGAAGTGCAGTCTGCTTCGTCGCAACCAATACCAGATCTACTTTTCCCGCTTCCTGCGCTGTTTTCAGATTCAGTGGACATCTCGCACCGTTAATATAGATTCCTTCTTTTTCCAGACGTTCTTTCCGCTTTCCAGAAGCAATTACACAAAAACGGTCTCCTAACTTAGCTGGAAGCCCATACGCAAAATATGAGCCTACCGCACCAACACCAATCAAAGCTGCTGACTTAATCTCCATATCATTCCTCACTCCTTCACAATTTATAAATTTTCCTGCAAAATCTATAAAACTCTGTCATTTTAGTTTTTTACCAGACCATGAGTCCTGTTCTGCAGTGTTTGCGAGCATAGTCTGGCTTTCATGGCACTGTCTGAACCTGTTTTTTAGGTGAGTTTGCCATGAAAGTCAGAAATAAGCGGCGCAGCAAACACCAGAAACAGGATTCGGTCTGTAGAAACTATAATGGCAGAGTTCTTAAAGATTATACAGCAATGCATTGCAGATACATGCTGCAATATTACTTCCACCTTTTCTTCCCCGCGCTACGATATAAGGTGTATCCGACAATTCCAAAATTAATTCTTTTGACTGAATGACATTAACAAATCCAACCGGCACTCCGATTACCAGCTCTGGCCGGATTTTTCCGGCACGTATCAGCTCATACAGATGAATGAGTGCTGTCGGTGCATTTCCAATTGCAAAAATTAATTTTTCGTCTAATTCACAAGCTTTTTCCATGCTTGCTACCGCACGAGTTGTACCGTCGCGCTTTGCTTTTTCTGCCACATCTTCATCAGACATAAAGCAGTACACCTGTCCCCCGTACTGAGCCAGTCTTTTTTTATTAATTCCGGAACGTCCCATCTGGGTATCTGTCACAATGGATGCCCCATTACGGATTGCTTCTTTTGCACGTGCAATTGCATTTTCCGAAAATACAAGGTTCTGTGCATAATCAAAATCTGCACTTGTATGGATACATCGTTTGATAACCGGTGCTTTTTCCGGATCCAATACAATCCCGTTCTGTGTAAGTTCTTCGGTTATAATCTCAAAACTCCTCTTCTCAATCTCAGAAGGAAGTACATTTTCCAATTCAATCGCCATTACTTTTCCTCCACATGTTCCTTTATAATCTCATAAATCCGCTCCATGTCCAGATGTGAACGAATACCATCAGCAAGTTTATCATATTGTTCTTCCTTAAATGACTTCAGATCCATACCGGATGCTTTTTCCAGTGTAATCCCTTTTTTCTTTGCCAGTGCTTTAACAATTACATCGGTAACACCTTCCATATCAAAAATGCCATGGATATAAGTACCATATACATTTCCATCTGAGATACCATCCTCACTGATCTTACCGCTGACTGTATCCTGAATCCGGCTCATATGCTCCTTGGAAATAACTTCTTCCACGTATGTTGTCTCACCCATATGAATTTCATATCCTTCAAATGCTACATTAAAAAGCTCCGAAAAGATTCCTTCTACATGTGCAAATGTTCCATTTACTCTTGTCCGTGTTTTCTGTCCGGTAAATACAGTCTCCGAAGGCAGCAGTCCCATGCCCTGCATCGTTCCGCCGTCCTCAACCTGATCCGGGTCACATAAAACTTCTCCCAGCATCTGGTATCCACCACAGATTCCCCAAACCGGAGTTCCGCTCGCTGATGCTTTCAAAATACATGCTTCCAAGCCACTTTCACGGATCCATTTTAAATCGCCCATTGTATTTTTAGTTCCCGGAAGAATAATCATATCCGGGGTTCCGAATTCAGGCACATTTTTCACATAGCGAAGGGATACTTCCGGAATATTTTCCAATGCCATAAAATCCGTAAAATTAGAAATTCTTGGCGTACGTATGACTGCGATATCCAATAATCCGCCACTTTTCTTTGAAGTGAAACGCTCTGTCAGACTGTCCTCATCTTCAATCTCCACATGAAGATACGGCGTTACTCCTATAACCGGAACATTCCCTTTTTTCTCCAGCATCTCGATTCCGGGATCCAGAATCGTCTTATCCCCGCGAAATTTATTGATGATCAGCCCTTTTACACGTTCTTTTTCATCCTCCTCTAATAGAAGCAATGTGCCAAGAAGCTGTGCAAATACTCCTCCCCGGTCAATATCTCCGACAAGGAGAACCGGAGCATCTACCATCTTTGCAAGCCCCATATTGACAATGTCATTTTCTTTCAAATTAATCTCCGCCGGACTTCCCGCACCTTCAATTACAATGATGTCATAATTTTCTTCCAGTTTATGAAAAGCCTTCATCACATCTGGAATCAATTCTTTTTTGTATTTAAAATAATCACGGGCACTCATATTTCCCAAAACTTCACCATTTACAATTACCTGAGATCCAACATCGTTGGTCGGCTTAAGTAAGATTGGATTCATGGATACTTCCGGCTCGATTCCTGCCGCTTCTGCCTGTACAACCTGGGCGCGTCCCATTTCCAGACCTTTGTCTGTGATAAATGAATTCAATGCCATATTCTGCGATTTAAACGGTGCAACTTTGTAGCCATCCTGCTTAAATATCCTACATAGTCCCGCACAGAGAAGACTCTTTCCTGCATTGGACATTGTTCCCTGTATCATAATCTTCCAAGCCATGTGATCAACCTCTCATTTTCTTCTTTTGTCCGCACTGCGATTCGGTAAAAACCTTCTGACAACCCTTCATAATTCTGACAATCGCGGATCAGAAATCCTGCTTCCAGTGCCTCTTTTTCAAGTCCTGGTCTTCCTTTGAAAAACAGATAATTGGCTTTTGATGCAAATACCACATATCCCATCATCTTCATGATATTTCTCATATACTCCCGCTGACCAGATACATATTCTCTTGTCTGTCTGATATATTCTTTTGGCTTTTCAAGTGCTGCCACTCCCGCCATCTGTGCCGGAACGGACACATTCCACTGTTGAAGCTTCCAGGACATTTCTTCCAGAATATCCTGATTACTGCTGATTGCATAACCAAGACGCAGTCCCGGCATACTGAATATTTTTGTAAATGCTTTGATGATTAGTAAGTTTGGATATTCTTCCCTTATGTCTGACATCTCATATCTCTTTGGCTCGTCCAGGAATTCCAGGAAACACTCATCCAATATGACAACTATATTCTGCTTTTTACAACGATCCAGAATCTTAATCAACCTATCCCGGTCAATGGTCTGTCCGGTTGGATTATTCGGATTACACAAAAATATCATATCTATTTCTTCTGAAAGCTTATCCACATAATCTTCCCGAATCTGAAAGTTATCTTCCTCACACAGATAATAATATTCTACTTCTGCACCAACACTTCTTACAGCTTCTTCATATTCTGAAAATGAAGGCGCTATCACCAGCGCTTTTTGTGGCCAAACTGCTTGCACTGCCGCAAAAAAAAGCTCTGCCGCACCATTTCCACAGAGGATTTCTTCCATATTCACTTGTTCAAATCTGCTGATTGCTTCTCTGAGGGCTTCGCATCTTACGTCCGGATAATGCTCAATCTTTGCTACGCTCTCCTGTACCGCACATTTCACCGATTCCGGTGTTCCCAACGGATTCGTATTGACCGAAAAATCAATCACGTCCGGGTGACGGTAAATATCTCCGCCATGGAGTTTCCTTGGTTTCTTTTGCACTTGATTCTCTCCTTGATTCTCAATTCATTCTTGCCTTATTATACGGCTACAATTACATTGACAATTCCATGCATTGTGCCTGTTCTTTTATACTTGTACAGTAAAATACCACAAACATACCAGCACTTTCACAACTTCAAATACCACTAACGCAAGTACTGCTGTCAGATACAGTAATGTGTGAGATCTGCGGATATCCTCCGGTTCAATCTCCCGGATTGCATCTCCGATTGCAGGCTTCTTGCAAAGCTTTCCAAAATACCAGGCGTCTCCGGCAAGCTGCACATCTAAGGCTCCTGCCATAACGGATTCTGTCTGTGCAGAGTTGGGACTTTTATGATTATATCGATCCCTCAGGAATACTTTCTTTGCATTTTTCCAGTCCATGTGCGTAATTGCAGATGCCAGGATCATAAGCCAGGCAGATAATCTTGCCGGGATATAATTCACTACGTCATCAAATTTTGCTGCTGCCGAGCCAAAATACTGATATTTTTCATTCTTATATCCTACCATGGAATCCATGGTATTCACTGCTTTATAACCAAATCCAAGCAAAGCTCCGCCGATTACCATATAAAAAAGAGGTGCAATAACACCATCTGACGTATTTTCTGCAACAGTTTCCACCGCAGCCTTTGTCACTCCTTCGATCGTCAGATTCTGTGTATCCCGTCCCACAATCATGGAAACTGCTTTTCTTGCCCTCGCAATATCTCCCGTCTGAATTTCCTGATAGACACAGTCACTCTCCACCTTCAGTGACTTTGTTGCAAGGATCTGATAACACATAAAGCTTTCCACTGCCAGTCCAAGATAAAAGGAAATGTGGTATGCAAGATACAGAATTCCTCCTGGAACTGCCATACTGACTGCCACCACGATTACGACTAATAATCCTCCGCCGATCCGCTCCCCCGTTTTTCCACTAGGGAATAAGCTTCTTATAATTTTTTCCACCCCTGAGATCAAATGACCGATCATTCTCACCGGATGATACAGCCACACCGGATCTCCAAATATCAGATCCAGCACAAATCCTGCCATCACCGGAAGAAACATCTGCAATAATAAGTTCATATCCTTCTCCGTTCTTCACTTGATAATCATAATAACTGCCGTCCGGCTGACCATTCTCATCTCTGGCATATCGATCCATGATACTCATGATCGTTCCACCATGCGCCACAACTGCGACGCTCTTAATCTGATCATGTCTGCACTCCTTTATGACCTTTTCAAAACCGCGCACACATCTTTTTCTAAATTCTTCCGGATCCTCTCCTCCCGGAAATGTCATGGTTCCCCCACTGTCAATCCATGCCTGATATTCTGGGCAATCCGACAATTCTTTATAATTCTTATTTTCAAATATACCAAAATCACATTCCCTGAGTTCTTCTACTTCATAAAAGTTTTCTTTGAAAATCAATTTTGCTGTTTCCATGCAGCGCTTCATGGGACTTACATATACCCTCTGGACTTCCGGATATATATTTTTCTGAATATAATTTTCCAGTAATACAATTCCCTCCGGGCAAAGTGATTCATCCGTCCGTCCAATATATCGTTTTTTCAAATTGCCTGCCGTCATAGAATGACGAATTAAATATAGTTGTATCATTCCATTTATTTCCTCATATAAATCTGCTTCCATTTATCATAATTTGGGCTTTTGCTCCTAACATCCTCATACTTCTAGTACCAAAGATAAACTATTTGACCTGCGCCTTAATTACCGTCGGAATTCCACAGACAACTCTTATCACACTCTTTGCATCTTTCGCCAGTTCTGTACAGATGCGCCCTGTAGTTTCCCGTACTTCTCTGAGAAATGGGTCCATCGGCACGATTCCATATCCAATCTCGTCCGTCACTAAAATCAAATCTGGATTTTTCTCCTTCAACTGCTTCGCCAGTTCGGAAATATCTTCTCCTTCCGAGAGCAATCGTTCTATATATTTATGAAAATGAAAAATTCCCCTGTACTGAAAGATTGCTTCTTTTTCGCACTGCTCTCCGTCTGTCCAGCGCACATCCGGAAACGTCTCCTTTGCATAGGCAAGTTTTCCCTGATATGCTCCTCCTATAATCATGATCATCTCTTTTCACATGCCTCGTCTTTCTCTGCGTATATCCTATTGACCTCGCAGCTACTTTAATAACGATAAAATCTGTTCCATCACTACAACTGCCAACGCCATCAGAATTTCACACATTTGTAGGAAATACCCTGCCAGATCTCCAGTGACCCCGCCGAATTTGCTGATACACATGTGATGATAATACCAGAATACAAGAAGTGCCATAATCACCGCTGCTGCTCCGGACCATTTCCCCACCACAATCATGAGTGTACTAAGTACGATCAAATATATCATGAGCGTTCTTCGATTCACTCTTTTTTCCGCACTTTCTGAAAATGTTGCCACAAGCCCCTGTCCTTTTTTTCTCGCCTGTGGAAAACAGATAACCGAAAGTCCACTCAATGTACGCGACAGCATAAAGCTAATGGCGATTACTTTCGCTGCATGATCTGTAAGCATAGAATAAATCCCCGTGTACGCTAAAAAATATACACTGCAGGAAATAATTGCAAATGCTCCGGCATGAGAATCTTTTAAAATCTCCAGTCTGCGTTCCATCGGCTGATAGGAACTTAAAGCATCCTGGGTATCCAAAAAACCATCCAGATGAATTCCGCCAGTAATAAAGATGGGAATCAGCACTAATAACATCGTCAAAAAAAGATTACTACTGCCTGGTATTCCAGAAGATAAAGTTTCCTGCCTGTCAGCCAGCCAGCCTCCTGCCTGATAGACAACCCATGACGCCAGACCGATAACAGCACCCACCCACGGGAAAAAACACATCGCAAGCGACATATTTTCATCTGTCCATTCACTTTGTGGCATGGGAATCTTGCTGTACATAGAAAATGCAATTTTAAAACTATTCCACATTTTTTTCATACTACTTTGTAACCTTCCTATTTCTATATCCCATCATAGTTGGGGCTTTTGACTCCAACATCATTTTACTATTTGCTCATTTTATCTTAATCGGGATTCCATAGACAACTTCTGTTACCTGATCTGCCATTTTTCCAAGCTCCTGATTGATCTTTCCGAGAAGTCCGATATATTTTTTTGTTTCTTCTGAATAATCCTGCAGATCACTATGCACTTCGTTCGTCACAATCGCCAATCGCTCCGTCTGTGTGTTCAAATAACGAATTCCTTCTACAATCGTCTCCAGAACCACTTCATCCTCTGCAAGACTTCCATCTTCCTGATATAGCACATCCGCCAGTAAATTGGAAACGCACTCTAACAGAATTCCTCCTGTTTTAGCATTCTCCTGATTTTTTTCGTTCCTACAAGTTTTATTGATATCTAAGATACTTTTACTTCTCTTCCACCTTTGGATAGAATCATCAAGCGTCCTCAAATCTCCATAACACTCCAGCGTCTGAAATCCTTTTCCGGCGCGCATCTGCCTGTGGCGTTCAATCTTCTTTTGTGTCTCTGCACCAAATGGACGCATGGTCGCAATATACAGATATGGGCATATCGCTTTTTTTTCTTCGCTTTTCTCCGGTTTTCCGGTCAGCCACATTTCCGCATAGGCAGATTTTCCACTTCCACTGCCCCCGGTTATTACATGCATCATCATTTTATCCCCAGACTTTCTTTGAATATTCTATTTATCTCCTAATTCTTCATAATCATCAATGTGAATATCGGAAAATGTACTCATTTTCTCATATACAGCCAACGCCATATCCAGTACCGGGAGAAATGCAACAGCTCCTGTCCCTTCTCCAAGACACATATCACAAGTCATAGATGCTTCCCTCCCAAGTGCCTTAAGAAGAATATGCATTCCCGGCTCTTTGGACACATGAGACACAATGATATATTCTCTGACTTTATTGCACATTTGCACTGCTGCAAGTGCCGCTGCCGCTGAGATGAAACCATCCATAATTACCGGAACGTGGTAATACGCTCCGCCCAGATAAATTCCAACAAGTCCGGCAAGATCAAATCCTCCTACCTTTGCAAGTACATCTACCGGATCATCTGCATTTGGCTCATTTTTTGCAATGGCTGTTTTGATAGCATGTATCTTTCTTCTAAGACCAGCACTGTCAAGTCCGGCTCCTCTCCCGGTCATTGTCTCCACTGATTCATCTAAAAGGACACTCGCCACTGCACTGCTGGTCGTTGTATTGCCGATTCCCATCTCTCCGGTCGCAAGTATCTGATATCCTGCTTCTTTTTTCTCTTTCACAAGATGCACTCCTGTCAGGATTGCCTGAAGCGCCTCTTCTCTTGTCATTGCAGGCTCTTTCACCATATTCTTTGTTCCATAAGCAACTTTATAATTCGGTACTCTTGTATCACGAACCATACCAATGTCTATCGGAAACAGATCTACCTCTGCACTCTGACACATAATCGCGGCGCTGGTAGCTCCTTCCAGAAAATTCTCTGCTACAATTGCAGTTACTTCCTGTCCGGTCTGTGTCACACCTTCTTCCACGACACCATTATCTGCACACATAGCTATCAGTGCACGATTCTTAAGTTCTACCTCTGCATTTCCAGTAATTCCGGCAATCCGGATAATATGCTCTTCCAGCTTTCCAAGGCTATGTAATGGCTTTGCGATAGAATTCCATTTCTTCCGGGCAGTTTCCATAGCCACATTGTCCAGATTTTCGATTCCATCTATAATAATTCCAAGTTCCTCTTCCCTTGTCATCTATTAATAACCTCCTGCTTCTTAGCTTCTTATCCCTCTTGTCTATCCTGACATCATGCCTGTTAATCTTTTTCTTTATATCTTCTGCACGCACCCGCAAATGCTTCTGCAACTTGTGGATTTCCCATATAATGAATATGTGGATATCCTGCCAATATTGTATCTGTACTGATCATACACTCCCATCCCCTCGTGGACATCGGTTTTTTCGCTGTAAATGCATGACCACATTCTTCTGATTCGTAATAATGAAATTCATGTGCTGTAATGTTTCCAACATTATGGCCAAAAACTGTCCCTTTGGATAATATAATATATCCAAACCTTCTCAGTTTTTCTGTCTTATAGCTTTTTCCAAAAAGTGCTCCGGCCATATCATATATTTTCCCGTCAGAACCTTCCAGCCGTTCCTGCAGATACATAAATCCTCCACATTCAGCAATACATGGTACTCCCAACGTTACTGCATGGCAGATACTTTCACGCATAGAATCATTTTCACTTAATTCTTTCGCATACAGCTCCGGATACCCTCCATAAAGAACCATTCCCTGTATATTCTCAGGCAGGCTCCTGTCGTGTATTGGTGAAAATGTGACAATTTCTGCTCCCAATTTTTTTAAAATCTCCAGATTATCCGGATAGATAAAACAAAATGCTTCATCATGTGCAACTGCAATTCGAATCCCTTTTTGCAAAGTGTCTGATAAGTTCAAAAGATGCTCTTTGACTTGTGTATCTTCCTGCATTGCTGATACATTCCGGGCAAGTTCTAATATTCCGTCCAAATCTACGGTATCTTCCATCACCCTTGCCAGATGTTCCAGCTTTTCATCGATTTTCTCTACTTCTTCCGGAATCTGCAAACCCAGATATCTGCTTTCCAGAACACATTCTGATACAACCGGAACGTATCCATATACGCGGACTTTTAACTGTTCTTCTATCATCTGCTTCATCCTTGCATACATCATCGGGGAGATCCGGTTTAAAATCACGCCCTTGATATGATGTTCTGTTTCATATTCCAAAAATCCTTTTACAACTGCAACTGCAGAGACAGAGACTCCTTTGCAATCTAAAATCAATATAGCTGGTGTATCTGTTGTATCTGCCACATCCCATGCGCTGGCTTCTTTTGAAATTCCGGCAATTCCATCATAATATCCCATCACACCTTCCAGAACACAGATATCTCTGTTCTTTCCATGAGAAAGAAGTGATTGTCTCACTCCTGTTCTTTTGCACATAAAGGTATCCAGGTTGTAACTGTCGATTCCAAGCACTTTCCGGTGGAACATCGGGTCGATATAATCTGGTCCACATTTAAATGCAGCACAATTAAGACCACGATTTTTCAGAGCCTTTAATATTCCACATGTAATCAACGTTTTTCCGCTTCCACTGGATGCGGCTGTCAATAATAATCTTGGAATTGCATTACTATTTCTGTTATTGTCTTTATCATTTATGGGCTGCATATTTTTTCTGTTTAACTCCTTGTTCAAAGTCCGGCCGTATCATTAATCTAATTCAAAACTTACAACATAAATCGGATTCTGTCCTGTCATCATATGATAACTTCCAACTACTTTAGATTTTGCAATATTGACCTGCACGATTTCATCATTTTTAATCGGATATTTTCTGCAATATTCCAGAGTCTGCGCCAATGTCTCCAGTGAAATAGCATTTAATACCACTCTTGCCTGTGGATTCTTTTTCCTGATAAGCTCCAGAATCTCTTCCAGTCGTCCTTTACTTCCTCCGATAAATACACAGTCTGGTGCCGGAAGATCTTTTAATATTTCCGGCGCACTGCCTTCAATAACTTTTATGTTGCTCACTGCAAATTTTCTGGCATTTTCCTCTATAAGACCAGCTGCCTCCGGATTGATTTCCACTGCATAAACCTGTCCGTCTTCTGCCTGAATTGCAGATTCCACAGATACAGATCCGGTTCCCGCCCCGATATCATATATAATATCCGACTTTCTGATCTTCATTTTTGAAAGACTGATGGATCGCACTTCCTCTTTTGTCATTGGAACATCTCCACGGATAAATTCTTCATCATTCATTCCATGAGTCACCGCATTTTCTCCACCATATGGATTGGCAATGAGCACCGCTGCAAGATTGTCTCCATCATAATCCAGGAATTCTGACACATTTCCTTTTAAAATCTGCTCTCCCTCATAAGTAAGCTCTGCCCCGACTGCCATGTTACAATCTCCAAGTCTGGCATCGATCAAAGTTTTTGCAAGCTTACGGACATCTGCTGCAGAACCTGTCAGTGTAAACGTATACTTATTATTTTTCACAGCTGCAAGAAGATTTTCCTCTCGTCCATGGAGGCTGACAAGTTTTATGTCTTCCCATGGGATCTGAAGTTTTGCACACAAACTGGAAACTGTAGAAATTCCCGGTAAAATCTCTGTCTTTACACGATCAGGCTCACCACTTTTTTTCATCCTGTCACGGATCGTTAAAATCAATTTCTTTGCACCACTGTAAAAGCCAGGATCTCCTGACAGTACAACTACTATATTTTCATCTTGTGGATGGCTGAAAATATAATCCGTAATTTCCTCCGGTTTGTAAGCTGCAAATGTCTGCTGTCCTTCTTTTACAACAGATTTTAACATACGTGATGCACCGATCAGTACATCGGCTTCCTCACATGCCTTTTTAACTTCCACAGTCATTGAACCTTCTGTTCCCATTCCGATTCCTGCAAGCGTCACTTTTTGCATTGTTTTGAAATGATACTCTTCTTTTAACAGATCAATGATTTCTTCATAAGTATATCCGGACTCTTCTTTCTGACGGCCCAGAACGATGATTTTCACACCAGCCTTTTTCGCTGCATTATATTTTTGCAGGAACCCGCCAATATTTCCCGAATCCTTTGTCACCATATAAGAAATGTCATAGCTCTTCATAATTGCATAATTCATTTCCACCGAAAATGGTCCCTGCATGCAGAGCAGATTCTTTCCGGTAAAACCAAGCTGCTCACACTTATGTGCCACTTTCGCTGTTGAAAGCACTCTCGCATAAACACGTTTTTTGTAATCTGTGAGATTCTGAAAAGCTGCCAGTTCTTTACTTCCTGTCGTTGCCAGAATATTTCCTGTCGTCTGCTCCAGATATTCAATTGCCTCTTCCATGCTATCCACATAGATGCAATCTGACTTTTCAGCTCCTGTATCCCTTAAAATCCTCAAATATGGAACTCCGGCTTTTTCACATGCATTTTGCAGGTTTTCTGTCACTTCTATCGCATAAGGGTGCGTCGCATCCACTACATATGAAGGATGATATTCATTGATAAATTCTATCATCTGCTTTTCATCCATCCGTTCATGTGTTGTTGTAATATTACTTCCCTCTGGCAGCAGACTTTCTCCATATTCTGTTGCCACGCAGACATGAACACTGACTTCCCTTTTTACTAAAAATTCTGCCAGCCGTCTTCCTTCTGTTGTTCCTGCATATATTAAAATTTTATTTTCTGTCATATCGATATCCCCTTGGTGTAACCATTTTATGTTTAATTATTTTTGTCATTTTATTCCCTATATAAACGGTAGAAAACATATCTACCTCGGTATTTCGAAGCTCTTTCAGTGTCAGTATGTTCATACTTTCTTCTTCTCTTGCAATATTTCTCACAATACCGCATATAATGCTTTCTTCTTTGTACTCAAGCAAAATATCACAAGCCCTTGCAAGATAATCTTTTCTCTTTTTGCTGGAAGGATTATATAAAGCAATCAGAAAATCTGCCTGTGCTGCCGCCCGAAGTCTCTTTTCAATCAGTTCCCACGGCGTCAGAAGATCACTTAAACTGATCAGACAGCAATCGTGTCCAAGCGGTGCACCAAGCACTGCTGCTCCCCCCATTGCTGCTGTCACACCCGGAAGAACCTCGATCTCGACTTCCGGATATTCTTCTCCGATTTCATACATGAGTCCTGCCATTCCGTAAATCCCGGAATCACCACTGCACACCATAGCTGTCACACGCCCTTTTTTTGCCTCTTCAAATGCCAGCCGGCATCGCTCCGGCTCCTTTCTCATAGGCGTTGTCATAAATTCCTTTTCCGGAAAATATTTTTTCATAAGATCTACATATACTGTATACCCGACAATCACATCACAGCCCTTTAGCGCTTCCACCGCTGCAACCGTCATCTGCTCATAAGCACCAGGTCCCATTCCAATCACATATATTTTATTCAAAATCCACACTCCATTTCTCCACTGCCACAGCAACTGTCACTCCTTCGTGCGCTGTCTTGTGTACCAGAATTTTCTTCCCTCCGGCACACATAGCACTTCTTTCACACACATTATCAACACCTGTGGTCTGTTTTACAAATTCAGATCCTGTAAATGTCCCTTCTGCCTGTTCCAGCTCTTCTTTCGAAAATGTCTGAAACGGTATGTCATATTTTTCACAGTATGTACATAGTCCAGGCTCTTCCTTCTTTAAATCAATGCTTGCTGCAAGTTTCACTGATTCCGGAAAAATTCCATACTCTTCAAGCACCTGTGTTACATGCTTTTCAATCTTTTCAACAGCAGTTCCCTTCTTACAGCCAATCCCTAAAACCACAGCTTTAGGAATCAAATACAACACCTGTGTTCCGCTTCCTGCAGGTACATCGTTTTTACAGATTCCTATGTGGATCTTTAAAGCCCTTGAATCACATCTGTCTGACTCATGTATGAATTTTAATTCTTTTGGAATCTGTCCTATGACAGAGCATTCTGGTTCTGTCTCTGCTAAAACTTGTTTGCCAGCCAAAATATCTGCAGATACGAGTTTTGCCAGTTTCATATCTTCTATATATAATCTATTTTTCTTTGCAAATATATCAACCGCCCACTTCTGATTCAAATCTGTTGCTGTTGTGATCACGGCCTCCATGGAAAGCATTTGACTGAGTTTTTCTGCAAGTTCATTGGCACCTCCAATGTGTCCGGACAAGATTGGAATACAGTATTTTCCAAGCTCGTCTATAACCAGTACAGCCGGGTCTTCTTTTTTGGACACTACAAATGATGCAACTGCCCGAACTGCAATTCCTGCTGCACCTACATAGATCAAAACATCAGATACTTTCCAATGTTCTCCGGTCCATTCTTTCAGGCTTCCCTCATAAGAATCTGCCTCTTCTTTACATTTGACATTCTCTGCTACAAGCCAGTCTTCTGACGACAAAGCTTTCCTGACTTTTCCAGCCGTCTTTCTTCCGTTTGCAGTAAAGCTCAGAATTGCAGCTTTCATCTAAGAATCACTTCCTTTCCGGAATTCAGTTGTGAATCCCGGATCATACAACTTTGACCGTTCATAATGGCTGTGAGTCACTACATTTCCCACAAGGATCAGTGCAGTCTTTGTAATCTGATGTTTCCTTGCTGTCTCCACAAGTGTATCTATCGTACATACATATGCCTCTTCCTCCGGCCATGTTGCTTTGTACACAATTGCTGCCGGCGTATCTGATGCATATCCTCCGGCAATCAGTTCTTTTACCAGCTTTTCCAAAAGTCCTGTACTTAAGAAAAGAACCATCGTTGCACCATGTGCAGCAAAACTCATGATCTTTTCCCGCTCAGGAACCGGAGTCCTTCCTTCCGTTCGTGTAATAATAACACTCTGTGACACCTCCGGAAGAGTATATTCCAGATTCAGTGCTGCCGCCGCTCCACAAAATGAGCTGACTCCAGGGCAGGAATCATAATCAATTCCTTTTTCATCAAGAATGTCCATCTGCTCACGGATTGCACCGTAAAGACAAGGATCACCCGTATGAAGTCGTACGGTCATCTTATCTTCTTTTTCTGACTTTATCATAACCTCTATGACTTCTTCCAGTGTCATATAGGCACTATTATAAACTTCGCAGCCTTCCTTTGCATATTCCAGCAGTCCTTTATTGACCAGCGATCCGGCATAAATGATTACATCTGCTTCTTTAAGATATCGTTGTCCTCTTACCGTAATCAGATCGACCGCTCCCGGTCCTGCTCCTACAAAATGTATCATTAATTTTCTTCCTCCCACAAATGCATCAAAGTATCTACCTTACTTGTTTTTCCCAAAATTCCATACACATTTGAATATAAAATTGCCCCAACAGGCATCTGATCTGCCATGCGATATTCCATATATTTTTCAATGAATCTCATGATTTGCCCGATTGTAGCTTCTCGCTCTTCTTCACTTAAAAGTGCAAGCGCATCATCGGTCGTCACGCAATCCAGAACCGCTCTGGCACGATCTGCGGAAAATCCAGCCCGTAGCATTGCCGTTGCAAAAAGATCCATACGGCAGTCTGCCCATCTGGAATGCGTATTCATCACTCCACCTGATACTTTGATCAGCTTTCCGATATGTCCGGCAAGTACAAGCCCTTGAAACTTACAATCTGCTGCCATATCCATGCTCTGCCCTATATAATTACTGCATTTTACTACATCTTTATCCTGAATTCCATATGCTTCCCGCAGAAAATCCAGACCATAATTCCCTGGCGCCATAATGAGATAGTTCTTTCCCCCTGCACGCCTGACCTTCATCTCTAATTCAATCGTATCAAGCAGAGCCTGTTCACTCATCGGCTCCACGATTCCACTTGTTCCCAAAACAGAAATACCGCCTTCAATTCCAAGTCTCGGATTAAATGTTTTCTTTGCCAGTTCTACTCCCTGCGGAATGGATATCTCTATTTTAATTCCGCCGTCGTACCCATACATTTCACACGCCTCTTCGACTTCTCTTAAAATCATCTGTCTCGGCACTCGATTAATTGCAGCATTTCCTACAGGCTGATCCAATCCGGGCTTCGTCACCCTGCCCACTCCAATGCCTCCGTCCAGGACTATGCCAGATTTTATTCTGCTTACTTTACTGTATACTAAAATTCCATTTGTAATATCCGGATCATCTCCACTGTCTTTTCGTACTGCGCAGGAAACAGATTCTATCTCCGGATTACTTTTATTATATTTATTAAATTCTTTTTGAGCCTCAGCGATCTTCAGTGTCAACACTTCTTTTCCTGGTAAAGACACTGTGACCTGATCTACGCTGACATTTCCAAGAAGCATTGTGACCGCGGCCTTTGTTGCTGCCTGTGCACACGTTCCTGTGGTATATCCTCTTCGGAGTTTTTTCGTCATAGTTTTTACCCTTCCAGTCTGAAATTTTCGAATTCAACATTGTTCGCTCTCTTCATTCTACCTATCTGTGTGAAGGTTGTCAAATCATTTGCCACTTCCATCTATTGTCTTTTTTCAAGATTTTTATTGATGCCAGACTTTTCAATATCCGCGTGCCGAAATCTACATTCTGTGATACAATAAAACAAGCAAAGAAAGGAGCCATTTTTTATGTCAGAACAAAAACAGCGCGTCTATGACGCCTTAAACAAGCTCGGAATTAAATATGAAGTCGTAGAACACGAACCCGTACACACCATGGAAGACATGGACCGCCTCGGTCTTCCTGAGAAAGGAACTCTGTGCAAGAACCTGTTTCTCAGAGATGCAAAAGGAAAACGTCATTTTCTCATTACCTGTGATGAAAATGCTAAAGTAGACTTAAAGTCTCTTGGCAGACAGCTCGGTGCCGGAAACTTAAGCTTTGCCTCAGAAGAACGTCTCGAAAAATATCTCGGGCTCAAACAGGGAAGCGTATCTCCATTCGGTCTCATGAATGATACCGACCATGCAGTCGAATTTTTTATTGATAAAAACTTAAGCAAATGCAAAAGTCTGGGAATTCATCCGCTTGAGAACACAGCAACTGTATTCCTCTCCTTTAAAGATCTGGATAAGTTCCTGTGGAATCTTGATGTGGATGTGATGAAAATACGGTTATAACAGGCAAAGAGAAGCAATGTATCCATTTGGACACGGAGCAAAAACCCCGGAGCGGCAACTCCGGGGTTTTCTATTCCTACTTTTTGCATGGGAAGGCTTAACCCCATAGGCTGATTATATAATCAGCATTGCATCGCCAAAGGAAAAGAAACGATATCTTTCCTGTACTGCTTCTTCATATGCCGCCAATACGTGTTCTCTTCCTGCCAGTGCTGATACTAACATAATCAATGTTGACTCCGGCAGATGGAAGTTCGTGATCAATCCATCTAAAATCTTAAATTTATATCCCGGATAGATAAATATCTCAGTCCAGCCACTTGTCGGTTTCAAATGTCCTGTTTCATCTGCTGCTGACTCGATAGTTCTGCAGCTTGTTGTTCCAACACAGATAACTCTGTGACCGGAATCTTTTGCGCGGTTGATCTTCTTGGCTGCTTCTTCGTCAACCTGATAGAACTCAGAATGCATATGATGATCTGTAATCTCATCTACCTTTACAGGACGGAATGTTCCAAGTCCTACATGAAGTGTCACTCTCGCAATGTCAATGCCTTTTTCTTCTATCTCTTTTAATAATTCCGGTGTAAAATGAAGTCCCGCTGTCGGTGCCGCTGCGGATCCGGTATGCTTTGCATAAACAGTCTGATAACGATTCTTATCTTCCAACTGATGTGTAATATACGGAGGCAGCGGCATCTGTCCGAGCTGGTCTAAAATCTCTTCAAAAATTCCTTCATATTCAAACTTCACCAGACGATTCCCTTCTTCTACGATTCCAACGACCTCTCCAACAAGAATACCTTCTCCAAATACGATTCTTGTTCCAACTTTTGCCTTCTTACCAGGTTTTACTAATGTCTCCCAGATATTATTCTCTTTCCTTTTTAATAATAAAACTTCAATCTTTGCTCCGGTTCCTTCCTTCGCTCCAATCAGTCTTGCCGGAATAACCTTGGTATCATTGATGACCAGGCAATCTCCTTCTTTCAGATATCCTGTAATTTCTTTAAATATATGATGTGAAGTAGCTCCCGTCTCCTTGTCAAGGACAAGAAGTCTGGAACTGGAACGATCCTCAAGCGGATCCTGCGCGATTAATTCCTCTGGCAGGTCATAATAAAAGTCCTGACGTTTCATGATTATAAATCCCCTTCCTGTATGTTTTCTTCTATACTATCTTCTACTTCTTCTCTGTTTTCTTTTATTTTTGTTACATTTTCACCTGTTGACCCGGTTGCTTTTTCAGATTCAGCTTGTGTAAACTCCTTTTTCACTTGCCCGGCATCACTCACGAAACTATATCCTCCATCTGGCACAGCCCTATACGGTTGTCCTGGCTGTGACTGACTCTGCACTTGCACATTTTTCTGTACATAATTCTGTGTCTGCACTGGTTCTCGCGGCTGTACAGACATCTGCGGTCCTGCCGCACTCAGATACTCTGGATACATTTTCACTTTTTTCTCATAGACAACTCTTGTGTCGCAGAGCATATCGTGAAAGCCCCGTTTTTCCTTATCAATTCCCACAATAATATATCCAATCCAGATAGATATTCCACATAAGAATCTTCCGACAGTCTCCCGGTATAACACATCCACAAATGAAAGCTTTTCATTTCTGTCAGCAGGTACTACTCTAAGATTCATCAGTCGTTTTCCAATCGTCGTTCCAGTACACCATGTCAATAAAGCAAAATACATGATTTTGAAAATATATAACACAATATCTTTTAATGAATAATGAAACAATACATTTTCATCCAATATTGTACCACTGATCAGCGCTCCGATTCCGATCCATGCAAGACGCACAAAGAGAAGTCCAATTGCCACAATGACGCTGTCTATCACATATGCTGCTAAACGCACCCAGAACCCGGCATAATTCTCATTACTGTAACTGTTCTGCATAATACATCAGCACCCCGCTTTCCTTCTCTTCGGCAGTTTCCTTTAATATCTGTGCCTCAGATTTTGGAACAAGCTTTTCTGCTTTACTAAATATTGCTGCCAATATGCTTTCCTCACTGCTCGGTGTATAGAACTCGTCTGCTCCAAGCTCCGAAGCCATCTGATTCATTACATCCTGGTAAGTTGCGATCTCATCAATAAGCCCATTCGCTTTTGCCTGTTTTGCGGTGTAAGTGCGTCCGTCTGCCAGTGCTTTTACCTGGTCTGCCGACATATCTCTTCCGTCCGCAACAATATTTACGAACTCCTGATAACACTCATCGACCTGTGACTGGTAAATTGCGACCTGCTCGTCTGTCAGCTTGGAACTGTCCTTGTTCACACCACTCGTAATACTGACATAACGAATTCCAAGTTTCTCATAAAGTCCGCTCATATCATACCCTGACATAATGACGCCGATAGATCCTGTAACCGTATTCTTATTCGCATAAATCTTATCTCCGGTTACAGACGTCATGTACCCGCCAGAAGCTGCATAATGCGCCATATAAGTCCAGATTGGACGGCCAGTCGTCTCTTTATATTCTATCAGCTTGTCATGAAGTTCTTCCGACTCATAGACCGCTCCGCCTGGAGAATCCACATACAGCAGAATCCCTTTATTATCTGAATCGTCCATAAGATTGTCAATATAATCCATCGTTGTATTGTGCTGATATCCAGACGATGTATCCAGTACACTGCTCTGCGTCTGCTCCTGAATCGTCCCCACTACATTCACAACTCCAATATAATCATCTGCCGGCGGATCAAATTCCAGTTCTCCAGCCAGCATCGTTGTCACATCTTCTGCCATTGTATTTGCAGATAAAGTATTCGTCAATACACTTGTAACACCTGTCACAATAAATACAGCCCCAGCCACAACCAGACCGATTATCTGTTTGTTCTTCATCTTTTTTCTCCTTTAAGTTCTAAATCTCCATAGCTTTTTTATTGTAACATATGAAGGATTGTTTTTCAAAAAATAATACATTTAACGCGTAGTAAACCTCGAATTTACTACGCGTCCTGCTATTTTGCTAACTTTATTAATTCTTCGACTCTTTTATTACATTCTCCCACCGGCACATCTGTTACAATGACTCTCTTACACTTTTTCATCACTTCAACTGCTCTTGCAAATGTCTCATCACTGATCTGCCGGAATGGTTCTTCTGTAATCACTTCCACTGCCAGAAGTCTTGCAAGCTGATAGTCAATATCATTCTTGTAGAGGATTCCTGCTGCAAATGGAATGTGTTCTTTCTGTAACTGTCGATAAATCGGGATTCCGCTTCCTCCGGACGAAATTACAAATACCTCTGGTTCTCCTTCTATCTTCGGAAGCTCTATGCTTCCAAATGCCGGATCAAAAGAACCATTGTCAATTTCATAAAGACTGCGGATTGTATCTTCCTTAAATACCTCTTCTGGCTTTCCATAATGTGCAATGGTATCTCCCTTCACACAGATAATCTTATCCGACACTTTCTGTGCAAGATCAATCTCGTGCAGCGACATAATGACTGTAATATGCTTTTTTCTTGCCATACGTTCCAATATTGCAAGTAATTCTAATTTATATCGTACATCTAAAAAAGATGTCGGCTCATCCAGCACAATAATCTCCGGCTCCTGACAGATTGCTCTTGCAAGAAGAACTCTCTGTTTTTGTCCATCACTAATAGCGTTAAAATCGCGGTTTCCCAGATCTTCTGCATGAACTGCCTTCATTGCCTCATCTACGATTTGTTCATCTTCCGGCGTCAGTATTCCAAGCCGCCCTGTATATGGGTAACGTCCTGTTGCCACAATTTCATGACAGGTCATAAGCTCCGTTTTGATACGTTCTGTCAAAACAACAGCCATATTGGAAGAAAGTTCTTTATAAGACATTTCCTGAAGCGACGTGTCATCGAAGAACACCTTTCCTCCAATTAATTTCAATTGTTTTGTAATGCTCTTTAAAATTGTAGATTTACCGGATCCATTTGGTCCAATGAGCGTTACAATTTCACCTTTATCAATCCCAATATTAATGTCATGGATCAGTGTCTTTCCCTGGTATCCAACAGCCATATCATCCATTTTAAAATAATAATCTGCCATGTTACATTCTTCCTTTCTCGCGCTTCACCATCATATAGATGACAATCGGTGCACCAAGTATCGATGTGACTGTACTGATATTCAGCTCCACCGGTGCCAGTGCCATACGAGCGATCAGATCACAGATCATACAGAATACAGCCCCTATAAAAAATGTACCTGGTATCACCACAATCGGTTTTGATGTTCCGAACGCTTTTCTCGTAAGAAATGGAACTGCAATTCCCACAAAAGAAATTGGTCCGGCAAATGCAGTCACACACGCGGAAAGAATACTTGACAGTAATATAATAACAACTCGGAATACTTTAATATTCACTCCCATACTCTGTGCATATGCTTCTCCAAGCTGATATGCACTGATTGGTTTTGACAGTAAAAATGTACACACTGCCGCAATTCCAACTACAACTACAGCTACTTTTATATTTCCCCAGCTCATACCGGAAAAACTTCCCTGTGACCAGCCATGAAGATTTACAATATCAGAATCATCTGCAAATGTCACCACAAAATCTGTAATTGCGGAACAGATATATCCAATCATGATTCCTCCTACCAAAAGGGATGCCATATGATGAATCTTCTTTGACATCAAAAGAATGAATCCCGTCGATATCAACGAACCAATGAATGCTGCCACTACTAATGTGTAAGATGAAAAATGTCCTACATATTTTAAAAATACAATCATAGTCAGTGCGACAACCATCTTCGCTCCGGAAGAAATTCCAAGTACAAACGGTCCTGCGATCGGATTGTGAAAAAAAGTCTGCAGCAGATACCCGGACAACGCCAGCGCACCGCCGAGCAGGATTGCCGCAAATGTTCTCGGGATACGGATCTGAAAGAGAATGGCTGCATCGTCTATGAGTTCAGCCGCAGAAGTATCCCTATGGAGGGTGTTACCCATCTGTCTGTCGATGTGACCGATGAAGATGCGGTCAACGCCGCTGTGCAGCAGGTCATCCAAAAAGAGACCAAAATTGATGCAGTGATCAACTGTGCAGGCTTTGGCATTTCCGGTGCGGTGGAGTTTACGTCCATGGAGCAAGCCAAAGCGCAGTTTGATGTGAACTTTTTCGGGACAGTCACTGTAAATAAAGCAGTTCTCCCCTTCCTGCGCCATCAGGGGAAGGGGCATATTGTGAACATCAGCTCTGTTGCTGCCGTAGCGCACATTCCGTTCCAGACCTTCTACTCTGCAAGCAAAGCCGCCGTTTCTTCTTACTCTTACGCTCTGGCAAACGAAGTCAAGCCCTACGGCATCCATGTTACCGTCGTAGAACTGGGTGACATCTGCACCGGGTTTACAAAAGCACGTCAAAAAAGCATTCTCGGCGATGATGAATACGGTGGACGCATCTCCCGGAGCGTCAGCCAGATGGAGCACGACGAGCAAAACGGCATGGACCCGGCACGCATTGGACGGTACATCGCCGGTATTGTGGAGAAAAAGGACCCGGCAGTCGTTTATGTTGCCGGTGCACAGTATAAATTCCTGAGCCTTTTGTGCAAGCTCCTGCCTGCCGCAGCACGCGGAAAGATCGTGGGGAAAATATATGGGTAACAGGCGCATTGCTCCGCAAAGCTGCCATATCCGTATTTTGTGGACAACGAAGCAGCGTTGTTCTCCCCGGAGTCCGGAAAAAAGGCAAGCCCTCCTTCAT
>ENA-OPVG01000867-OPVG01000867.1-human-gut-metagenome-genome-assembly--contig:-NODE-867-length-24621-cov-2.502931_pt1 | contig 24621 bp, 18 predicted proteins | sample MGYA00241093_ERZ501975 | MGnify/ENA primary metagenome ERZ501975 (study PRJEB25962, sample SAMEA2042993) | human gut metagenome | biome: human gut; feature: human-associated habitat; material: faeces... | reverse complement strand
CGTCGGAGAATTACATATCCTCAACCATGGCGCTGTTCTTTGCGCTTATACTTATGGCTATCATACTTCTGCCAAGGGCGAAGCCTTTGGAGATATTCAAGAAAAATCAAAAGGGCGCATGGGTGGTTGTGCTTACAAAGATTCCGAATGTGGCAGGTCTGCTTGCGGAGAACGCTGTTATTGCTGTGAGCCTTGCGAGTGCGTCATTTATCCAGCCTATGATACTGTGTTCGCTGTTTGTTATAGCGCTCATAAGAAAAGAGCCTATCACAAAGCTGAGATTTATCGGCAGCGTTATTTGTATGGTGGGCATAATAGGATTTCAGGTTTGTTAAAAATAAAACGTCGGGCGTTTCAATTCGTCCGACGTTTTTTGTTATCTTTCGGTATTGTACATTGCGGCAAACCAGTAATCTTCTTCAAGATAGCTTGTGTCTTTCTTGCCCCATGTAATTTTTATTTTCACAAGACAGCCGTCAATATCCTCTTTTGGAAGCTCCAGCTTTTTGGACTCCTTGGCAAGCACCTTTCCGTCATAGCTGTAGACAGTGTAAAGCACGTCACCGAGCCTGTCCCCTGTGACTTCTACGGACATAGGGGTTTTAAGGGTAACATTGCCGTCCTTATCTACATCCGCCTTTACATTAAATGACGGTACAGAGGAGAGCAGATCTTCAAAGCTCTTTTCAGCGGAAAGACTCTCGCTCTTGCCGTTGCAGTATCGTGTCTTTTCAGTGCCGGGAAGCTCATATTTGCTTCCGTCACAGGTCAGCGCAACTGAACCTTTCTCCACCTTTGGGGTTATATTTATCACAAGGGCGCAAGCCAAAAAGATAACGGCGGTAAGCAGGCCTACAAGTATTTTCCTTTTCATTATTATCACCAATGCTATTATAGCACCTTTTGGAATAATAATCAAGGGCAGTGTTTGAAAATGAGATCAAGCAAATGAGTTGCAAATTTACAATAAAATATATAAAAAACTATTGACAAAATCAAAAATATAGGTTATAATAACCTCATAGTAAAAGAGAGTAGCTGGCGGAGAGATCCGTTTATGTTTGCGTCAATACGTTCCGATGAGGGACCGCTGCATATCTAAACGGCGAGACTTTTATTGATTAAATTGCCACAGGCGCAGTTTACCCAATAAACGTCTTGCCGATTTTTTATGCGTTTATTTTTCTGAGCCTATGAGAAAAGGAGGCTTTGAAGGGTATATCGGCAATATTTACAGGAAAAAATAAAAAAGGTGGTATTTTATGAAGCAGTATCAGAAAAAACTTGACCAGCTTTACACTGAGTTTTCATCAGGTGAAAATGGTCTTTCAACTGAGCAGGCAGTGAAAAACTGCGAAAAGTTCGGACGAAATGTTATCACGGAGGGCAAGAAAAAGTCCATTCCCATGATTTTTTTAGAGCAGTATAAGGACTTTCTTGTGCTTATACTCATTATTGCTGCGATAGTTTCAGCTTTCATGAAAGACGTTGAGAGCTGTGCGGTAATTCTCGTTGTTATCACAATGAACGCTATTTTGGGTACAGTTCAGACCGTCAAGGCTGAAAAGTCACTGACGAACCTTAAAAAGCTTTCTGCACCAACAGCTAAGGCGCTTCGTAACGGTGAAAAGGTCATTATCCCATCTGAGGAGATCGCAGTGGGCGACATTCTTCTTATCGAAGCAGGCGACCAGATATGTGCAGACGGACGACTCGTAGAGTGCGCTTCTGTTCAGGTGAACGAGTCTGCACTCACAGGCGAGAGCGTTAATATCGACAAGGATATGAGCGATATAGAGGGCGAAAAGCCTTTGGCTGAGCGTGCTAACATGGTTTATTCAGGCTCTTTTGTCACATACGGCAGAGGAAAAATGCTTGTCACTGAGGTTGGTATGGACACTGAGGTGGGCAAGATAGCTTCGCTTATTCAGAACGCATCAGAGAGAAAAACGCCTCTCCAGAACACGCTTGACGAGTTCGGCAAGAAGCTTTCCATTGCTATACTTATTGTCTGTGCAGTAGTGTTCGGACTTAGTGTGCTTCGTGGCGGCAAGCTTATGGATTCGTTCATGTTCGCTATCGCACTTGCTGTTGCGGCTATTCCTGAGGCTCTCAGCTCTATTGTTACTATCGTGCTTTCTTTCGGCACGCAGAAAATGTCAAAGGAAAACGCTATCATAAGAAAGCTTCAAGCTGTTGAGGGCTTGGGCAGCGTTTCTGTAATATGCTCTGACAAGACCGGTACACTGACACAGAACAAGATGACAGTTAGAAAAATAATGGTAGACGGCAGGATAATCGACACTGACGCTGTTGATCTTGACGATGAAAAGGTCAAGACTATGACAAGAGCCATGATACTTTGCAACGATTCAAGCTGTAAGGACGGCGTTGAGATAGGCGACCCTACAGAAACGGCTCTTATCAATTTTGGCACAAAGCTTGGCATCGACACTGACAAGGTGAGGGAAGATCTCCCTAGAATTTCTGAGATACCATTTGATTCAGACAGAAAGCTTATGTCAACTCTGCACGTTATCGACGGCGAGAAGGTGCTATATGTAAAGGGTGCGGCTGACGTTCTTATAAACAGGATAACTTCAAGCGACGAAGAAAAGGCTGTTATAACTCAGCGTGTGGCAGAGCTTTCGGAAAAAGGTCTGCGTATACTTGCATTTGCAGAGAAAAAATTCGACAAAGATACCGTATGTCCAGAGGACGAGGACGGATTGGAGTTTGTCGGTCTTATTGCTATGATGGATCCTCCGAGAGAGGAATCAAAGGCGGCTGTTGCGGAATGCCGCAAGGCAGGCATAAAGCCAGTCATGATAACAGGCGACCATATCGTTACGGCTTCGGCTATTGCCCGTGAGATAGGTATTCTTGACGACCACTCAAAGGCTGTTGAGGGTCACGAGCTTGACGCTTATTCAGACGAAGAGCTTGTTGACTTTGTAAAGGACAAGGCTGTTTACGCTCGTGTTACGCCTGAGCATAAAATAAGGATCGTAAAGGCTTGGCAGGCAAACGGCTGTATAGTTTCCATGACAGGCGACGGTGTGAACGACGCACCTGCGTTAAAGCAGGCTGATGTGGGCGTTGCAATGGGCATCACAGGAACTGAGGTTTCAAAGGACGCTGCCTCAATGGTGCTTGCAGATGATAACTTTGCAACTATAGTCAAGGCCATAAGAAACGGCAGAAACATTTACGAGAACATTAAAAAGGCTATACTCTTCCTGCTTTCGGGCAACTTTGCGGCAATTCTTGTGGTGATTTTCAACTCACTGCTTGGACTTCCTGTTCCGTTTGCGGCAATACATTTGCTGTTTATTAATCTGCTTACAGACTCGCTTCCTGCTATCGGTTTGGGTCTTGAACCTCACTCCGAAGAGGTCATGAAACGCAAACCAAGAAACGCAAACGAATCTATACTCACACGTCCTTTCCTGGGCGAGATTGCATTGTATGGCGTAGTTATAGCCATAGCAGTAGCTTCGGCTTTCATTATGGGAAACAAGACAAGCGCAGCTCTTGGTATGACGATGGCATTCGCAGTGCTTTGCTCCGCAAGATTGTTCCACGGATTCTCGTGCAAGAAAAAAGGTCCTGTTATCTTCTCAAAGGACTTTTTCAACAACAAGTTCGGTCTTATGGCGTTCGGTCTTGGAATGGTATTTTTAAACTCCGTTCTGCTCGTTCCACAACTCAAGGGACTTTTCAAGATAGCAGACATGACAGGTATGCAGTTTGCATGGATATACATTCTAAGCTTTGGCTCTATGCTCGTTATCCAGCTTATAAAGGCGGTATTCTTTACAAAGTCTGAAAAGTAAGGCTGTAGAGTTATTTCGCAAAAGTTTGATAGGCGGGCGACCTTAGGTTGCACCTACGCAATAAAAATAACCGCTCTTCGTGATGTCACGGGGAGCGGTTTTGTTTTACATATCTTCGCAAGGCAGCCAAATGCCGTCTTTTTTATGAAGTATCCTCTGATTTTCAGATCCTCTGAATTTCAGTGAGATGTTTTTCTTTTCGAGAACAAATTCGCCGTCAACGAGGTAGTCGATAAGGCTCAGCATTTCGTCTGTGTACTGTGTTCTGTATGGGGACTTTGAGCCTGCAAGCAGGTCAGTTTCAAGGGTACAGCCTGTGTAGCACCACACGTCCTTGTCGGGAAGTTCTGTTTTCACACGGCGGAGGAGTTTTGTAAGCTCAGGCTGGTTCTCAGGCTCCATAGGCTCGCCGCCAAGGAGCGTAAGTCCTTTTATATAGCCCTTTGAGAGGGCGTTAAGTATCTCGTCTGCGGTGGTATCTGTGAAAGGCTTGCCGTAGTCAAAGTTCCAAGTGTCAGGCTGAAAACAGCCCTTGCAGTGGTGTCTGCAACCTGATACGAATAGCGTGACCCTCACTCCTGATCCATTGGCGATATCGGTTTTCTTTATCTCACAATAATTCATTTTCCGCTCCTTTCATACATACAACGCAGGGCAATACGATTTTGTATTGCCCCGATAGTTATATGCTGTTTGCTGTTTTATGTCAATAATAATGTTCATTATTTTCGGATTTTGCAGTTTTGAGTTTTTGAGTTTTCCTTGCTATAATGTTCATTTTTTTGACGAGTTTTGATTTTTGAACTTTTGAGTTTTAACGGCTATAATGTTCACTTTTTTTGAAAATCGCTCAAAAAAATTTTTGGGTTTTCCTAAAAATCACAAATGCAAAACTCTCTCCTTTATCTCTTGAGTCCTGCCCTGATTCCAGAACTGCGTGCCGATGTAGCCACAGGTGCGCCTTGCAACGTTCAGAGTGTTCTGATCTCTGTTGCCGCAGTTCGGACACTCCCATACAAGCTTGCCGTCATCTTCTACTATCTTTATCTCACCGTCAAAACCGCACTTCTGACAGTAGTCGCTCTTTGTGTTAAGCTCGGCATACATGATGTTGTCGTAAATATGCTGCATAACTGCAAGAACAGCCTCTATGTTGTTCTGCATATTCGGCACTTCCACATAGCTGATAGCTCCTCCCGGGGAGAGAGCCTGGAACTGTGACTCAAAGGTGAGCTTGTCAAATGCGTCTATGTTCTCGGTAACATGGATATGATAGCTGTTTGTGATGTAGTTTCTGTCTGTTACACCCTCGATAACACCAAAACGCTTCTGCAAACATCTTGCAAATTTGTATGTTGTGGACTCCAATGGCGTGCCGTAAAGGCTGAAATCTATGTTTGTTTCTGCTCTCCACTTTGCGCAGGCATCATTAAGGTGCTGCATAACTTCAAGGGCAAAAGGCGTTGCTGAAGGGTCTGTGTGTGACTTGCCCGTCATGTATCTTACGCATTCGCAAAGACCTGCATAGCCAAGTGATATGGTGGAATATCCGCCGAACAGGAGCTTGTCGATTGTTTCGCCCTTTTTAAGCCTTGCCAATGCACCGTTCTGCCAAAGGATAGGCGCAACGTCTGACGGAGTGCCTTTAAGTCTTTCGTGACGGAGCATCAGCGCACGTCTGCAAAGCTCAAGTCTTTCATCAAGTATCTTCCAGAACTTATCCATATCCTTATATGACGAGCAGGCAACGTCCACAAGGTTTATTGTAACAACGCCCTGATTGAATCTGCCGTAATATTTAGGCTTGCCGTTTTCGTCAAGATATGTTGTAAGGAAGCTTCTGCAGCCCATGCAAGGGTAGCACTGACCATTGCCGTTCTTGTCTACCTTAAGCTCCTTCATTTTCTTTTCGCTTATATAGTCAGGCACCATTCTCTTTGCGGTACACTTTGTAAGCTCCCAATATTTTGAGCCTTCTCTTATGTTGTCCTCTTCAAGGACATATATTAGCTTAGGGAACGCAGGTGTTATATAGACGCCCTTTTCGTTCTTTACGCCTTGGATACGCTGTCTGAGCATTTCCTCTATGATAGCCGCAAGGTCATCTCTTGTCTGACCCTCAGGGACTTCGTCAAGGTACATGAAAACAGTAACGAAAGGTGCTTGACCATTTGTTGTCATAAGAGTAATGACCTGATACTGTATCATCTGAACGCCCTGAACTATCTCAGCCTTTACTCTCATTTCGGCTACCTTATTTATAGTATCCTCGTCGGCAGGGATATTAAGCTCTGCGAACTCTTTTTTTACCTCACGGCGGTATTTATCACGGGATATCTGAACGAACGGAGCAAGGTGGGAAAGTGTGATACTCTGTCCGCCATACTGTGAAGAAGCTATCTGAGCGATAGATTGTGTAGCGATATTGCAGGCTGTAGAGAAGCTGTGTGGCTTTTCTATCATGACTTCGCTTATGACAGTGCCGTTCTGGAGCATATCCTCAAGATTGACAAGACAGCAGTTGTGCATATGCTGAGCGAAATAATCGGCGTCGTGGAAATGTATCAGACCTTTTTCGTGAGCCTCAACTATATCGTCAGGAAGCAAAAATCTTCTTGTGATATCCTTGCTCACTTCACCTGCCATATAATCCCTCTGAACTGAATTGACAGTAGGGTTCTTATTGGAATTTTCCTGCTTGACTTCCTCGTTCTCGAAGTTAAGAAGAGAAAGTATCTGCTTGTCAGTAGTATTAGCCTGTCTGACGATAGAACGCTCATAGCGGTAGGTGATATAATGCTTTGCCACTGTATACTTGCCGTGGCGCATGATATCGGCTTCCACCCAGTCCTGAATAGTTTCAACGTCCATAGCCCTATTCATTTCAGAGCATTTGTCCTCTATATTCTGTGCTATCTCTCCTATTTCTCCCTCAGAGAGCCTATCCTTTTCCTCCACAGTGATATTAGCTTTCGCAACGGCATTTTCTATCTTTTCCTTATCGAACGTATTCTCAGCGCCGCTTCTTTTTATTATCTTCACCTATACTCTTCCTTTCATTCTATCCTGTTCAACCACTATATATTGTGGTTGACTGCTTTTATCATAACATAATATTGAACATTTACTATTATACCACAATCAGAATATAAGTCAAGGGCATAGAATGATAAATAATCTACAAAAATTCCGGTTAAAAACAGAGCAGTTTGCCGAAAAAGTATTACAAATGATTACAAACACTTGATTTACAAAAAGTGTGAAAAATAATGGCATTTAAAGGGTGGATAAAGGTGTGAAGCTACAAGAAACGATGTGAACATTCTGTAAAATAAGCAGAGAAATTCCATTAACTCATTGACAAAGGTGCTTGCATATGATATAATATTAGAGTTGAATGCGCCAGTAGCTCAGCTGGATAGAGTGACTGGCTACGAACCAGTAGGTCGGGGGTTCGAGTCCCTTCTGGCGCACCAATCATTTTTGATACTCACAAAGGAAAATCCACAGGATATAAAAATGTGGACTTTCCTCAGCAAGTATCTTTAAGTATCCTTGCTGAGCATATATGAAAGCTTGTGGTAACAAGCTAGGATATGTTTTGCGACATTTGTTTCGTTTCGCTCTTAGACCTTGTCAAGGCAGCTGCACATTGTGGAGCTTGGGCGAATCATCTGATGTTAATTCATAGTGGCGTCGGCACATAGGCTTGCAGTTAGCTTAACTGTTACTGGCTGGCTCGTGTTCATGTTCTGAAATGTTAAGAATGCCTGATCGGCGTGATTGAACAGTAACGAACGTCATGGCTCTAAGCGACTTAAAGACAACTCAATGTCTTGTTGTGCTTGTGTTTCACATCAGTTGACCTCATCTCAATCTTATTTGAGGACTTACGATATTCGATTTTCAAGCTGCATTTTTGATGAGTTGAATCAGCAGCTAAAAGCAAAAAGAGCTTTCCAGATGTTTGACATCGTGAAAAGCCCTTGACAATCTATTTCCAACGTGCTATAATAGAGCACGAGGATAGCATTCTCTGAAAGCTCACAGTTGCCTCTTACATCTGTGCTGCTGGGCTTATAATCTCCTGCAAGAGGTTATAAGCCTTAGAGGGTGCGTTTTTTTATGCCCTCTTAATTTCCTCTATACATTAATTATACCACCATTTTGTCAATTTGTCAATACTTTTGCGGAAATTAATGGTGGGGAATATATCTTTTATATATAAATGCAAAATGACCCCTAGTGTGTCACCGTGACACACTAGGGGTATTTTCGTTATAATAATTCCACGATCCATTCAAGCCAACTTCTAATTGTTGAAGCCCTACGATAATATGTTTCGTCACTTTTCACTTTATATAGGTTACACTGTTTCATTATTGCAACAATTTCATGCTTGTTGATTTCTCCCTGACTAAACCATAAATTAAGAGTTTCTGAAAAAACCTTATGTGATAATATAGCTTCACAAAAAGCTAATTGCCTTTGTTTGTAGCTGAGTTTTAAAATGTTTTTTCCTTTTGACGTTAAGAAAAATGTAATGCTATCATTCCTTTGCTTGTCAACTAACCCAAGATAGCGAGCAGCGTCGGTATAATAATTTGTTTGCCTTTCGTCAAATGCGTAATTAATTGTAATATTATCTTTTGTCATAGGGTGTTCGTTTAATAATTCGCATAGATTTATTACTCGTTCAAAACTGTCTGCTTGTGGAAATGATATTTCAGGCTCATCAATTATCGGTACACTGTCAAGTAATTGATTGATTTCCTCAGATGTAATAGTCATATCTTCCTCCACAGAATAATTTTTCTGCTTGACAAGTGTCAGTGAACTATATTCCATTGGATCAGAAAATTGATATTCATATAAATGAAATATGCCATTGGAATACACAAGGAAAATTGGTTTGACATCTTTGTTTACACGATCTTTCCACGTCCTGAAAGGGTAGTAGAGCTGTCTTACAAGAAAATCTTTCGACAAATCTCGCTTTGCCTCAATTAGTGCAAGCTTTTGTAATCCCTCATATCCTGCATCTATCTCTATTTGAGAATTATGTACTTCAATGTTTCTTTTGTCATTGCATAGAACATCTTTGATCTCAAAATTGAAGTTACCAGATCCCATTCTGCCACTTACAGTTGGAACAAGTTGCTCATCTTCTAGAAAGTCTGCTATTATGCCCGACACATAAGCACAATTTAAAGCAACTGCTTCACTGGTGATAGAGTCTACATCTAAACTTTGAATGTAGTATGGTAAGCTTATTCTTGTTACTTCGGGTGACATAGGCTCGAATTTATGATACGCATCAAAATGAGAAATGATATAATCACCACGAGTAATAGGAAGTATGGAGAGCTTATTTTGTTTGAATAATTTAGGCAAATTGATAATGTGATCAAATTTTGCCATTAACCGTGGCTCACGAAACTCTTTAATTTGTGTAGCAGATATTTGAAAACACCCTTCTTGTTCTATGTGATGTAGAATATCGTATTTTTCAAATAATAAATGCCATGCTGCGTCATTCCTGGTTTCATGTTCAAGTTTATCTGTGTCATTCATAGTTTGTTATTATTACCTCGTCAACATCTCCACGTTTGCTTGCAACTGAGTTGATTGCCCTTTTAGCTTGTACAGTTGTTATATGATAATCAGAATATTGTTCTCTTATAAATTCAGTTGAAGAATTTGACAACATGAATTTTACACCACGTTCATTAAGCATATCACAGCACTCACGAAGTTTAATCTGCTGTTCTCTGCTAAAACCGCCTTTTGAATAACCAGTAAAGCTAGAGGTATCTGATATTGGATCATATGGCGGATCAAGATATACGAACGTTCCTCTCCGTACTTGTTCAAGTGATAATGCAAAATCGTTTGAACTGAATGTTATCTCAGCAGAGTTAAAATAATTACTTACGGCTTTCAAAACAGGAGCATTAACGATATTTGGATTTTTGTATTTCCCAAAAGGACTATTAAATTCTCCTGCATTGTTTACACGATATAAGCCATTGTAACAAGTTTTATTGAGAAAAATAACCCTTGCCGCTTTTTCGATGTCACTAAGCCTATCGTATTTTGATTTATCACGATCAATATTACGAAGCTCATAGTAGAAACTTTCCTCATTCGGATAGGTTTCAAGTATTTCGATAAGAGCGTCAACATCATCTCTTATAACAGTATATACATGAATGAGATCGATGTTAATGTCATTGACTATTGCTTTTTTAGGCTGCAGATCAAACAAAACAGCACCGCCACCAACAAAAGGCTCACAATACGAGGTTATCCTTTTAGGTAGCATGGGCTTTATAGAGGGCAACAGCTGCCTTTTTCCTCCCACCCATTTGAGAACAGGAGAAACAAGTTTATTTTTGGACATTAAAATCACTCCGTTTTTGTGTCACTAGACAGTGTGTCATTGTGACACACCAAGGATTTTTATTTTATACAAATTCAATTTTAAGTTTTTTATCCATAGCAGCGGCAAGCCTTTGAAGTGTTTTTATAGACGGGTTTGCATTTCCATTTTCAATTTTGCTTATATCACCTTGTGCAATACCTGAAAGGTGGGCAAGTTGCTGCTGAGTTATACCTTTCTTTTTACGGACGTCAATTAACGCTTGAACTACTGCAAATTCAGGCTCTATAGAATTGTATTCTGCCTTAAGCTCAGGAACAGTTAGTTGTGCATTAAGAAAATCATTGAAATTTGTCATATTATTCTTCTTTCGATATTGAATATATCCTATAATTATCATATCACATTGTACGTGTTTTGTCAACACGTATTGAAACTAAGCCGCTTATCTAATGTGTCACGGTGACACATTGACATCTTTCATATACTCATCGATCGTTTCAGCGACTTTCAGCTTTTCACGATATGTAAGGTGCGTGTATATATCGCTGGTGACAGCTATGCTGCTGTGACCGAGCCAGATCGACACGGACTTTAGCTCAACGCCGTGCTGAACAAGCAGTGACGCACAGGTATGGCGAAGATCGTGGAAACGGCAGTGAAAATTCATTTCTGCCATTATCCTGCCGAAACCAACAGACAGATCGTCGGGCTTGACGATCAGCCCCATATCGTCAACGCATATGTATTTAAGATATTCTCGTGAATATTTGTCACGATGAGCCGTGTAGTTATCGCACTGCCTGCGCCTAAGCTCCTTGAGGTATCTGAGCACGCCTGAGGGGAGAGGCAAGGTTCTGCGGCTTGCTCTGGTTTTTGGAACGTCTGAAAACATCAAAGTTATCTTGTGATCTTTAATGCATTTGACTACAGTATGCTGTATGCACATAGTCTGCGTTTCAAAGTTTATGTCTGACCAACGCAGACCCAGAACCTCGCTGCGTCTGAGTCCCATAGTTCCTGCCAGAAACACAGGCGTGTAGAGGTCAGTATTTTTGACCTTGTTAAGAATTATCTCAAATTGATCTGTGCTTATGAAATTTCCACAGTAACGGTCAGTGCAGGGAAGTTCCGCAAGCAAGGCTGCATTGTGGTCTGTCAAACCGTTCTTGACCGCATATCTAAGTGCCATTTTGATGTTCGAGTGATGTTTGCGTATCGTTAAGCCCGATAGACCGGCGTTGTATTTGACTAGATAATATTCCTCAAGCACACCGGGCGTGATCTCTGAAAGCATTGTGCCTTTGCTGCGAAAGTATGGCACGATGTGCACGTACACCTGTGAACGATATGCCTCATAGGTGTTGATTTTTACCGCCATTTTTCGGTTTTTGAGCCATTGCTCGATCAGATCTGCAAATAGAATATCATTTGCCTTTTTCTCAGAAATCTCGTCCTTGAGCTGCTGATTTTCCGCAGCAAGCTTTACCACAAGCCTTTCAAGCTCTTTCTTTTCGCTGATTAATTCTTCAATAGTTGTCATAATGATCCCCTTTGTTTTTAGAATATATAATATATTACAACAAAAGCAGAGATTTTTACAGCAGCAAAGCAATATCTGTCTGAAAAAGAAGGCAAAATTTGATAAAAAGCGTGCATATTCTAAAAAAAATAATTCAAGTATAGATACAGAAACATCAAATATCTGTTTTCAGACAGATAATCAAGAATGGGTCAGTTATAGACAGTTCATTTTACCCACTACCCCTTTTTAAGAAAAAAATCTCCGAAAGCCGCATTTTTTTCTTAAAACCTATTGACAAATCCGATTTTTTGTTATACAATGAACTTGTGTTTTTAATGGGTGTGTTCATTGTAAAGCAATGAATGCTCTGCCTCCTGCTTGAGCGGCGGGGGGCTTTTTTTATTCTGCTGTGAGGAACATATATGCAGACAGTATATGTGTTGTCTGTAAAATCACCTACACGAGTTCTGATTTTCTTCTTACGAATGAATTTGCCTTTTACAAGCTTTTCTATCGTCCTGAGAACGTCCTGACGGCTCATGCCAAGAAGCTTAGATAGATCATTATAGCTTTGGAAAAAACTCTTGTGCGAGCTGTCAGCCAGCTTACAGCACACTGCATAAACTCTGAATTCATTTCCATTCAATCTGCTCATAAGCTTTTTATCCATGGTGAAATATTTAGAAGCTGTAGATACGGCATCAATAGTGTATGTATATGTTCCGAGCTTGCCGGGTGTAGTCATTTGACGTTTCTGTGATTTTATGAAACCGCATTTGCTGAGAGAACGGACTGTACGCTTTACCGTTGACAACGAACAACCGCATAGTGACATAAGGGTTGACTGCTTGACTGTGATCTCATAGCCAAGCAGATTTCTTTTTGTGTTGCTGTGAATAAGACTGTAAAATACACAGGCAAGCTTCAAGTCGGCTGCCTGTGTAAAGCGTGTAACAAAGCTGTTAGGTATTCGCATTTTTCAATTCCTCATTATTAATGTATTGTTCCAGTGCCGCCCATTCATCGGCAACAAAATTGCTGCGTATATCAGGACGTTTCTGTATTTTCTTTATGTAGCCCCTTGCAGCGGCATAGTTCTGATCTGAAAGAAATCCTCCAAGCTCGCTGCCTACAAGTCCGTTGATCTTATATAGCAGGGCGGTGATATCGACATACGGACCATCGTCCGGGTATTCTCCTGGGAAATAGAGCTCGTCCTGATCGGTGTAATCATCTTCTTCGTCTGAGCCGCTTGTTCCATATGCCTCTGCAAAGATCTTTCGTGCCTCGTTTGCACGAAACTCATTGAGCTTTTGTACCTGTTGCTGATATTCTATGACTTGCCGTTGAGCCGCACCGGCATTTTTCTCAAGTTCAAGTGCAGCCTTATACATACTTTCGGACACAGTGCTGCCGTCTGACTTTATTTGGTCTATCTTGCCTAGCTGCATATAGTAGTCATTCATAGCACGTTCAGCAGTCTTTTTGAGGCTGTCTAATCTGTATTGATAACCTATTACGCCCAGACTGTCCCAAAGCTCGTCATATGGATACATTGCTGCGGAAAGGTCAATGTTGCGAGATTTTATCGGCAGCTCGTCTATAGGTATGCGTGGCATTTTGTTAGGTAGCAGATGATATGGCGTAATATTGGTCTTTATTGGTTCACATCGCATTTTTTTGACAATAGCAGTGCCGAACGGCAGCTTTGAGAGCTGTGTTGTATCGAGCAGCGCCTTGCTGTCAACTCGTTCACCTTGGTGATCTAAAAATCCATACAGGCTTCCGCTGAAGGTCAAATAGTTTACTGTTTCATTTCCTATCATTTCAGAAAATGCTTTGTTTGTATTACCATTAAGAGATAATATGTATATCTGAATGTTACAGCCGCCTTTGATGCCTTCTTCTTCTTTTTCATATTTCTTAAGCTGTCCGTAGTCCTGAAGAAATAGATTGAAAAGAATGTTAGCTCCGGGTGAGGCATTCATCTTACTGCTGAGGTCAGGCAGCTTAGTCATTTGTCCAAATTCGTCATACATATACTCTATTTTCCTTGGCAGCTTTCCTCCCGGATACTTTCTTGCCTGTTTTGCGAGGTACAAAAATGACTGATCTGCGAACATCGAGGCGATAACGTATCGTGATTTTTCCTCATATGGAACGAGCATATATATAATGCAGGGTCTGTCGATATCTATAAGATCATTGAACTTTATCTCACTTTTCGATGTGAGTTTTTGCACACCCATATCTGTCATAAATATCTCAAGGTCACCCGAAAGTACAGTATATATCGATGAACGTGTTTCGCCTTGAGAAAACTTTGACGTAGAGTAGGATGTTCTTGCAAGACAGCCCACAGGCAGTGCGTTGAAAAGCTCATCAAGTGCGTTGACTTCTTTCTTGTTGCCGCTTTCGTCCTCGATAACAGTATTGTAAATTCCAAATTCAGTAAAGAATGTTGTGATACTGAACATATTAACGCAGGACATATCATTTTTCTCATAGCCTTTATCTAAGAAATAGTATATAAGGGCACTGAGCAGCGACCTTGCGGAGTCTGTCCATATAGCCTCGCTCTGGGTATCGTCTGTAAGGCAGTGAGCGAATGAGCTGACGAGCTTTGAAGTCTGCGACAAGTCATTGTTGCCGTGTTTAGCTGTGAGGTACTCGTCAATAATAAGCTGAAGAGGGTTCCAACAGTCCGAACGGTCAGTATCGATAAGGTTAAGAGTAACTATCTTGTAGCCGTTTCTGGCAAATTCCTTATAGGTCAGTTCAAGCAGCTCGCCTTTCATATCATTAACGATAACAGAGGGCTTTTCTTTTGCATTCGCCATAAGCCTCAGGCTTGGCAGCACGTAGCATTCACCCTTGCCGGAACGTGGAGCACCTACGGTCATTGTGTTGTATGTGCCCGGTTCGATGTAGTAGACGCCGTTGCTTTCTCCTATGAGCATTCCTGCCTTTTCTGCTGAAGTGATGTTATCCATAGGCACTGCCAGAAAATGATCTAACAGTTCGTTGTCCTCCATAAACTTGTTGTCACCCTTAACGTTCTTGCTGTCATTTTTCATTCGGTAGAGTGTATGCAGTTTTACCGTTATTCCCAGACCAACTATAAGAGAAAGAATTATCTCAAAAATGAACATCATAAATCCGGGTGGAACAATGATATTCCACGGCATAAAGTGCGTTCTTGAATAATCTGCACTGCCATTGACGGCGCTTATACTTCTCAATGACTTTATAACATAGATGAAAATGCTGTTAATGATAATGTAGACTACCGATGTTGCAATGGCAAACTGCTTTACTCTGATGTTTCTGCGGTCTTTGTCTTTTTCAATAGGTGTTTTGTTTACTGCATTAAGAACACGCATAGCCTGATCATAGATCCAGCCGAACACACATAGTATTTTTGCTATAGCAGCATTGAGTATACGTTTTATTTTGTCTATATACATATAATTTCCTCCTGTCAAACGCTGCGGCTTTTTTCCTTGGCTTTCGCCATTTCCTGCTCGATCTCAAATTCTCGCATAAGACGTGCTGTCTTTGCCTCCTCTGATTTTAATGCTTTACGCAGCATATTTGATGATTTATGAAGAAGTGTCCTCTGAGCCTGCATACAGCCTGCCAGTCTGAATTCAAATGGTATATCTGTTTTTTTGCCGCTTATTATCTTTTTAGCAATGTCATTGCCTGAGCGTGCTGACTTTCTCAGCCATTGAAATGCAGCCTTGTTCTGACCGTCACGGAGCAGCATTAATCCGTATGCGAGCTGACCGCTGTCATTGCCGTTTAAAGCGCACTGACGGAAGCACTTTTCAGCCATTTCGTTTTTATTTTCAGATAGATACACTTTTCCAAGAATATACTGTGCATTTGGATCGTTGTATTCAAACGCAGAACGCTTAAGGTATTCTTTAGCTTTTGTATTATTGAATGAGCTATAATATTTGCCCAGAGTGTATATCGCAGGCTCAAAGTCCTTATCGGCGGCTGATGAAAGATAGCGTATCCCTTTTGAAACTTCTGTTGTTTTTTTGCTGTCAAGAAGAATTTTTCCTGCAGCATACATTCCAGGTATGCTATCTTTGTCTGCGGCATTCGTGAAATACTGCAATGCTTTTCGTCTGTTGTTTTCAGACAGATACAGCTTGCCGAGGCGATAAGCTGCTATACCCATAGTATCGTCTTTGTGATCGGCAGCTTGAATAAGGTATTTCTCAGCCTGTGTATTATCGTTAAATTGCTCTTGATACAGTTTTCCGAGAGTGTATGCTGCATAGTAATTATCTTTTGCTGCTGAACGTTCTAAGTATGATGCCGCCTTGTCGTATCTCTCTTGTGAAAGATACAGCTTACCAAGACTATATTCACACAATCCTGTTTTATCCTGTGTGTTTTCAGCACCCTTTATCAGAACTTTTTCAGCCTTTTGAAGATCTTTTTTGTTGTCGCTCTGATAGAGCTTACCGAGCATATATTGTGCTTTATAGTTATTGGAGTCCGCCGAGAGCAGCAGATATTTTTCAGCACATTCAAGGTCTATATCCGTTCCTTTGCCATTCAGATACATCATACCTATCTTGTAGCTGATATTATCGTCATGGTTTTTCGTGAATACTTTCTCTAAACCATTTAAAGCTTCAGCGTAAAAATTATGCGCACTTGATAGGTCTTTTTCTACTCCTTGTCCCAGTTCATAAGCTTGTCCTACGGCATAACTTGCGAACGGCATTCCGCCTTTGCTGCTTAGTGAGCGCATATAATAGTCAAATGCTTTGGCATAGTCTGTTTCAACACCAGAGCCGTATTTGTATATGTTTCCGAGAGCAAAATAAGCATATTTATTTTCAGACAGCTTATAATGCTCTATGGCTGAGTTATAGTCTTGAGTAACGCCAAGACCATATTCATACATTTTACCTATGCGATAGTTGAGATAGGACTTTGTCCAATTATCACGTTTGTCATCACTCATGCTTACTATGGACAGCAGCTTGTGAAAATCTTCAAAGGCTTTGCTGTAATATTGCTGACTTAGTGTATCGCCGTCATTGGATTTTAGCATTTGGCTGTCATAAAGCTTGCCTATGTCATATGTTGCGATAATATTTCCGCTTTTGCTTTCTATTGAGAGTATTTCAAAAGCTTTTTCGGGGTCTTTCTTTATGACTTCTGATTTGTTCTGTTCATTTCCGTACATATAGTCGAGGGCAAGCTTATAGTTCTTGCTCCAATCTATGCGTAGACGTTCCACTGCCTGATCGCTTTTATCATTTTCAGACAGATACGCTTCAGGCTCTTGCGGAAAAATATCCGTGCTGTAGTCAGGAGCATTTGGTTCATACAACTCATCATAATTTCTTGAAGATAGGTACATTTCCAAATCATCAGGGATATCAGAGTTTTCTAAAGAGTCATAAGGCATAGCATCCTCTAAATCATCTTTTTTATTTTCAGACAGATACACTTTTGATTTCTGCGAGGAAATACCGTTGTTGTAGTCAGGCTCATTTTTCTCAGAAAAGCCTTCGCTTTCTTTTTCAGACAGATACGTTTTCGGCTCTGGGATGTTGTTGTCGATCTGTATGTTCTTGTCCTTTGTCATATAGTATTCTCGGCAGATGTTCAGAAACGAATTGCCGACTCGTGAATAAAATCCGTCTTTGCCGTCTCCGTTTTTGCCATTAAGCTCGTTTTCTTTATAATTTGCCCACCTTGAATTTTGTCCGTACCTTTTGCGAAACAACGTTGCTTGTATTTCGTCAAGCTTATGGAGATATGTGTCGAACATAATACTTAATGTGGGATTTTCAGATATTACAGACCGTATGCAGCTCTGAATTTCGTTTTTTATGGGTTCACTTTGTTTTGCATACCACCACTGATTGCCGCTGTTTTTTAGGTCATCAGGAATCTTGTCGATAAGTGCGTTTATTTTTTGAATACTTCCTGCAAATTCACTTTTGATGCTCGGAGCAAGTACATCTCTTTGAAATCTTGTAAGCTCTTGTGCTGCTATGCTCTTGTCAATGCAGTGTGTCATTACTCTTTTTAGTTCGTCTAATGCTTCCTGCTCAAAATTGTCCTGACCTCTGTTCTTGTATGTAATGCGTCTGTCTTCAAGCCGGTGATATTCCACAAGCTGATAGTGTATGTGTACGTTGCCTGTGTTTACATGGATCGCACCTACCCAGTAACAGTTGCTTGCGTCAAGCTTTTGTGTCTTATCTATCATAGCGTTAATGCCTTTTCGTGCAGCGTCCACAAGTGCTTGTCTGTCTAGCTGATTCCCTACAATGAAACCATTTTTTCGCAGATATGCATTATCAAATGATATAACACCTGCATACTTAGGGCAGCCCTCTGAACGGCTTGCTCGTTCCTGCTGCCGTATCTTATCCAGATCAGCGGCGGTCAAATTATCTTTAGTGCTTGTAAACGCTCCATAGGATCGTTCTTTTTTTATATCCTTCGCCTGACTCTTTTCGTTTGGTATGAACTCCGAATATACATATTCCATTTCATCAGCGTGCTTGCTGGGCTCGAACGCCTCTGGACGCAGCATATAACTGAGAAAGTCAAACAGCACAGTGCCGCCGTCACCGCTTATACGCCAGTTGTACACGAATTTGCATTTATGAAATATATTTGGGGTCATTCAGCGTCATTCTCCTCATTGCCTTGATCCTGCAGTGCCGAAACACCTTTGTCGAGTGATCGCCGGTGCACAAGTTGCTGATAATTTTCAGCAGACTTATTAAGCACATCGTGGGGCTTGCTGTCTGTCAGTCGCTTGTCTGCCGATTGATATTCCTGCACCTCGTAAAAATGCAGGAGTGTGTTGATTCCGTCACGCTCCTGATATATCATACTCTCGCTTTCTCGTGCGATCATCAGCAGCTTATCTACACTTGCTGCGATCTCTCTCAGCTGTGTATCATCGGCGGTTTTATCGTGGTCACTATTGTATGCGTCATTTATCAATGCCGTCACGCAGCCGCTCGTTGTTGTAATTCCTCGCAAGCGTTGTATCTCTTGCAGTTTTTGAAAATTTTCCTCTGTAAGTGTAATTAATTTTTTTACAGGCATTTTTATCAGTCCTTTTCTGATTTTGAATTTAATTTCTATTACTCTAAGTTAAAATCGGTTGCTCAAGAGCATAAAGGCGTGACCCCCACGCCGTTTGTAAACCTCGGTAAAACCGAGGTTTAAAGTGTGCTGCCATGACCCCCATGCAACTTATAAGTATATCTTTTTGATATACGTTTTTTGGTAGACATTTCAATTATATATCCTTTTTATATCCGCTTTTTTGGTCGATATATCTTTTGGATATATTAAATATCCCTTATTATGTAAGAATATATCCAAAGTATATACTTTTGCCACTGTAATAATCTGTATATATTTCTGTTGTGTAAACAAAACCGCCCTATTTATGAATTATCTTTGTCTGAAATTTCGAGTATTCTCAAAATTTCATCATTTGTAATTGAGTTTTCTGTTGAATTTTTAAGCGTTTCTGTAAGCAGATTATCAATTTTTTCTGTTGTTTTCATCATTTTTTGTGCTGCAATATACACATTATTTATCGTTGTTTTTGCTCCCTCAGATAAGCGTTCAAGCTCGCTGTTTACAAGCGCACGAACGATAGCAGGAAGTATGTTTATAAGAAAATCGTCATTGCATTTGACATAGTCAGAAATGATTTTATTATAAAGGGTGTTTTGCGAAACACCCTCTTGTTTGGCTATTTTGTCTATCTCGCTTATGACCTGTGGAGAGATATTTCTTATTTTTATATCCATTTTTAATTATTCCCCTCGTAAATTCTGTTGTAATAATCAGCTTCATCACCATATTTTTTTGCTATCTCTTTGCTGTTTGTTTTGCAAACAGCAGGCAGTATTTTCTGAATAGTAAAAAGGAAAAAGCCCTGCTCAGGTGTATCCTTATTCAGCTCGAACAATATCGGCTTTCTGCCCTCACGTTTAATACAGACAGCCGTATAACTTTTATCTGCAAAATGTATTTCTTCTATTTCACTATATGTAAAGGTGTGTGTGCTTTTTTTGTCTTTATAGTAAGCAAGCTGCAGTTCATTTTCTGTAGCTTTTATGTGCAAAAGATGCTTAGGATACCGCACAAAAATCTTGCCTGTTATCATTGCGACAAACACAAAAAGTGCTGTCAGAAAATAAAAAATCAGTTCTGCTTTTGCAAAAAATGCAGATAAAAAATACATTGTCAATGCACAAAAAGATGATATCATCACGGCATATTTAAGCTTTGTTAGCTGCTTTTTTAACACCTGAAATTCTTCATCTAATGAACCGTTTTCTTCTCGTACCGGGTATTCAAAAAGAATATTCTCCAACGTTTTCACCTCACTTGTTCTGTGACGAAATGGTTATATCACTGCTGCATATCTTCACTGATTTGTCCGTAAAGGTCCTCAGTTCTCCCTTTACAACTACTACACAGCCTTTGTGCAAATGATTTTTTGCAAAGGAGATCGTGCTTGCCTCGTTGGCATATACAGTGAAAACATCATTAAATCCTTGCTCTCCTTTTTTGACTTTTCTCGGTACGGCTATAAGAAATTCTATTGCATAGGCATTGATGATTTTTACTTCTGAAACCAAGAATCCTATGATTCTTATTTTATTTGACGAGTTGTTAAATAGCATTTTTATTACCTCTTTTCTATTCCTTGACGGTCACCATACAGCTTGCCTGCAAGCCCTTATCTTCTGTTACTGCGGATATGATAGCTTTGCCTTTTGCAACTGCTGTGACCCTTCCATTACTGTCGACTGTTGCTATGTCTGGACGGTTGCTTTCCCATTTTACGTTTTTATTTACGGCGTTATCGGGTTTGACTTCTGCACGAAGCTGAGTGTGCTCGCCTATCTTGATCTGAACGTCATTGTACTCAAATTCTGTTGTGAGTTTTATGGAATATACCCTTGCCTGTGTTGTGGTGGTTTCAGCTTGTGCAGGCTCATTATGTGTTGCTGCTGTGGTTTGCGGTGGTGCATATGCAGGCTCTTTATGTGTCGTGCCGGTGGTCTGCGGCGGCGCATATGCAGGCTCATTGCAATCCCTTGTTTCGGCAGGCTGCGTGTTCATTTCTGCTGTTGCAGGCTGTCGTTTCTCCGTGGTAGTCCTGCTCGTTTGAGATGCTTCGGCAGCCTTTTCACTCAGATCATGTGTGGTTGGTGCTGTAGCTTGTGTTGTCACTGCTACAGCTTGTTGGCTCGTGATTTTAGATGTTTCAGAGTTGTATAAACTGCTTGTTGTGTTCGCATTTGAGCTTTCCTCAGAGTACCCCGGAACTATTTTCACGGCGTGGGTCTGCATATCTTTTCTGTCTATAGTTACTCTAAGTGTGATAGTTTTCCCTTTTTCGGTGTGCGCCGGTATCTTCTCACCAAACTCGTCATATGCGTCATCATATTTTGTGTCAGGCATAGAAGTTTTAATAACCACACGCATTATTTTGAAATTCGACGGCGGATTTTTTACTGTGATCTTTCTTGAATAATCGTCATACTTATTGCCTGCTGTGAACTTATGATCTGTAAGGTCGTCGTCAAAATTTACAGCCGTAACCTCAGGATATGTAGCTCCAGTGTCAGACCCTGAAAGGCGGCACTTTATGACAAATTCGCATACATTGTCGTAATACGCTGCGTCTGTCACCTTGATATTATAGCCGTTAAGTGACATTGTTTTGTTATAGCCGTTGCTTTTGCTTTTGTATGTAAGTGAGGCTATCCAACTGTTGGATGTGAGAAACAAAACAGCCAGAACAGCAGTAACAATAGTGAATATCTTATATATCTTACTGCTCGCTTTTGGACTTACTACTTTCATTTTGTCGCCTCCGTTCCAGCTGCCTGAAGAAGTTCTTTTATAATATTATCAACCATTTGAATGATCACAGTGTCGATATATTGGCTTATGTGCTGTTCGATTTTTAGGTAAGAATATGTTTCTGCAAGAAAGCATTTTCTGAAATAATCAGCGTCCATTTTTCTCAGCATAAGACCGTATTCCTGCTTAGTGTGCTCATTATAATAATGAGAAAAGCAGTTGTGTATGATCTCGATCCTGTCCTGAGCATTGCCCATATACAATAGCTGTCTTGCTCCGACTATTCTTCTGCAATGGAGCTTATCTCTGTCCGAGTCCAACGACAAAAGCATTTGTCCCGGTTCAAATGCTGTGCTTTCTCTGAGCTCTGCATATGAAAAACGAGGAAAGGCTTGATGAAGAATTTCAATGCTTTCCGGCGATTGTTTGAGTATCATTTTGTACTGGACAAGTGAGAAAATAACCTTGATTGAGCCAGCTGCCGCAAGATTTCCGTCTGGGATAAAGTCAAGTATCGACTGCGTTGCGAACCATAGCCCTGCAAAATATTTTCGTGTACGGCGACATAGTTTTTCTATAAACTCCGTTACCTGAGGGTATTTTACGGAAATGAAACGGTGTGCTTCATCAATAAGGCACACAACGTTTCGCATATCCCATGGATTGATAACGTTTTGATTATATCCTATGTTTTTGCATATGGTAGCCCACATTATAGTGAGTATGTTGAACAACTGTGCGTTATAAACATTGTCAGCCATTTCACTGATGCTCTTAACATCGAAGATGATAAGATCGTTGCTTTTTACATCAATGTTCGTTACTCCGTCAAACATACCGGCGTATGCACCCTTGCCACAAAGCTGCTTTATGTATACTTGTATATTACAGTATGCGTCATATTTTCTTTTAGGCAGTGAATCCGTTTGTGACAGCTTTTCAGTGACTTTGTTGTTCACATCGGTAAAGCAGGGAAACTTATCAGGCTCAAAAAGTGTTATATCTGTTTCGGGGAAAATGCCCTTGTCAGATAGACATTCTGTCACAAGATCCATGAAGATTTCCATAGTATACATATCTATTTCAGGTATATACATAGACATAAATGTGCGTATTCGTGACATCTCTGTGGCAAAATTCTCTCTTGCCTCGTCCTCAGGTGAGATTTCATCATCAACTCTTGCATCGACTACCTTGCATATTTGAAGGGGATTTATTTTTGAGCTGCTGTTGATTTTTATTGTCTGTCCGCCGTAAACTTTAGCCATAGGCTGATATTCACTTTCGATATCGAGTACCATTACTTTATTGCCCAAAAGCAGCTGATCCTCAAGCATTGATTTGAAAGTAACTGATTTTCCGCCGCCCTTCAGACCAAACGCAAGCAGATCGAATGAGTTACGGGTCTTTGTCCTTTTAAACGTGTTTAGAATATTCAAACCGCCTGTTTCCGTGAATCCAAAGAAAAGTCCTGTATCATCGATATGTGACTGATAATAGAAAGGAAACTGCCTTGACAGTGTATCAAAAACAGGAAACGGTGTCTGAATAGTGTTGCTTTTATCATCGATAACAGAAAGAAACTCATGCTGTGTGGTATTTGTCGGTATATACGCAGACAGACCACTGAGCTGCAGCTCATGGATTAGCTCTTTTGAACGCTTGCTCAAGGAGCTAAGTGAGGCGTCTTTCAGAATGTACCTGAGCGTAACATAATATATCTGCTCATTGCCGTTTTTTATGTTCTGATAAATGATCTCAAGCTTTTGATACTCGGTATTTGTATCTATCTTATCGGCAGCATCTTGAATAATTCCTCCTCGTGACTCTAACTCACGCAGGGATGCACTTATCTCATCTATGACTTTATCCTTTTCAGATATGCTTATATCCCATACTATGGTATCATCAGATTGTATTACCATTTGAGCCAGCTTGAGGTCATCGATTTCCGCTGCATAATCATAAACAACTATCGTCTGTGCATATACATCATTTACTTTGTAGTAATTAGGTCGAAAAGTTATCTTCTCAGGTAAAATAATCTCATTCAGGCTGCCTTTTTCAGATAGCTGCTGATTTTCTGTATTCAGACAGATAAGCTTGTTAAGCGTGACGATTATTTCATCATCGGAACACCACGATACGTCTATATCTCGCATATGGCTGATAAAACGTTGTGCACCGTTATAGATTTTCTTCTCGTCATCGGAGTATATGAAAAGATACGCCATTCTGTCAAAATGGCTGCTCTCAAAGCTGTCAAACAGCTCGTACTGTTCATTGAGCAGATATTCGGAATATCTGTTTATGCTCTGCTGACTTTTGTATTTTATAAAAGCTTTTTGATTAGCAAGATATGGCGTTTTTGATGTGAAAACATACTTGTGACCTGTGCCTATGGATAATGTTGCTTTCGCAAAATTATTGAAAACAGTGTTGCGGTCATAGTCATTAAGGTCAAATATATCCATTCCCGATACTGCAAGCACGCCCATTTTGAGCGGCTTGCCTTTTACTTTCAGCTCGACTATTCCGTTATGTATGCTTTCAAATGACAGACGTGACATTATGCTTGACGGATCATCTTTCAGCTTTTTGGTCTTTTTTTCTCTCGCAAAGCCTTTGGAAGTTTCGATTTTACTTTTCAATGTCGATGACTTCTTTTTCATTATTTTGTTCTCCTTCCTTGTGCTTATGCAGCGTTTTATTTGTCATAAGAAAGCTGAGCCAAGCCTCTGCAAAGCATTTGCAGGGGTCAGAGGGGCTTTTGCCACTCATAATAATAAACACTGCGCCACAGAATATGATAAAAGGAATGCCCAGCTTAGAGCTGACCAACATTCCTGATAACTGCGAGGCTACCAAAAGAGTAACTATAAAGCCAACTATTTTGGTAAGGTTTATGTGTCTAAATATACGCTGCTCCGCTTTAGTTTTTTTCGGTACTACTCCCATAGCTTAGTTTTCTCCTTCCTTATTGA
>ENA-OPVG01000845-OPVG01000845.1-human-gut-metagenome-genome-assembly--contig:-NODE-845-length-24933-cov-3.553863_pt1 | contig 24933 bp, 20 predicted proteins | sample MGYA00241093_ERZ501975 | MGnify/ENA primary metagenome ERZ501975 (study PRJEB25962, sample SAMEA2042993) | human gut metagenome | biome: human gut; feature: human-associated habitat; material: faeces... | reverse complement strand
ATGCAATTTAAGGGAAATGAAAAAGGGACAGGTTGAAGTTTAATTGGGGACGGGGGTTTTTTGAAAAAACCCCGTCCCCAATTGGTAATTGACATCTCCGACGTCTCATACTATGATATTGGCATGGAGGATTTTTTGGCAATGATTAAGGCATGTATTTTTGATCTTGATGGTACGATTGGTAATACGTTGGATTCCATGGTCTATTCGGTTAACCTGACATTAAAAGAGATGAATCTTTCGGAGATTTCTAAAGAACAGTGTCGGGAGTTCGTAGGGAATGGTGCGAGGGTGTTGATGGAGAAGGCGCTGGATGCATCGGGGAATCCTGGTGCGACCAGAATTGAGGAAGGTATGCAGATCTATGGACGCATATTTGATGAGAATTGTACATATCATGTAACACCTTGCGAAGGCGTCCCGGAAATGCTGTATAAGTTAAAGAAACAGGGAGTGAAATTGGCGGTGCTGTCCAATAAACCTCATTGTCAGGCGGTGAAAGCGGTTCATGCAATTTATGGTGAGAAGTTGTTTGACTGGGTACAGGGACAGAAGGATGAAATTCCAAGAAAACCGGATCCGGCGGGAGTGTTTTATGTGGCGAAAAAGCTCGGTGTAGATTACAAGGAGTGTCTGTATGTAGGAGATTCTGAAGTAGATGTGGTGACTGGAAAGAATGCAGGAGTAAAAACTATCGCAGTGACGTGGGGATTTCGTACGAAAGAAGAGTTAATGATTGCCGGAGCCCAGTATATGATAGACAAGGCAGAGAAATTGCAGGAATATCTATAAAAGGAGGTTAAGAGGTAATGAATGAGTTTGATGAGGAATGTCTGAACGTATTTCTTGAAAATCAATCACAACTTTTTGAGGAGGCAGTTGCAGAGACGCTGGAAGATGCAGAAGCATTTCTGGAGGACTGCATGGCAGTTGTTGTGGAAAACATTGATGAGGTAAAAGAATTCCTGGAAGAAGAAGGAATGGATATTCAGGGAATGTCTGATGAGGAACTGGAAGAAGCAGCAGAAGTGTTCCCGATTCCGGACGGAAGATATCTGATTGTGGAAGGTTAAAATCCGGTGCAGTAAAATGTCCGGAAAGAAGGTTGAAGCAGCACAGATAATAAGAAAACTACATAGAAGAGAAAAAGCCGTAACTATCTGGTGGTTACGGCTTTTTTTAGGGCATCATCAATGGCGTTGATGATGATTTGAGAGGTATATGGATTGTCGGAGGAATAAGAAATGTTTTCTAGCGATTGTGTCTGGCAGATCTGGTCTGCGATTTCTTCCATAGTCGGCTGGATCAACGGATACATGGTGGTGACGGTGTCGTCCAGGTTGGAAAATCGGATAGAGTTGATATGATTTTCGTCGACTGTGACTTCTACTTCCAGCTCTTTATCGCCCAAAGTAAGCTGTGAAGTGTAGATGCCCGGTTGATAGGAAGTGCTCTTTGATGAGGAAGTTTCTTTGTTTTTCGGGTGAAACATAAATGTAAGCAGTGCTACCAGCAAAATGCCGAGACAGATGAACAGGACTGTATAAATAATTTCCTTCATGTGAAGTACAACGATTTTTGTTTTTGAACTCATAATAACCTCCTGTATTTGTTTTCTTAGGTTTTTGTTCTTTATAATGTATGAAAAAGGTTGGAAAATTATACAGCTTTTTTCGTGACAAAAGAATAGTTATCCTGTAGAATGGGTAGAGATAAAGAGGTGGAAAATATGATAATTATAGCAGGACTTGGAAATCCGACAAAAGAATACGAAGGTACAAGACATAATGTAGGATTTCAGGTGATAGATAAAATCGCAGAAAAATATAATATTGCAGTGGACGCAAAAAAAGGGCGTGCCTATGTTGGAAAAGGAATCATCGAAGGTCAGAAGGTTCTTCTTGTTAAACCGCAGACTTATATGAATTTAAGTGGTGAGAGCATTCGCGAATTGGTGGATTATTTTAAGGTAGATCCGAAAGAAGAGCTGCTTGTGATCTATGATGATATTAGTCTGAACCCGGGGCAGATCCGGATTCGTAAAAAAGGAAGTGCCGGTGGACATAACGGAATTAAAAATATGATTGCCCAGCTTGGGACAGATACATTTCAAAGAATTAAAGTCGGAGTGGGAGAAAAGCCGAAAGGATATGATCTGGCTGCCTATGTTCTCGGACATTTTCATGGAGAGGATCTGGAACTTATGGAAGAGGGATATGAAAAGGCAATTTCTGCCACAGAAGAGATATTAAAAGGTGAGATTGATGCGGCCATGAATGAGTATAACCGTAAAGTGAAGCCGAAGGAGGAGTAAAAGTGCATGCGTTACTTAAGCCGCTTTTGGAACTGGCAGAATATGAAGATATCGTAAAAAAGAAAAAAGAAGCTCCAGGAGTTCTGATGCTGACAGGTTGTGTGAATTCCCAGAAGACTCATATGATGTACGCACTTAGCGATGGCTGTTGTTATAAAGTCATCGCCTGTTCCAGTGAGGCAAAAGCGAAACAGATTTATGAAGAGTATCGTTTTTTAGATGCAGCCATTAGTTTTTATCCGGCAAAAGACTTGCTGTTTTACCAGGCAGATATTCGTAGTAAAGAGCTGATCAGTCAGCGAATGCAGGTGATACAGGCAGTTTTAAAAGGCGAACCGATAACTGTGGTTGCTAGTTTTGATGCATTTATGGATGCACTCCTTCCAAAAGAAATGATAAAGAGCAGGGTGATCAAGATATGCTCCGACGAGACTCTGAATCTGGATGAATTGTCTGTGAAGCTGGCACAGTGTGGATATGACAGAGAGATAGAGGTGGCAGGACCGGGGCAGTTTGCGGTCCGTGGCGGCATCTTGGATGTATATCCGCTGACGGAGGAGCTCCCGGTTAGGATTGAACTTTGGGGAGATGAGGTGGATTCTATTCGAACCTTTGATCCGGAGACGCAGCGATCTATCGAGAAGCTTGACGAGGTAGAAGTGTTTCCGGCTACAGAATTTCCAGAGGAAGAAGAAAAAAGAGTTTCTTTTCTGGATTATTTTGAAAAAGAAAATACAATTCTTTTCTTAGATGAGCCTGTGCGTTTGAAGGAAAAAGGGGAAGGAGTGGAAGAAGAATTTCTGGAAGCCCAGAAACGACGTGCCCAGAGCGGATACGAAGTAGCCGACAGCGAAGCGGTGCTTTTTACAACGCAGGAGATTATGAGGAAAATGAATGAATATTCCAGCGTGGGATTTCAGGCGTTGGATATGCGTTGCCCTGGGTTGAATATCCGGGCAAGTTATAATCTTCAAACGAAAAATGTGGATCCATACAATAGAAGTTTTGAACTTCTAACGCAGGATCTGAAAAAAATGAAACGAAATCAGAGCCGTGTCATTCTGCTTTCCGGTTCCAGAACAAGAGCAAGGCGCCTGGCAGAAGATCTTCGAGATTACAATCTGAGCAGCTTTTACAGTGAAGATATGGATCGTGAAGTAGAACCGGGAGAAATTATGACTGCTTATGGTTATATTGCAGAAGGCTATGAGTATCCACTTTTGAATTTTGTTGTAATTTCAGAAACGGATATTTTCGGAAAGAATAAAAGGAAGAAAAAACGCCGTACCACTTATGAAGGGCGTAAGATTCAAAGCTTCTCGGAATTAAAACCTGGAGATTATGTGGTACATGAGAATCATGGACTGGGAATTTATCAAGGAATTGAAAAAATCGAAGTGGATAAGATTTCCAAAGACTATATGAAGATTTCCTATGCTAAGGGTGGAAATCTTTATATTCCGGCAACACAGTTGGATCTGATCCAGAAATATGCCGGTTCTGATTCAAAAAAACCAAAACTTAACCGTCTTGGAACTCAGGAGTGGACAAAGACGAAGGCAAAGGTTCGGGGGGCAGTTAAAGAAATTGCAAAAGATCTGGTAGAACTTTATGCAGCAAGACAGAATCAGGATGGGTTTGTTTACGGGGAGGATACAGTCTGGCAGAAAGAATTTGAGGAAATGTTCCCGTATGAGGAGACAGAAGATCAGCTTCTGGCGATCAATGCTGTGAAGAAGGATATGGAAAGCCACAAGATCATGGATCGTCTGATCTGTGGTGATGTAGGTTATGGAAAGACGGAAATCGCAATCCGTGCGGCATTTAAGGCAGTACAGGAAAATAAGCAGGTGGTCTATCTGGTACCGACCACTATTTTGGCACAGCAACATTACAATACATTTTGCCAGAGAATGAAGGATTTCCCGGTCCGGGTAGATTTGATGTGCCGATTCAGGACTCCGGCTCAGCAAAGAGATACGATTCAGGACTTGAAACGCGGGCTGGTGGACATTGTGGTTGGAACCCACCGTGTGCTCAGTGGTGATATTGAGTATAAGGATCTGGGATTGCTGATCATCGACGAGGAGCAGCGTTTTGGAGTCCAGCACAAGGAGAAAATCAAAAAGTTAAAGAAAAATGTAGACGTTCTGACGTTGACGGCAACGCCGATTCCAAGAACTCTTCATATGAGCCTTATCGGAATCCGTGATATGAGCGTGCTGGAGGAGGCCCCCAATGACCGACTGCCGATCCAGACTTTTGTCTGCGAATACAATGACGAACTGGTGAGAGAGGCCATTGTCCGGGAAATGGCCCGGGGCGGACAGATCTACTATGTCTACAACCGGGTGAACAATATTGCGGATATCGCGGCACAGATCGCAAAGCTTGTGCCGGAAGCCAACGTTGCATATGCCCATGGACAGATGAAGGAACACGAACTGGAGCGGATCATGTTTGATTTCATTAACGGAGAGATCGATGTGCTGGTGTCCACCACCATCATAGAGACCGGACTGGATATTTCCAATGTCAACACCATGATCATCCACGATTCGGACAATCTGGGATTGTCCCAGCTGTATCAGCTCAGAGGCCGTGTGGGTCGTTCCAACCGGAATGCCTATGCTTTTCTGATGTACAAGCGGGATAAGATGTTAAAAGAAGTGGCGGAAAAGCGGCTGGCGGCCATCAAGGAATTTACGGATCTGGGCAGCGGCTTCAAGATCGCCATGCGTGATCTGGAGATCCGTGGCGCCGGTAATCTGCTGGGATTAAGTCAGCACGGACATATGGAGGCCGTGGGATATGACCTGTACTGCAAGATGCTGAACGAAGCGGTGCAGAACCTGAAGGGCATTCATACGGCAGTGGATTTCGCTACGGTGATCGATCTGGATGTGGATGCTTACATTCCGGCGGAATACATTGTCAACGAGACACAGAAGCTGGATATTTACAAACGGATCGCCGGCATCGAGACGATAAAAGAGCGGGATGAAATGAAGGATGAACTGTTAGACCGCTTCGGCAACATCCCCAAGGCAGTGGACAATCTGCTGCGGATCGCCCTCATCCGTATGGCGGCCCACGGTCTGGACATGACGGAGATCAAGGGCAAGAACGAACGCATTACCTTCAACTTCCGGCCGGATGCGAAGATCGATCCCCGCAAGATTCCGGATTTCCTGAAAAAGCATAAGGATGAATTAAGCTTTACCGCTTACGGCAATCCGTTTTTTACCTACAAATATAAGAAAACAGGACTGGTGGAGACGGATGCGGAACTTTTGATGGGCAGGACTGAGGAATTGCTGGAAGAAATGAAAGAATTGGTGCTGGAAACAGAGCCGATTCAGAATAATTAAGAGAGTTTTATGGGACTTTAAAAAGGATACCTTTTTATCAGAACAGGGAACCAAAGGATTCTGATAAGGAGGTATTTTTTATGAAAGGATATGTGACTGCCAGCGGATATATGGGATATGTGGAGAATGAATATATCTTATTTGCCAGCGAGGATGACTATTTTGAATATGTGGATTCGTTAAATTTTTAATTAATGTCCAGTGTCTTTACCGGGGCCGTGCATATGTGATATAGTACAAATGTAAAGAAAAAATGTAAGGGGTTTCAACGCTGCACTGTAAGGAGTAACGGTGAAATTCTGATAAAGCATTTGTCAAAATATGCAGATGGGAGTTTATATTATGGAACTGACTGAGAAGAAGGAATTTGACCTGCTCTCCCTGGGAGAGATCATGCTGAGATTATCACCGCCCGATAATGAGCGTATCACCAGAGGCGACAGCTTCAGCAAGCAGGCAGGAGGTGCAGAACTGAATGCCATCACCGGTGCGGCAATGCTGGGATTGCGCTGTGGTATCATTTCCAAGCTTCCGGCCAATGACCTGGGTGTATATATCAAGAACCGTGTACGTCTCTGCGGTGTCAGCGATGACTATCTGGTATACGATAATGACAAGGATGCCAGACTGGGCGTATACTACTATGAGAATGGTGCTTACCCCAGAAAGCCCCGTATTGTATATGACCGTAAGAATACCTCCATCAATAAGCTGAGCGTTGCGGATTATGATGACAGCCTGTATAGTGCTACCCGTTGTTTCCATACCAGCGGCATTACACTGGCGCTGAGCCCGGAGCTGAGAGCTACCGCTGTTGAGATGATCAAGCGCTTTAAAGCACAGGGAGCCATCATCTCCTTCGATGTGAACTTCCGTGGCAATCTGTGGACCGGTGCTGAAGCGAAGGAATGTATCGAATCCATTCTGCCTTATGTGGACATCTTCTTCTGCTCCGAGGACACGGCGCATTTGACCTTCCTGAAGGAAGGCGATGCCAAGAGCATTATGAAGAGCTTCACGGAGGAGTATCCAATCTCCATCGTGGCATCCACACAGCGTATTGTACATAGCCCGAAGCGTCATACCTTCGGCTCCATTATCTACAGTGCCAAGGATGATACCTATTATGAGGAAGCACCTTACACCGATATCGAAGTCGTAGACCGCATCGGAAGCGGTGACGCTTATATCTCCGGTGTCCTGTACGGACTGCTGGCACATCCCGGTGAGTATCAGAGAGCACTGGAATATGGCAATGCCATCAGCGCACTTAAGAACACCATCCCCGGTGACCTGCTGTGCACCGACTTAAAGGAGATCCAGGGGATCATCAAGGAGCACAAGTCCACCGGACGTATTGCGGAGATGGACCGCTAAAGCATTTCCCCTTCTTATCTGATCGAACAAATAGAAAACACAAAGCTCTGCCATGTTAATTTAAGTGCATGGCAGGGCTTTTTCTGTTTATTTTTAACAAAATTGAACCTAAGATATATTAAAAAGTCTGCTATACAAGATTAAATTAGTTTGATATACTAAAGACTGATATAGAACTAAAAGCAGGATGTTATCAGACGGAAGATTCGAGAAACGGAAGGGAGACAGCAATTTGGAAAAGGAAGACCATATCCGGCAGAAAGAACAATGGAAACAACTGTCTCCTTCTGAAAAATGGCAGTATTTTATGGACTATTATCTGTGGGTTACCATAGGTGTGGCAGCGGGGATCGCTATTGTTATTTTCCTGATCGTACATTTTGCCACCAAGACCAGCTTTGTCATGGGAGTCATGGCAGTGAATACGGACGGAGAGCACATCGAAGCCACCGGTCCGGATTATTTTACGGATTTCCTGCGGGAGCACGGTGTGACTTCCAAACGGGATGTGGTCAACTTAAACTATACGATCTGGATCGATCCGAACTCGGATTCGGATGTGGATTCCACGAATCTCAGCACGATCCAGGTATTATTCATGACCCGGTCGGTGGATGTGTTTTTTTCTGACGAAGAGTTTTTGAAGCTCATGGGCGGCACGGATTATCTCGTGGACCTGCGGGATTATCTGCCTAAGGAACTATTGGACAGATATGAAGATCAGCAGATCATGGTGTTAAATACCATGACGGGAGAAACGATTGTGGCGGGGATCCGGCTGGAGAATAACGAATGGATAAGGAAGACCGGATGGTATCAGGAGACCGCAGCCGTGGGGTTGGCGGATGGCATGAAGAATCCGGAGCTGGCAGTGGCACTGTTGGAGGAGATCCTACAGTAGTTCCGTCACAGCTGCCTGCGCCTGCGGCAGATGATGCGCTGTGGGAACGTGGATGACAGAGCACGATGGGAACAGAAAGACATGGAGTATAGATAGGGCATGGAAAACATGGACGCAAAAGGAAATGACAGAAAACACTATCGGGGAATCGAAAAACAGACGGATAATCCGTTTTTGAACCTGTATCACATTGATGCCCTGGGACGGGACGGAACGCCGTTTCATTATTATTTTGCGTCCCGAAATGATGAAAACAATATCAAACACAAGACCCACAGTATGCGCCCTGAGGGCATGGCGGTCTACGCAGTGACAGAGGACGGAGAGAAACTGGTGCTGGTGCGTCAGTACCGGTATCCCGTGAATGATTATCTGTATGAATTGCCGGCGGGACTGATCGAGCCAGAGGAGACCGCTTCGGAGGCCGCCTGTCGGGAAATGATCGAGGAGACCGGCTGGAAACTGGAAGTCTACGAAGGCGGAGAACCGGCCTTCCGCAGAGGATTTTTCCTGGCACAGGGGCTGACAGACGAGAGCGGCAGCATGATCTTCGGAACCGTGACAGAGAATGTGGGACAGCAGATGGAAAATACCGAGGATATTCAGGTGATCCTGGCAGACAGACAGGAAGTACTTCGTATCCTGCGGGAAGAACGGGTGTCCATGCGCTGTGGACTGATGCTGATGCAGTTTTTGAAGACAGAACCGGAAGCACCGTTTGCTTTTTTATATCTGTGACATTGACAGATGCAAATACACTGTCATGGATATTATTTGGAAAATTTGGAAAAATGATTTTGCAAAAACGGTTTTTTAAGAATAAACATTGATAAAGAAAGAGGCAGATTATGGCGATCAGATACATCGAGCAGGACAGAACCTTCTGGTTGGACACGGAACACACCAGCTATCTTCTAGCAATTGTAGATCAGGAGAATTTTGTGGGACACGTATATTACGGTCAGAAATTGCAGTATACCGAGAATACACCGGCACCGGTATATTTGCTGCGTACGGGAGAAGCACCCTTCGTTCCGTCACAGAATAACAGAGAGCGTGTGTCATTTCTGGATTCTTTCCCCATGGAATATCCGGGAAACGGTCTGGGAGATTACAGAGAAAGCGCCATTTCCGTGCGGACAGCACAGGGACATGTAGGAGTGCAGTTACAGTATGTCTCTCATGAGATCGTAAAGGAGAAGCCGGCACTGCCGGGACTTCCTTCCACATTTCCGGGGGATGAGGACTGCGATACCCTGATCCTACATCTGGCGGATCCGGTCATCGGTCTGGCTGCAGACCTGATCTATACTACATTTGAAGAGGAAGATGTGATCACCCGCAGTGTGATCCTGAAAAATACGGCAGGGCAGCCTATTTATGTGACAAAAGTTATGTCTGCCTGCCTGGATCTGGACTGCACGGATGAAAAGTATGACATTCTTACGTTGCACGGATCCTGGGCGAGAGAGCGCCAGATGGAGAGAAGAAGTCTGATGCACGGCAAACAGAGTGTTGGCTCCGTGCGGGGAGAATCTTCCCATCAGGAGCATCCCTTTATCGCACTGCTTTCTGCGGATGCCACGCAGGATGCCGGTGAAGTCTACGGTATGCACTTTGTATACTCCGGCAATTTCCTGGCACAGGCGGAGCTTTCCCAGTTCGATTCCATCCGCATGACTATGGGCATTCATCCGGAGAACTTTGTCTGGAAACTGGAGCAGGGAGAAAGTTTCGCAGCACCGGAAGTCGTTATGACCTATTCCTCAGAAGGATTGAGCGGGATGACCCATCATTATCACGATATGTACCGTGGCCATCTGATCCGCGGCGAGTACCGTGATAAAAAGAGACCAATCCTGATCAACAACTGGGAAGCTACCTATTTTGATTTTAACACGGAAAAACTACTGAAGATCGCAGAGCAGGCATCAAAGCTCGGCATTGAGATGCTGGTCATGGATGACGGCTGGTTCGGACACCGTAACGATGACAGTACCAGCTTAGGTGACTGGAAGGTCAATGAGCAGAAACTGCCGGGGGGCTTAAAACCTCTGGTGGAGCAGGTCAATGCACTGGGGATGAAATTCGGTATCTGGTTCGAGCCGGAGATGATCTCCCCGGATTCGGATCTGTACAGGGAGCATCCCGACTGGGCCATCGCCATTCCGGGACGGGCAGGCAGCTTATGCAGGAACCAGTATGTGCTGGATCTGTCCCGAAAGGAAGTCAGAGATCATGCCTTTGAAAGCGTGGCGGCAGTGCTGCACAGTGCCAATATTGAATATGTGAAATGGGACATGAACAGGCAGCTGTCGGACCTTGGTAGCGTGGAATTGCCCGCGGACCGTCAGGGAGAGCTCTATCACAGATATGTGCTGGGTGTGTATGAACTGCAGGACAGACTGCTGCAGGAATTCCCGCATCTGCTTCTGGAGAACTGCTCCGGCGGCGGAGCGAGATTTGATCCGGGTATGTTATATTACAGCCCGCAGATCTGGTGCTCCGATGACATGGATGCCATTGAACGGCTGAAAATTCAGGAGGGCACGATGTTATTGTATCCGCTGTCCACCATGGGCGCCCATGTATCGGACTGCCCCAACCATACGGTGGGAAGAGTGACTCCTTTTGAGACCAGAGGTCATGTGGCACTGGCAGGCACCTTCGGCTATGAACTGGACATTACGAAGATCCCGGAGGAGGACAGACAGCAGATTCCCGCACAGACCGCCATGTATCACAAATACAACGATCTGATCCGCAGAGGGGATTATTCCCGGATTGCATCATTTTTGGAAAACGGTAATTATGACTGCTATCAGGTGACATCCAAGGATCAGAAAGAAGCGTTGGTAACCTATGTACAGGTACTTTCCCGACCGAACTTCCACAGCAGGAGAGTACGTCTGAAAGGCCTGGCACCGGAGAAACAGTATCGCATCGAGGAGACTGGGGAAATCTTTGGCGGCGACGTGCTGATGCAGGCAGGACTGATGGTGACACCTCTGTGGGGAGACTACCGCAGTAAGCTGATCCATCTGACCGAGGTGTAAAATTAAGGCAGTGACATGCCTTGACAAACGATTTTGAGAAATCTAATATGGAAGTATAATTGACGATTTATCGGGAAATGTGTAGAAAAATAGCGATAAGGAGTACAAAATTATGGCAAAAGCAGTAAAATTAGCAGATATCGCAGAGAGAGTTGGAGTCAGCACAGTAACAGTGTCCAAGGCACTGTCCGGACAAAAAGGCGTCAGCGAGGAAGTCCGGGAGAAGATCCGCAGCATTGCGGAGGAACTGGGTTATCAGCAGCCGTCAGCGGCAAGAAAAAGTCAGAACCAGAAGAGCTACAATATCGGTATTCTGATCTCTGAGAGATTCCTTGATAAATATGAATCGTTTTACTGGCAGATGTACCAGGCGGTAGCTACCAGAGCCACGGCAAAGGAATGCTTTACCATGCTGGAGGTCATCGGAATGTCAGAGGAAGAGAACGGCAGAATGCCGAAGCTGGTACAGGAACGCAAGGTGGATGGCATTATCGTTATCGGTAAGATGATGGATACTTACCTGCAGCATCTGAATACAGAAGCCGGGATCCCGGTGATCTATCTGGACTATTATAACGGAAGGGAAGCCAGCGATTCCGTTATTTCCAACAGTTATTACGGAACCTATGAACTGACCTACTATCTGTATCGGATGGGACATCACAAAATTGCTTATGTGGGAACCCTGCTTGCTACCGAGAGTATTACGGACCGGTATTTTGGTTATCAGAAGGCTCTTTTGGAGCTGGGACTGGAGCAGAAAAAGGAATGGGTCGTGGACGATCGGCACATTGAGACAGGTAAGATCGATACGGTGAATATGTTGCAGCTTCCCAAGGATATGCCTACCGCATTCGTATGCAACTGCGATCTGACTGCGAGCTTTCTGATCAAGAAACTGAGAGAGAACGGATATCGTGTGCCGGAGGACATCTCTGTGGTCGGCTTTGATAACTACCTGTATCCGGGGCTCAGTGACATCCATATCACGACGTATGAAGTAGATATGGGAGAGATGGCGAGAAGAGCCATTCATAATATGATCAAGAAGATCACCAGTGATAATTATAAGTCCGGAGTTACCGTGGTGGAAGGCCGACTGGTACTGAAGGACAGTGTGTCTCACGTATAGACTGCGGTGCATTCTGCCTGTAGACGAAGGGTGTGACACCAGTGTGCTTTTTGAACAGGTGGATGAAATGATTGGTATTGTCGATGCCTACCATAGCCCCCACTTCGTGAATCGGATTATCCGTAGATAGGAGCAGTGATTTTGCTGCTTCTATTTTTTTCCCTTGAAGATATTGCAGCGGGGAAGTATGGAATGTAGCGGAGAATTCCCGACACAGACGGTAGCGGCTGATGCCCAAAGTCTGCTCAAAGTATTCCAAAGAGTGATTTTCAGCATAGTTTTCCTCAAAATCCGCTTTCATGGACAGCAGATAAGCAGGAATGGGCTTCACATCCCGGGAGACGGACAGGGCGGACAGCATCAGTTCTACGAACATGTCGGTCAGTTCTCGGTGAAGCTGTATCTGCTCTGCAGGAGTCGGGGTGAATGAAAATTTGGTCAGCTGCTGCATCCGCTGTGAAACGCAGGAGCCGATGGGAATCGGGTAACAACAGGTAAAAGCAGCCTGAAATATGCTATAATAAGAAAGCTCCGCTCCACTTAAGAAAAACATCTGAAAACGCCACTTTCCCTGCAACAGCCGGAGAGAGAACCCCTGGCTGCAATCTAAGAACAACAGATGCTCGTGATCCAGGACCACCTCGCTGCCCCGGGTAGTAAGGACGGCACTGCCCTCTAAGGTGTAAAGCAGCAGATATGAGGGAAAGGGGTTCCATTCATAATAGAAAGGATCCGAGAGCCGGAATTCTCCACCGGCCAGGGGCAGTAAAAAGCTCTTGTCTTCCAGGGATACTTTATAGATCTGCCCCAGCAGGATTTCCGGGGAACGCTGCCCCTCAACATCGGAGGAAGTGTGCCTCAATGCATTGAGAAAAGTGGTGGAAATGTTCATACAAAAACCTTGCCTTTCCGCAATCTTCAAACTTCGGCTGCTTTAGCAGCTTGTGCAGGAACAAAACTTCATGTGAAGAATTTATTTTTCACACTAGAAACATGCTTTTTTGAAAAAATTAATTAAGCTTAAATACATTATAAGCCATTATTTAAGCTGTTTCAATGACAAAGGATGCAAAGAAAACAAAATTAGTTAATTAAATCAGCTAATTTAATTCAAATTAATTACTTTAATTGTATAATATGTACAAAACATAGGCATAGAACTTGTGAAAATAGAAGATAATAACGAAAATAGCAAGAATAAGAGATTAAAAACAAGAATAGTTGATGATTAATTAATATGATTATGTATAATTAAATTAAGTTACAAAACAGTAAACGCTATCAAATGTAGCAAAAAACAAGGAGGCTAAATCCTCTCCTCGTCAGAGGACTCGGATTTTCCTTCGGAAAACTAGGAGGATTTCTTATGAAGATGAAAAAGTTTTTAGCTCTTTCCACAGCATCAGTCATGGCACTGTCTATGGCAGCATGTGGAAGCACAGACAACGGCGGCGCCGCTGAGAGTTCTGTAGCAAGCACCACTCCCGCAACTGCAGAAGCTTCCAGCGAGGCTGCAGCACCTGCAGAGGTTACCAGCCTGAATTACGCAGAGCTTACTTTGGGTGAGGATTACACCGACATTACCACGACCATTAAGGTCCTGACTAACCGTACCGACCTGTTAGAGGACGGCGCAGCAGTTCCTTTCCAGACTTACATTGATGCATTCAACGAGATGTATCCCAACATCACTGTTGATATTGAAGGTATCACCGACTATGCAAGTGATACGCTGCTTCGTCTGCAGGGTGGTGACTGGGGCGATGTTATGTTTATCCCCGCAGTTGACAAGGCTGACTTAAGCACATACTTCCTTCCTCTTGGAACTACTACCGAGATGGACGGACAGCTGAACTACTACAACCAGATGTACGAAGGCACTGTATACGGTGTTCCTTACACCGCAGGCGTTAACGGCGGCATCGTATACAACAAGGCAGTATTCGAAGCAGCAGGAATCACAGAGATACCTAAGACTCCCGCAGATTTCATCGCAGCATTAAAGCAGATCAAAGAGTATGACAGCTCTATCGTTCCTTTGTACACCAACTACGCAGCAGGCTGGGCAATGGGCGCCCAGTGGGATCCCGCTATCAGCGGCAGTGCTACCGGAGACAGCACTTATATGAACCAGAAGTTACTGCACACAGCCAATCCTTTTGCTGATCCCGGCGACGGAACAGGCGCTTACAACGTATACAAAGTAATGTACGATGCAGTTGCTGAAGGCCTTACCGAGGAAGACTACTCCACCACGGACTGGGAAGGTTGTAAGGGTATGATCAACAATGGTCAGATCGCTTGCATGGTTCTTGGCTCCTGGGCAGTTCCTCAGATGAAGGAAGCCGGTGACAACGCTGACGACATCGCTTATATGCCTTTCCCTATTACCCTGACCAGCGGTAAGCAGGCAGCATCTGTAGGCCCTGACTACAGCTTTGGTATCAATGCCAGCACCACCGAAGACAATCAGGCAGCAGCTCTGTGCTTCGTTAAGTTCATGACAGAAGAATCCGGATTCTCCTATGACTGTGGCGGACTTCCCGTTGCTATCAAGGATACCAGATTACCGGATTTCTATGCAGCATTCAAGGGTATCGACTTCGTAGTGGATGAGCCTGCGATCGAAGGCGAAGAGGATCTGTTAAACGAGCTGAACGCTGAAAGTGGTCTTAACATCAACAACAACGGTGAGACTAAGATGCAGGAGCTGGTAGAGTGTGCAGCAGATGGTTCCAAGACTTATGATGAGATCATCGACGAGTGGAACGAAGAGTGGACTTCCGCACAGGAGAGCTGTGGTGTAGAGATCCAGTAATTAATAGGTAACTAATTTAATCTTCTGAAGTGAGAGGGAACCATTTATCCGGTTCCCTCTTATCTAAGAGAGAAGGGTATGGAGGTATTTCGATGAGTGCAGAGACAATGAAGAAAACAAAAAAACCCTTCAGCATGAAAAAATGGGTAAAGAGCAGGAACGGACAACAGACCATCGTCATACTGTCCTTCATGATCATTCCCCTGCTTTTGCTGTTCGTGTTCACCTATCTTCCTTTTGGAGAGATGGTAAAATTCAGTTTTTATAAAATGAAATATGCTACCCCGGTAGACAAAAGACAGTTTGTAGGATTTCGGAACTACATCGACGTATTTAAGAAAGATGAATGCTTCAGTGCTTTGAAGCTGAGCCTTTATTACATGGCAGGCGCAATGGTGCAGCTGGTACTTGCGTTGTACCTGGCAACGATCCTTAGCTTTAAGACCAAGTTTGGCAATATGTTCAAGGGATTCATGTTCTTCCCTTATCTGATCAGTGGTATTGCCATTGGATTTATCTTCAAATTCTTCTACACCAGAGGATTTGTATTCGATACGGTATTACAGTGGTGTGGATTTAACTTAGAAAGTCTTCCGTTCTGGCTGAAGGACAAGAGCGTTAACAATATCTCTTTGGTGGCTTCCTCGGTATGGCGTTATTACGGCAACAACATGGTACTTTTCATCGGTGCCATCATGTCTGTGGACTCCGAGATGTACGAGGCAGCAGAGCTGGACGGTGCCAATAAATTTCAACAGTTTATACATATTATCTTACCCAGCATTAAGACCATCGTTACGCTGAACGTGATCCTGTCTATCACAGGTTCCCTGAGTGCTTTCGATCCTCCCTACGTTATCACCAAGGGTGGCGGCGGAACCGCAACCTACTTCGTATTGATGGACAAGATCGCACATACCAACCAGCAGGTAGGTCTGGCGTCTGCTATGGCGGTGGTACTGTTACTGATCATTTTTGCAGCAACAATTTTACAAAAGCTTTTCTTCAAACTGGTATTTAGAAGCTCCGATGCGGATAATGAAGAATATACCAGAAGAAAACGGCTCAGAAGAGAGAGAAGATGGAAGAAGGAGGCAGTGTAAAATGGCAAAGATGAAAACTAACCACAAACATTACAGCGCAGGCGCTGTCATCTGGATCATCATTAAATATTTCAGCCTGGTATTTTTCTCCTTCGTGGCACTTTTGCCTATTGTATCCTGTGTCATCACAGCATTCAAGACCGATGCAGAATATCAGAGCACCAATGTTATGACCCTGCCGGAAAGCTGGCTGAACTTCCAGAACTTTATTGATGCATTTAACCGTGCCAACATGGGCAGAGCCTATCTGAATTCAGCGATCATCCTGGTATTTGTACTGTTAGGCTCCGTCCTGGTGGGAACACAGCTCGCTTATGTACTGAACCGGTTCAAGTTTCCCGGCAACGGACTGATCCGCAGCCTGTTCCTGTTCGCAACCCTCCTTCCCGGAATTGCCATGCAGGTATCTGTGTACCAGATCATGAGTAACCTTGGATTTATCAATCATCTGTATGGTTATATCATTATGAGTATGGGTACGGATGTTATCTCCATCTACATCTTCATCCAGTTCATGGAAAACATTTCGGTATCGTTGGATGAATCCGCATTTATTGACGGAGCCTCCTATTTTACCATTTACTGGAAGATCATTCTTCCGCTTCTGAAGCCCGCTATCGTAACTTCAATGGTGCTTAAGGGAGTAGGCGTATATAACGAGTATTATTGCGCCAGTCTGTATCTGCAGGACAAGAGGACTCTCGGTGTGGTAGCAACCTCCCTGTATACCTTCACCGGACCTCTTGGAAGCAAATACAATCTGATCTGTGCAGGTGTACTGATGTCTCTGCTGCCTGCATTGATCGTATTCCTGCTCTGTCAGAAACAGATTTACAGTGGAATCACCTCCGGCGCTGTCAAGGGTTAATACAAAGGAGAGTGTGGAACATGAAAAATGCGGAAACAAAGAAAATGAGAGAAGAGATCAAAAAGCATCTGACCGAAGGAATCATTCCTTTCTGGAAAGGGATGCGGGATGACGAGTTCGGCGGTTATTACGGTTTTCTGGACTACGATCTGAATCTGGATAAAAAAGCAGAAAAAGGCTGTATCCTGAACAGCAGGATCACCTGGTTCTTCTCCAACGCATATACACTGTTAAAAGACGAGAGTCTGTTGGAGGAAGCAAAGCACGGCTACGATTTCCTGAAAGACCATTGTCTGGACAAAGAATATGGCGGTATCTACTGGTCCCTAAACTATGACGGAACCCCGAAGGATACCACAAAACATACCTACAATCAGGCATTCTGCATCTACGCGCTGTCCTCTTACTATGAGGCCAGCGGGGATGCAGAAGCCCTGGAGCTGGCGAAAAAGCTGTTTACTCTGATTGAGACTACGTGTATGGATGAGGTGGGATATCTGGAAGCATTCACCAGAGACTTTAAACCGGAATCCAATGAGAAATTGTCGGAGAACGGTGTTCTGGCAGACAAGACCATGAATACCCTGCTTCATGTTTTTGAAGCTTATACGGAGCTGTACCGGGTATCTGGGGATGAAAAAGTGCGCAGACGCCTTCTGTGGATCATGAATGTGTTCGCTGAGAAAGTTTATAATCCGAAGCTCCACAGACAGGAAGTATTTTTCGATAAGCATTATAATACCATTCTGAATCTGCATTCCTACGGCCACGACATCGAGACGGCATGGCTGATCGACAGAGGCTGCAAGGTTCTGGATGATCCGGAACTGACGCAGAAGATGTATGCCATCACCAGAGACCTTACCGCACAGATCTATAAGGTGGCATTCGACGGACACTCTCTGGCCAATGAATGTGACAGAGGTGTCGTGAATGTACACAGAGTCTGGTGGGTACAGGCGGAGACCGTGATCGGTTTCTTAAACGGCTATGAGAAAGAGCCGGAGAAAACGGAATATCTGGAAGCCGCAGAGAAGGAATGGGCATTTATCAGAGATCATGTGATCGATAAGAGACCCGGTTCCGAATGGTTCTGGGAAGTGGATCCGGAAGGCAATCCGTACCCCGGCCGTCCTATCGTGGAGCCTTGGAAGTGCCCTTACCATAACGGCAGAATGTGCATGGAGGTTATGAAGAGATGTTAGAGCGTTATTACATAGAAAAAGAGAAGCAGGAGAAGCTGCTTTCCCGTAAAAACATAAAGTCTGATTTCTACAACGGTATTTATGACCGTTATGAATATCCGGTTCTGACCAGAGAACATATTCCCCTGACCTGGAGATATGATCTCAATCCCAAGACCAACCCCTATTTCATGGAACGCCTGGGAATCAATGCGGTCATGAATTCCGGTGCGATTGAATTAAACGGTAAGTATTATCTGGTAGCCCGTATCGAAGGCAACGACAGAAAGTCTTTCTTCGGTGTGGCAGAGAGTGACAACGGTGTCGATGGTTTCCGTTTCTGGGACTATCCCATCCTGTTGGACGATACTTGTCCGGAAGAGACCAATGTGTACGACATGCGTCTCACCAAGCATGAAGATGGTTACATCTACGGTGTGTTCTGTTCCGAGAGCAAGGATACCTCCGTAAATGATCTGTCCGCAGCAGTAGCAGCTGCCGGGATTGTAAGAACCAAAGACTTAAAGCACTGGGAGAGACTGGAGAATTTAAAGACCCTTCGTTCTCCCCAGCAGAGAAATGTAGTGCTGCATCCGGAATTCGTGGATGGCAAATATGCTTTTTACACCAGACCGATGGATGACTTCATCGAGACCGGAAGCGGCGGAGGAATCGGTTTCGGACTGTGCGACGACATTACCCATGCAGTCATCGACGAAGAGCGCATGACCAGCCTGCGGAAATATCACACCATCACCGAGGCCAAAAACGGTGCGGGAGCTACCCCCATCAAGACAGACAGAGGTTGGATACATATCGCACATGGAGTTCGTAATACCGCAGCCGGTTTACGTTACGTCATTTATGCTTTTGCCACGGACTTAAAAGACCCGGCAAAAGTGATCGCAGAGCCTTCGGGTCTGCTGATCGGTCCCAGAGGGGAAGAGAGAGTGGGAGATGTTTCAAACGTAGTATTTACCAATGGCGCAATCGCAAATGGGAAGGGGGAAGTCTTTATCTACTATGCATCCAGCGATACCCGCATGCATGTGGCAACGACTACTATAGATAAGCTTGTGGATTATGTATTCCACACCCCTTCCGATCCCGGAAGAAGCGTGGAGTGTGTGGCACAGAGATGTGAACTCATCCGCAGAAATGAAGAGTTCTTAAAACAGGAAGCAAGATAAATAACGCAGAAATGAGGTAACTCGAATGAGCAAAGTTAAGATGATCAGCCCTGCAGTACCTAATGTACCCTGGCAGGATAAACCCGAAGGCCATACCGGAGCGCCGGTATGGAGATATAGTGAAAACCCTATTATTGGCAGAAACCCGGTAGAAGGAGTAGCCAGAATCTTTAATAGTGCGGTAATGCCTTATGGCGATGAATTCATCGGCGTATTCCGCGGTGAACAGGTCAACGGTATTCCCTATATTTATTTAGGACGCAGCAAGGATGCTATTCACTGGGATTTTGATAAGAATAAGATCCAGTTCGTAGATGAAGAAGGCAAGCCTTTCATGCCGATTTACGCATATGATCCCAGACTGGTAAAGGTAGAAGATACCTACTATATCATCTGGTGTCAGGATTTCTATGGCGCAGCCATCGGTATTGCGAAAACCACGGATTTCAAGACATTCACCAGAATCGAGAATCCGTTCCTTCCCTTTAACCGTAACGCCGTACTGTTCCCCAGAAAAGTACACGGCAATTTCATGATGTTGTCCCGTCCTTCCGACAGCGGACATACACCTTTCGGAGATATCTTTGTCAGTGAGAGCCCGGATATGGTATACTGGGGCAAACACAGACATGTGATGGGAAAGTCTTCCGAATGGTGGGAGTCCTTGAAGATCGGTGGCGGTGCAGCTCCCATTGAGACTTCCGAAGGATGGCTTCTGTTCTATCATGGTGTGAGCGGAACCTGTAACGGTTATGTCTATTCCATTGGTGGAGCGATCCTGGATATTGACAACCCGTCCATCGTAAAATATCGTTGTGAGAACTTCCTGCTGACACCGGAAGAGTGGTATGAGGAGAGAGGATTCGTACCGAATGTATGCTTTCCCTGCGCTACCATTCATGATTCCGAGAGCGGCAAGATCGCCATTTACTATGGCGCAGCAGACAGCTATGTAGGACTGGCGTTTACGACCATCGATGAAGTGGTTGACTATATCAAAGAACACAGCGTGGTCACAACAAGCGATACAGAAGAAGGCAGAAGATAGAATCACGGGACCCGCGTAAAGCGGGTCCTTTTTGCTTATGGAGACAGCGTATGAAGGAAAATGAGGAATTATATGCCAGAATCGAAGAACTGGAAAAAGAACTGGCAGAAGAACGTATCAGGAGGAAGATTACAGAGGACAATTCCGACTGTGCGCTGTGGGAGTATGAAATTGCAACGAAGAAATATGTGCTTTCCAGAAAGCTCGGGAGGAAATGGAGCACAACCAATATGGTCATCGAAAATTATCAGGAGCAGATGCACAAATGGGGATTTGTACATCCGGATGACTGGTCGGTTTTTGATGCCTTCTGTGAGGCCATGGACCGCGGTGATGAGCATATTTCCTATGAAGTCAGACAAGTCAGTGATGAATCGGTATTTGTCTGGTTCCGTTATGTCGGGATTCCGGTCTATGATAAGGATCATAAGCCATATAAGATCATGGGGAAGACGCTTGATATTACAGGAGAAAAAAAGAACCAGGAGCTGTTGGAACAGAAGGCAGAGAGGGACTCCCTGACAGATCTGTACAATAAGGCGAAAATGCGTAAGCTCGTGGAAAAGCATATTCGGCAGGAGGATATGCAGGAGGGAGCATTCCTGATCATTGATATTGATGACTTTAAATCGATCAATGACACATATGGGCATTTATACGGTGATGAAGTATTGATCAAAATTGCCAATGCGATTTTGATCAGCGCCGGCATGGAGGATTATGCAGGTCGTATCGGTGGTGACGAATTCTGTGTATTCTGCCGTGGGGAAAATGCGGGTCAGCATGCCATGGAGACGGCGGAGAGGATATCCCGTATGGCAGACCGAATCCACATGTCCGGCAGACGCGTGACCTTAAGTATGGGAATCTCCCGTTATCCGGAGGATGCTTCCTCTTATGAGGAACTGTATCAAAAAGCGGATCAGGCGCTGTACCGGGTAAAACGAAGCGGCAAAAATGCATTCAGCGTGTACGACAAGAACTATAATTATGTCGATTATACCTCAGAACGGAAAGGAACAGACCGGGAGACCGGTTTCTGGCAGGAGCTGGAGAAATATTATAAAGGACGTCAGTGGACAGAAACGGAAAGTGAAATTCTGTCTACTATGACGCGGATGATGGAAAGCTACCTGAACCATGAAGAATATGCAGGGAATGTCAGGGAGCGGGAAAAGGATACAGAAAAGCCGGAACCGGACATTGCCGGAATGGAGACAACGGAAAGCTTTTCGATAAAACTGGAACAGATCCTGCCCTGGCAGGACGGTCAGTATGCAGAGGTATTTCTGGGCATCCGGGATTACGATGAGATTTCCGCGAAGATGAGTGAGGAAGTGAAAAACAGCCTTCTGTACCATCTGGGGACGCACATTCAAAAGCACCTGAAGGGACAGGAAATGGTGTGCCATGTGAAAAAGGATGAGTTCCTATTGCTGTTGGACAATCATGTGGAAGCTGCTTCGGAGAAGATCGGTCATATTATGATCATGTTCGAAGCTATGATCGGAGATAAATACCCCGATGTATCGATCAACCTGTACAGCGGCATTTATTATCTGGAGTCCAGAGGATACCGCCCGGAGGAAATTTTCCGCATCGGCAAGACTCTGAAAAACAAGGCGAAACGTTATTGCACTCTGGAAAACAGCATCTATGAGAACCGCAAGAGTGCGGGGAACATCATTGATAAAGAAGCCGGAATCCTGAACCGGGGCAACCTGACCAGACTGAAAGGTTTTATGAACCGTGCAGCCAAAGGAGAGCGGCTTACGGTAGGATTTATCGGCGGTTCCATTACCCAGGGATTTTCCGCTACGGATCCGGAAAAATGTTATGCGGCAAGGACATTTGGCTGGCTGAAAAAGGTATTTCCCAATACGGAATTTGATTATGTGAACGCCGGAATCGGAGCTACCGATTCCCAGTTCGGCGCGGCGAGAGTACAGGAAGACCTGCTTCAGCGGCTACCGGATCTGGTATTTGTAGAATTTTCCGTGAACGATCACAGTACGCCGCATTTCTGTGAGACCTACGAAGGTCTGGTGAGGCAGATTTATGGCAGTGCGAGCGCACCGGCAATGGTGCTGATCCATAATGTCTATTATGATACCGGTAAAAGTGCGGCATATTATCATGCGCAGGTAGGACGACATTATGATTTGCCCTGCATCAGTATGCAGAACAGTATCTATCCCGCTGTGGCAGCCGGAAGACTGCCGGCAGAGAAGATTACGGCAGATTTCCTTCATCCCAATGATCTTGGTCATGAATTCATGGCATCTGTGATCACGAATTTCCTGGAAAAGGTAATCCATGATAAAACGCAAGAGCCGCAGGAAATTTTCCCGGCCCCGCTGACAGAGAATGCCTATGAGCATTGCGTGAGACTACAATATTTTAATTCCACACCGGAGAAGAGCGGTTTTGAAGAAGATATGACACCGCAGAGAGACATCACGGATATTTTCCGTAACGGATGGAGCGCCGGAGAAAAAGGAGCTTATCTGGAGTTCACTTTCCGGGGAACCGGTGCCGCCGTGCAATACCGCCGAGTGAAGGACGGACCTGCACCCATTGCCACGGCAGTGGTGGATGAGAACCCTGAGACGGCATGCGTGTTGGACGGAACCTTCGATGAGACCTGGGGAGACAAAATGCAGCTGACAACGGTGGCAGAGCACCTGCCTTATGGGGAACACCGGGTACGTGTGGAGATCACGGAGACCCATGCGGAAGACAAGGCAGAGTTCTATCTGGTGTCGGTGATCGTGTCCGGGATGCAGGAAGAAAATTTCGGAAAGTGATTGACAGCCGTGGAACGGTGAGTTATTAGTATAAATAAAAATGTATCACGGACAGATTCAAAGAAAGCAGGAACAGGAGCATGAATAAAGATATTATATTTTTAAATCCGGTGTGTACTCACAACATCTGGGGTGGCACCCGGCTGAACAGAGAATTCGGTTACCCCATTGAGGGAGATGACATCGGGGAGTGCTGGGGCATCAGCGCTCATCCGAGTGGAGATGGTACCGTGGCAAGCGGCGCTTATAAGGGAATGAAGCTGTCCGAACTGTGGGAGAAGCACCCCGGGCTGTTCGGAGACACGGGAATGGACCGTTTTCCTCTGCTGGTCAAGATCATTGATGCGAAGGACGACCTCAGCATTCAGGTACATCCGGATGATGCGTATGCGAAGGTTCATGAGAACGGATCCCTGGGTAAGACCGAGTGCTGGTTCATCCTGGATTGCAAGGAGAACGCCACGCTGGTAGTCGGCCATAATGCGAAGACAAAAGAAGAACTGGAACAAATGATCCACGAAGGCAGATGGAAGGAATTCATCCGTGAGATCCCTATTAAGCCCGGGGATTTCATCCAGATCGATCCCGGCACCGTGCATGCCATCAAGGGCGGTACACTGCTCTTAGAGACGCAGCAGAGCAGTGACATTACTTACCGCGTGTATGATTACGACAGATTGAGCAACGGCAAGCCCCGACAGCTGCACATCGTACAGAGTATCGATGTGATCACGGTTCCCGCAAAATCCGCGGACAACAGTGTGGTGCATACCGAGAAGAAGGACGATGCAATACAGCAGCTGATTCAGTGCCCTTACTACACTGTATACCGCATTGATGTGGAACACCGTGTGGAGACCTGGCAGGATAAGCCTTTCGCCCTCATGAGCGTGGTAGAAGGTGAAGGCACACTGAACGGTACGCATTTAAAAAAGGGCGATCATCTGATCCTGCCCGATGGCTACGGCAAAGTAGAATTACAGGGCAGGATGCAGATCATCGCATCTACGATCTAAGTTTACAGCAGATAAAAATCCGGTAAATGATAGCTGTCTTCAAAACTGATTTATCTTCAAACTGATTTATTTTCCAAGTACAACGGATAGCTTGATTTCTTTTTCTGTTTCGCTCAGGTCGAAATCACCGCCGTCGGAGACGGTCACGCGCAGTTCATAGAGCACGCCGTCTGTCAGCTCCGTCACATTTGCTCCGGTCTCGTCTGTGAGCGACCACAGTTCAGAGCCAACCTTTTCCAGCTTGCCGTCTGCACCATAGGCGTAGAGCGTCAGATCGGAGGCACTGCCGGACAGGTTGTTCATACGGAAGGCTACCATGGTGTTGGGATGCACGTTGCAGATGGTCGCGGTGTTGTGCCAGCTTGCAACCGTACCTTCACCGCCATCCTGCTCAAACTGATCCTGCGAAAGAACATTTCTTGCCGCCTGATCAAGATCAACCTCACGGTACGGAAGCTCGGGCAGGTACACAAAGCGATCCTGCAAACGCAGCAGTTCCAGATAGCCTGTCGGGCAGTAGAGCGTATTTCCGTTGCTGCCGGTGTACATGCCGATAGCCATATTATTGTAGCCGTATTTGTTGGACACATCCATCGTGAAGACGGTTTCGCCCGTTGCAAAGTCCAAAATAATGTACTGCCACATGCCGGTATCCAAATCCTGTACATAACCGTAGATATAGCCTGTTGCAGTGGAGAGCTTCATGATCGCCGTGTCGCGCAAATCGTTCCGGCTCCAGACGCTCTTC
>ENA-OPVG01000843-OPVG01000843.1-human-gut-metagenome-genome-assembly--contig:-NODE-843-length-24976-cov-6.421251_pt1 | contig 24976 bp, 24 predicted proteins | sample MGYA00241093_ERZ501975 | MGnify/ENA primary metagenome ERZ501975 (study PRJEB25962, sample SAMEA2042993) | human gut metagenome | biome: human gut; feature: human-associated habitat; material: faeces... | reverse complement strand
GGGACCTGACTATGGTGATCCTACAACTTACTTAACAATGGGTATTTCTACTAATGGTAACAACTATGGTAAATATACAAACAGTGAATTAGATGCATTAATGGATAAAGTTGCTAATGAATCTGATGTTAATACTCGTTGGCAAGAAATGATTGATGCAGAAAAAATTATGATGGATGATTTATGTTACATCCCAGTATTTGAAAAAGGTACTGCAACTTTACAAAATAAAGATGTAAAAGGTTTAGTAATTAGACCTGTAGGGGTTCCATATACATTCCAATATGTATCAAAATAGTCGATAAAATCAACAGAAACACAATATTTCGGTATTGTGTTTCTTCTTAAAAAAGAATAAAAAAATATGTTGTCTTCCAATTAATATAAACGTCAAAAATAAATGTATAAAAAACAATTGTTCTATTTTATTCTTGAATGTAGATTGAAAAATATTTTTTTGTATAAACAATAATACAATTTTGTATACAAAGTTCGTTTTTTTTGTTGACTTCTATAACGCATTGTACTAATATTAAAGCATAAATTTTTATTGTATATGTATTAGTGTATACAAAGGCGATTTATAGAAGGGAAGAGAAAAAATGAAAAAATTATTATCTATGGTACTTTGTGCTATGATGGCTCTAACTCTTGCTGGGTGTGGGGGATCTAGTGATGATTCATCTACTTACACTTATTCAAGTGAATTAGATATCAAAAATTTAGACTCATCAGATGCCGAAGACGGATGCTCATTTACTGCATTACATGCAATTATTGATGGGCTAATGAAACCTGCTAAAGATGGTACTACTACATATGGTATTGCTAAATCTTCAGAAGTTTCAGAAGACGGTTTAACACACACTTATAAATTAAGAGATGCTAAATGGTCTAATGGTGATGCTGTGACAGCAAACGATTTCGTTTATGCATGGCAAAGAATTTTCAAAAAGAAAGGAAACTACTATTACATGTTCTGCGATGGTATTGCTAACATCGCAGGTGCTCAAGAATTATCAGATAAAATCGATGCAGAACAAGATTTAACTGATGAAGACTTAAACAAATTAGGGGTAAAAGCTGTAGACGACAAAACGTTAGAAATTACTACAACTACAAGAGTTTCATTCTTTGATGAATTAATGTCATTCCCATGTTTCTATCCAATTAACCAAAAATTCTGTGAAAAACAAGGTGATAAATATGGTAAGAGTGCTGATTCTATTTTAGGTAACGGTGCTTTCGTTATGACAAACTGGGAACCAGGTTCAGTAGCTGAATTCGAAAAAAATGATAAATTCTATGCTGCTAAAGATGTAAAAATCGACAAATTAGTGATGAAATTAGTTCAAGAGCCAAAAGTTGCTGCTCAAGCTTTTGAAGCAGGTGAAACTGATTTCGCTATTATCAACTCTGACTTAGTTGATAAATACAAAAAAGATGAATCATTCAAAAATATTTCTGAAGGATTCTTATTCTACATTCAACCAAATTTAGAAAATAGTGATTTAGCTAACTTAAATGTAAGAAAAGCTTTATCATTAGCTATCAACAGAAAAGATTTATGTGAAAACGTATTAAAAGACGGTTCACAAGCTGCTAAAGGTTTCGTACCTTCAGGATTATCAATTTCTCCAGAAGGAAAAGATTTCCGTGATGAAGCTGCAACATATACTTCATATGACAAAAAAGCTGCACAAGCTGCTTTAGATGAAGGATTAAAAGAATTAGGAAAATCTGAAATTACTTTAAGAGTTACTTATGGTACAGATGAATCTCCAATGGATGTATTTGCAACTTATTTACAAAACGCTTTCTCTAGCTTAAAAGGATTAAAAATTGAAATGGTTGCTACTACTAAACAAGATCGTATCTACAACAAACAAAAAAATGGAGATTTCGATTTATCAGTAACTCGTTGGGGACCTGACTATGGTGATCCTACAACTTATTTAACATTAGCTTTAACTGACAACAATAACAACTATGGTCATTGGTCAAATGCTGAATATGATTCAATCATGGGAAAAGTTAACAGTGAAACTGATGCTAATGCTCGTTGGCAATTAATGATCGATGCAGAAAAAATCTTATGTGAAGATTTAGGATATATTCCAGTATTCGAAAAAGGAACTGCTACTTTACAAAATACAAAAGTTAAAAACTTAGGTATTAAACCAGTTGGTGTTCCATATACATTCGAATATGTATCAAAATAGTTCAATCTAAAAAAGAACATAGAGAAGACAACACAATATAGTATTCTGTATTGTGTTTCTTTTTTAAATAAATATAGGAGGAAAAAAGATGAGTAATTCAACCTTAAAATATATCGGAAAACGTTTAGTTATTTCGTTAATTACATTATTCGTTATTTTAATGGTATTATTTTTAATGGTTAAATTTTTACCAGGTTCTCCAATTAACAATGAAAAATTAAGTGCTTCAGCCAGAGCTGCTATTGAAGCACAATATGGATTGGATCAACCAATTCCGGTTCAATTCGTACGTTATATTCAAAATATGTTAACAGGGGATTTCGGGGTATCATTTAACTTATACAAAGATATGCAAGTATCTTCACTTGTAGGAAGTGCTGCAAAATTATCTATGATTTACGGTTTATGTGCAGTAGTTATTGGAACAGTTATTGGTATGTTCTTAGGAGTATTTGCTGCATTACATAAAAATACAATTTGGGATACAATTGCTACAGTTATTTCTGTAATTGGGGTTTCCATCCCATCATTCGTATTTGCAATGTTAATTTTATTATTATTTGCTTCAAAATTAAGATTGTTACCAACTTCATATAGTTCATCGAATGCAATTAAATCATCAATTATGCCAATTTTAGCTTTATCTGTTGGGGTTATTGCAAACGTTGCACGTTTTACACGTACTGAAATGGTTTCAGTTTTAACAAGTGAATATATGACTCTTGCAAAAGCAAAAGGATTAGATCGTAAAACTTTAATTTTCAAACATGCATTAAGAAATGCTTTAATTCCAGTTATTACAATTTTAGGACCTATCTTAGTTAACTTAATGACAGGTACTATGGTTGTTGAAAAGATTTGTTCTGTTCCTGGATTAGGTAAATTATTAATTAATAGTATTTTATCAAATGATTACAACATCATTTTAGCTTGTTCATTCTTATATGCTGCAATGTACATTTTCATGATGTTAATTATTGATATTTCTTATGGAATTATTGATCCAAGAATTAGATTAGGAAAGGATGATTAATAATGGATTTAGAAAAGATTGAATTTTTACCAGACGATTTTGAATTCGTTGGAGATAAACAAGACATTACTAAAGACGTTGTTGCTCCATCACTTCCTGCTTGGAAAGATTCTTTAAATCGTTTTAAAAAGAATAAAGGTGCCGTTATCGGTTTAATTTGTATTTTAGTTATCGCAGTATTTGCTATTTTTGCTCCAATGTTTTCATCATATAAATTTGATGCAATCAATACAAGAATTGCAAGTATTTCACCAGGTGCTGAACATTTCTTTGGTACAGACACTTATGGTCGTGATTTATTTGTACGTGTTTGGACAGGTACAAGATATTCATTATTCATTGCCGTTGTTGCAATCTTCATTGACGTGATTGTAGGTATGACATACGGACTGATCTCTGGTTATTTCGGAGGTAAAGTTGATTCAGTAATGCAAAGAATTCAAGAAATCATAAACTCTATCCCAACTTTAGTAATATTAACATTGTTATTAATGGTGATGAAAGCATCATTATTCACAATTATCATGGCTTTATCATTTACTGAATGGATTGGTATGTCAAGAATTACAAGAGCTCAAGTTTTAAGAGTAAAAGAAGAAGAATTCGTTTTAGCTTCACGTACTTTAGGAGCTAGTAACATGTTTATTATCTTTAAAGAAATTTTACCAAATATTTATAGTCAAATGATTATTATGATTATGATGTCTATTCCAAATGCTATCTTCTATGAAGCATACTTATCGTTCGTTGGTTTAGGTTTACCAATTCCAATGGCTTCATTAGGTACATTAATTAATGATGGATTTAACTCAATTACTATTTACCCTTACATGATGGTAATTCCAGTTATTATTTTCTCTATCTTAATGTTAAGTTTCAACTTATTTGGTGATGGACTTCGTGATGCACTTGATCCAACTATGAAGGAGATGTAATTATGGCAGAAAGAGAAAAAATATTAGAAGTCAGAGATTTAAATATCTCTTTTAGAACTGATAGTGGTATTGTTAATGCAATTCGTGGTGTTAACTTAGATTTATATAAAGGTGAAACAATCGCTATCGTTGGTGAATCTGGATCAGGTAAGTCAGTTACTACTAAAGCAATCATGGGTATCATGGCTGGAAATGGTTCAATTGATGGTGGTTCTATTAACTACACTTGGACAGATGAAAATACAGGTGAAAGAATCACAAAAGACATTTGTCAATTAAGTGAAAAAGAAATGCAAAGTGAAATTCGTGGTCGTAAAATTGCCATGGTTTTCCAAGATCCAATGACATCATTAAACCCTACAATGACAATTGGAAATCAAATTATGGAACCAATGATTCATCATTACAATACACCAAAAGAAGAAGCTTATAAAAAAGCAGTTGAATTATTACAATTAGTAGGTATTACTAATGCTGAAAAACGTATGAAAAACTATCCTCACCAATTATCTGGTGGGATGAGACAAAGAATTGTTATCGCAATTGCTTTATCTTGTGATCCTTATGTTTTAATTTGTGATGAACCTACAACTGCATTGGATGTTACTATCCAAGCTAAAATTCTTGAATTAATTCAAGATATTCAAAAGAAAAAAGATTTATCAGTTATTTATATCACACATGACTTAGGTGTTGTTGCTAAAGTAGCTGATTATGTAAATGTTATGTACGCTGGTAAAATCGTAGAGACTGGAACCATTGATGAAATTTTCTATGATCCACGTCATCCATATACTTGGGGATTATTATCATCTATGCCAGATTTAGATACTGATGATGATGAATTATACACAATCCCTGGTACACCACCAAACTTAGCACATGAAGTAAAAGGTGATGCTTTTGCTCCACGTAATAAGTATGCTTTAAATATTGACTTAAGAATTGAACCTCCAATGTTTAAAGTACCTGGTAGTACAACTCATAAAGTTGCTTCATGGTTAATGCATGAAAAAGCTCCAAAAGTTGAAATGCCAGTTGAATTAAAAAACAGATTAGAAAAAATGAAAAAGGAGGGTGTTGAATAATGGAAAATAAAGAACCTATCCTTGTCGTTAAAGATTTAAAACAACATTTTAAAATTAATCGTAACTTTACTGTAAAAGCAGTTGATGGTATTTCATTTGATATTATGCCAGGTGAAACTTATGGTTTAGTAGGTGAATCTGGTTCAGGTAAATCAACTACTGGTAGAAGTATTATTCGTTTATATAAACCAACTTCTGGATCAATTGTTTTCAACGGAAAAGAAATTGGTGGAAAATTAGATAAGGAAACATCTAAAGAATTACATACAAAGATGCAAATGATTTTCCAAGATCCAATGGCTTGTTTAAATCCAAGAAAGAAAGTTATTGATATCATTGGTCAAGGTTTAGATATTCATAAATCTTATTCTTCTATTGAAGAAAGAAATGAAAAAATCTATGAAATGCTTGAACTTGTTGGTTTATCAAGAGAACATGCTTCACGTTATCCACATCAATTCTCAGGTGGACAAAGACAACGTATTGGTATTGCAAGAGCATTAATTATGAATCCAGATTTAATTATTGCTGATGAAGCAATCTCAGCGTTAGATGTATCTATTCAAGCACAAGTTGTTAACTTAATGAAAAAGATTCAAAAAGAAACAGGAATTGCATATTTATTTATTGCACATGACTTATCAATGGTTAAATATATCAGTGATAAAATTGGGGTATTACATTTAGGACATTTAGTAGAAACAGGGACTACTGAAGAAATCTTTGATAATCCAATTCATCCATATACAAAATCATTATTAAGTGCTATTCCTCATCCTAATCCACGTGTAGAAAAAGTACGTAAATCATTTACTTACGATTATAAAGAAAGTGGAGTCGATTATACAAAAGGTACTGAACATTTAGTAGATGGAACTCATTATGTTTTAGCTACTGATGAAGAATTTGAAAAATGGACAAAAAAATAGTTTAGGAGGCACTTAAGAAGGCAACCTAAAATATTGTAAGAAAATCTTCAAAAAAAGAGAACGCATGCGAAATGTTGTTCTCTTTTTATATAAATAAAAATAATACAAAATAAAAAGGTTGTTATGAAATTATTTATTGAATTTCGTAATAACCTTTTTTGATAATTTCTTTCAATTTTTATTGTTAATAATTGTGAAATTGAAAGTTTTTTTCGATTTGATTGTAAATGCTTACAGAAGATTGACTTACAAGTTGTTGTTAATTATGATGAAGATGTCTTCTAGATAAGAAGATAATTAATTTGAATCTTTTAACCGGTGAAAAGAGGAAATATGATGATTATTGACAAAATGAAAACATTAGACCATTTAACAATTCAAGAAAAGTATTTAGTGGATTATATAATAAATAATCAAGAAGATATTTTAAAAAAGAATATTAATGAACTGGCAAAATTAAGTTATACCAGTAGTGCAACGATTTCTAGGTTGTGTAAGAAACTGGGCTTTAATGGATATAAAGAATTTAAATATCAATATGCGGCTGAATATTCTCATTTACTTGAATTGAAAAATGATTTTAAAATTGAACCTTTTTCAAGTGAGAGTTCAATTGATGATGCTTTAAATAAAATCGAACTTTTACATAAAAGAGCGATAGAGTATACAAAAAGTTTACTAGATAAACAAGTTATAGAAAGAATTTATCAACTTATTAAAAATGCTAAATATATTGAAATTTATGGAACTGGTATTAATTTTTCTTTAGCAGAAATTTATAGTTTGAATTTTGAAGAAGAAGGGGTTATTTCTAAAGCATATAACAGTTTAAATCCAATGCATCTTCAATACTTAAAGCAAAGGAAACCAAATGATACAGTTTGCATTTATTTAACACATACAGGTCAAAATATGGAAATGTTAAAAATAGCAAAGGATATTCGCAAATATCATGCTAAATCAATTGTGATTTGTGATCATAAAAAAAGAGAAATTTGTAAATATTGTGATGAAACAATTGTAATTATGACCACTCAAAATACAACTGAACTATCTAATGCTGTTTATATTGCTTCTTTACAGTATGTTTTTAATATATTTACTTCGTTAAAATTAATAAGTAATTATTCTTATTTAGAAGAAACAACAAAAGCAGTTGATAAATTTAAAATGGGAGAATGATTATGAATAAAAGTTTTCTATGGGGTGGCGCTGTTGCTGCTAATCAATACGAAGGTGGCTATCAAGAAGGACATAAAGGATTAAGTGTAACCGATGTTATGTCAGCTGGTGACGTTGATCACCCTCGAGAAATTTCTTATGAAATATTAGATGATAAATATTATCCTAACCATTATGGAATTGATTTTTATCATCATTATAAAGAAGATATTAAATTATTTGCTGAAATGGGCTTTAAATGTTTCCGTTTAAGTATTTCATGGCCACGGATCTATCCTCAAGGTGACGAATTAGAGCCTAATGAAGAAGGGCTAGAGTATTATGATCATGTTTTTGATGAATGTTTAAAATATGGAATAGAGCCTATTGTTACTTTATCTCATTTTGAAATGCCTCTTTATTTAGCAGAAAAATATGGTGGTTGGAGAAATAGACAATTAATTACATTCTTTGAAAGATATGCGATTACATGTTTTAAAAGATATAGCAAAAAGGTCAAATATTGGATGACATTTAATGAAATTAATAATCTTATAGATACCGATAATCCTTTTAATGCTTGGACTGGAGCAGGTGTTTTATATGAAGATAATGAAAATATTGAACAAACAATGTATCAAATATCTCATTATCAGTTTGTTGCAAGTGCTAGAGCAGTTCAAAGAGCAAAAGAAATTAATGCCTCTATGCAAGTAGGTTGCATGTTGCATTTTGGCCCAATTTATCCTTCTTCTTGTAATCCACAAGATATTCTTGCAGGAATTAAAGCAATGGATAAGAGGTATTTCTTTAGTGATGTTCATGTAAGGGGATATTATCCAACCTATACTTTAAAAAAGTGGGAAAGGAGTAATATTCAATTAGATATAACTGATGAAGATTTAAAAGATTTAAAACGAGGTACTGTGGATTATATAGGGTTTAGTTATTATAAATCAACGATTGCAGAATATGATAAAATACATGACTTTATTGAAGTACAAAATCCATTGTTAAAGAAAAGTGATTGGGGTTGGGCTATTGATCCTACAGGATTAAGGATTATTTTAAATGAAGTTTATGAAAGATATCAAAAACCAATGTTTATTGTTGAAAATGGTTTTGGAGCTTATGATAAATTAGAAAATGGAATCATTAATGATGATTATCGTATTGATTACTTAAGAAACCATATTTCAGAAATGAAAAAAGCAATTGAGTTAGATGGTGTAGAAGTCATGGGATATACTCCTTGGTCAGCAATCGATATTGTAAGTGCTTCTACTGGTGAATTGGCAAAAAGATATGGATTTATCTATGTTGATTTAGATGATCAAGCTAAAGGTAGTGGAAGAAGATATCGAAAAGCTTCTTTTGAATGGTATAAAAGAGTTATTTCATCAAATGGTGAAATTTTATAGGAGATAAATAATATGAACAAATTTATAAATGAAACATTAGTTATTTATATATCGAAGTTTACAAATACAAAAGTTATAAAGGCTTTAAAGGATGGAATGATGTTTTCTTTACCGTTTTTAATGATAGGATCATTGTTCCTGTTGATTGCCAACTTACCAATTGAATCAGTAAGTAAAGTAATTAGTGAAAGTGGAATAGGAGATGTATGTTCTCAAGTATATTCTTCTACGTTTTCATTAATGGCCTTCTTTACAGTAATAGGAATTACTTATTCTTATTTGAAGAATGATCAAGTAATAACAGCTATAAATGGCGCTTTAACTGGTTTAGCAGCTTTTATTTTATTAACTCCATCTTCTAAGGTATTAGACAGTGGGGAATCAGTTACAGGAATTATTTCTAAAGATTGGACTGCTGGTCAAGGAATGATTTGTGCTATTTTAATTGGTTTTTTAGTTGGATATATTTATTCTTTATGTGTAAAAAAAGATATTAGCATTAAAATGCCAGATGGTGTGCCTAGTGGTGTTGCAGATTCATTTTCATCACTATTACCAACTGGAATTATTATTACTATTTGTGCAATTATTTATGCTATATGTCACTTTATATTTAATACAACATTTGCAGAACTTATTTATTCGGTAATTCAAATTCCTTTACAAGGAATTACAGATTCGTTCTTTGGCGTTATTATTATGACGGTTGTTATGTCTTTATTATGGTGGACAGGCGTCCATGGTGGTTCTATATGTGGAGGAATTCTTTCACCAATTTTACAAGCAAATATGGCAGCTAATCAAAAAATTATAGATTCAGGATTGCCTCTTACAATTCAAAATGGTGGACATATTTTTACACAACAATTTTGGGACAATTTCTTATGTATGTCTGGTGCTGGAATTGTGATTGGGTTAGTGATTTATATTACATTTTTTGCCAAATCAAAGTCATTACGTAGCTTAGGTAAATTATCCATTGTACCTAATATCTTTAACATTAATGAACCAATTATTTTTGGGACACCAATTGTACTTAATATATATTTATTAATTCCATTTGTTCTTGTTCCTTTAATTATAGGTATAAGTAGTTACTTATTAATGTATATGGGAATTTTACCATTATTTAGCGGGGTTATGGTTCCTTGGACAACACCACCAATTATATCAGGACTTTTGATTGGTGGATGGCGTGTTGCATTATGGCAATTTGTGATGATTGTTGTATCTTTTGTTATTTATTTACCATTTATTAAAAAAATAGATACTTTGGAATTAAATAAAGAAAATCAAAAGTAAATTATAAGAAATACAAATATTTAATTTTAATGTCAAAAAGTCGTGAAAAATCACGGCTTTTTTTGTAATGCTACTAAGTTAAGAAATTAAGTTAATACTTTTGCTTTATTTATTGTCTAAGAAATCCACACGATTTTTTGTTAATGCTTATTTAGAAGCAGTGTTTTTTAAAATATGAAGTAAGATTTGAACTTGTTTTTCCATCATTGTTAAGGAACAATATTCATAAGGGCCATGATAATTAAAACCACCTGTTCCTAGATTAGGACAAGGAAGTCCCATAAATGTTAAACGTGCACCATCTGTACCACCACGAATTGGTGAACAATAAGCATCCAAACCATTTTCTTTAATGGCAGCTAAAGCTTGTTCAACAATGAACATATGATCTTTTAGAGCTTCTTTCATGTTTAAATAACTTTCTGTAATCGTTACTTCAACAATTTGATAACCATATTTTTTATTTAAGAACTCTGCAATGTCTTTAAAGTCTTGGCATTGTTTATTTGCTTGTTGTAAGTCATGGTTACGAATAATATATTCAGCAACTGTTTCTTCACAAGTTCCTTGAATCGAGTGAAGGTGATTAAATCCTTCATAACCTTCTGTTGATTCAGGGCGCATATGCACAGGTAAAAGTGAATCAAATTCATAGGCAACACGCGTTGAATTGATCATTTTATTTTTAGCACTTCCTGGATGAATACTTCTTCCATGGACTTTCACTTCGGCACTAAATGCGTTAAAGTTTTCGTATTCAACAATGTGAATATCTCCACCATCAATGGTATAAGCATATTGTGCATTGAAGTAATCAACATTAAAGTGATCACTACCATGTCCAATTTCTTCATCAGGTGTAAAAGCAATTTGAATATCATTATGTTTAAATTCTGGATGATTATAAATATATTCCACCATTTGCATAATGATTGCAATACCAGCTTTATCATCAGCTCCTAATAAAGTTGTTCCATCTGTAGTAATTAAATCATGATGAATAAGTTGTAAGAGTTGAGGATATTGTTCAGGGTCTAGATAAAGTTCTTTATCTTCATTTAAAGTAATTTTTTGACCTTGATAATCTTTGATAATTTGTGGATGAATATCTTTACCACTTGCATCAGGAGAAGTGTCCATGTGGGCAATAAAACCTATAACATCTCCTTGATGATTATTATTACTAGGAATTGTTCCATAAACTACACCAAATTCATCTATTTTTGCGTTTTCAATTCCTAATGATTTTAATTCTTCAACTAAATAATTTCCTAATTTTAATTGTTTTGAAGTTGAAGGAACAGTATGTGAATAACTATCTGATTGTGTGTCAAAATTCACATAATTTAAAAACCTTTCTTTAATTTCCATTTGTCTTCCTCACTTTCTTTTCTATTATACAACGACTTATAAAGAACTTCTATGAAAAAAGTTTACAAATTTTAAATTGTATGTTACCATACAATTCGTAACCGAACAATATAGGAGGAATGATATGTATAGAGATCCCATTGGACATCGTATTAAGCTCATAAATAACCTAATGAGAAAAACAATGGATAAGAAAACAGGTCAGAGGCCTGATCGTGTAACTTTAATGCATTGTTGGATTATTGGGTTTGTTCAAGATAGAGAAGATAGTGGGCTTGATACATTTCCTAAAGATATAGAAAAAGAATTTTCAATCAATCGTTCTACGACATCAGAAATGTTGAAACTGATGTGTAAAAAGGGAATGATTGAACGAGAAGAAGTAGAATATGATGCAAGATTAAAGAAAATCGTTTTAACAGAATCTTCAAGAAATCATAATCGACAAATTGAAGATAAGATGAAAGAAATGCATCAAAAACTTATTAAAGATTTATCTGAAGAAGAAATAAATATGTTTATTAAAATATCCGATAAATTAATTAATAATATCAAAGAAGATTTATAAATATTCATGAAGTTCGGTAAATGAATAGGAAAGGAAGTCAATTATGGTAAAAACTTTAATGAAACAAATCAAAGAATATAAAAAAGATTCATTACTTACAATGTTATTTGCGGCATTAGAAGTTATCTTAGAAATCATTATTCCTTTATTAATGGCAAGTCTTATTGATAAAGGGATTGAGGCAGGTAATATGTCTAATGTTACAAAATATGGAACATTCATGTTTGTTATTGCAATTGGAACATTATCACTTGGTTTTTTAGCTGGTAACCATGCAGCTAAAGCTTCAACGGGTTTTGCAGCCAATTTAAGAGATGCCATGTATACAAACATTCAAACATTCTCTTTTTCAAACATTGATAAATATAGTACTGCAGGACTTGTAACACGTTTAACGACAGATGTGACAAATGTGCAAATGGCTTATCAAATGATTATTCGTGTGTGCATTCGTGCGCCAATGTCACTTATTTGTGCCCTTACCATGGCAATGATGATCAACTTTAGATTAAGTATGATTTTTGTTGTTGCCATTGTTTTCTTAGTAGCGGTCCTTACAATAATTATGTATCATGCCACAAAATATTTTAATGATGTTTTTTCTAAATATGATACTTTAAATGAAAGTGTTCAAGAAAACGTTGTTGGTATTCGAGTTGTTAAATCATTTGTTAGAGAAAAATATGAAAATGAAAAATTTAAAAAAGCAGCACAAAACATTTATAAACTTTTTGTCAAAGCAGAATCCGTTTTATCTTATAATAACCCAGCTATGTTAATAGCTGTTTATGGTTCAATTTTAATGCTTTCATGGTTAGGTGCTAAAGCAATTGTAGGTGGGACTCTTACTACAGGTGAACTTACAAGTTTATTTAGCTATGTTATGAATATTATGATGTCTCTTATGATGCTTTCTATGGCATTTGTTATGATTACGATGTCACTTGCTTCAGGAAGACGTATTGCAGAAGTTATTAATGAACAATCTGATTTAGTCTCTCCTCAAGAAGCTTTAACTGAAGTAAAAGATGGTTCAATTGATTTCAATCATGTTGTTTTTTCTTATAAACATGGTAGTGGAGAAGCGGTCTTAAAAGATGTTGATCTTCATATTAAAAGTGGTGAAACAATTGGAATTATTGGTGGTACCGGAAGTGCTAAAAGTAGTTTGGTCAACCTTATTTCTCGTTTATATGATGTTGACGAAGGTAGCGTTGTTGTTGGTGGACAAGATGTTCGTAATTATGATCTTGAAGTTTTAAGAGATGAAGTTTCTGTTGTCTTACAAAAGAATGTTTTATTTAGTGGAACAATCTTACAAAATTTACGTTGGGGTAATGAAAATGCAACAGAAGAAGAATGTAAAGAAGCTTGTCGTTTAGCGTGTGCTGATGAGTTTATTGATCGTTTTGAAGATGGTTATAATACGTATATTGAACAAGGTGGTTCAAACGTTTCAGGTGGACAAAAACAACGTTTATGTATCGCAAGAGCGTTGCTAAAAAATCCTAAAATCTTAATTCTAGATGATTCAACAAGTGCTGTTGATACAGCTACAGATGCAAGTATTCAAGAATCATTCAATGAACGTATTCCCGATACAACAAAAATTATTATTTCACAACGTATATCATCTGTTCAAAATGCAAGCCGTATTATTGTTTTAAATGATGGTGTCGTGGATGGTTTTGACACACATGATAAATTATTAGAAACAAATGAAATTTATCGTACAATTTATGAAACACAAATGAAAGGGAAGGAGGAAGAATAATGAAAGAAGGAACAATGAAACGTTTACTTAAAATGTTATGGAGTAAATATAAAATCCATTTAATTGTTGTTTTTCTATGTATTGTAGGAAATGCTTTATTTAATGTTCAAGGAACAATGTTTATGCAAACATTAATTGATGATTATATTGTTCCCCTTTTAAAGAGTTCTTCACCTGACTTTAGTGGACTATTCCATGCTTTGATTCGTGTGGGTGCACTTTATGCTTGTGGTGTTGTTTGTGCCTTTACCTTTAACCGTATTATGGTTTATGTAACACAAGGGTTCTTAAGAGATTTAAGAATTGGAATGTTTGAACATATGGAATCTTTACCAATTCGTTATTTTGACAGAACTCCTCATGGAGATACAATGTCAGTCTATACAAATGATATTGATACATTAAGACAATTGATTTCACAATCTATTCCACAACTTATTTCAAGTTGTATGACTATTGTGACAACATTTGTATCAATGATCATTTTAAATATTCCTTTAACTGTGTTAAGTGTATGTATGCTTATGATCATGCTTGTTGTATCAAGAAAACTTGGATCGTTATCAGGTAAATTCTTCGTTCAACAACAAGGGGATTTAGGTAAAGTGAATGGTTATATTGAAGAAATGATTTCTGGTCAAAAAGTTGTTAAAGTCTTCAACCATGAAGATCAAGCAATTGCTGATTTTAGAAAATTAAACGATGAATTAAGAGAAAGTGCTTATCAAGCTCATAAATTTGCGAATATCTTAATGCCGGTTACAGTACAACTTGGAAATATCTCTTATATCATTTGTGCAATTGTTGGCGCAATCCTTGCTTTAAATGGACATTTTGCTTTAACAATTGGAACCCTTGTAGCTTTCTTAACATTGAATAAAAGTTTCAACCAACCTATTGGACAAATTTCTCAACAAATCAATGCTGTTGCCATGGCACAAGCAGGAGCTGGTCGTATCTTTGATTTATTAGATCAAGAAAGTGAAGATGATCAAGGTGTGGTTACTTTATGTCGTGTAGAAACTGTTGATGGAAAAATGGTTGAAACAGATAAAAGAACAGGACATTGGGCTTGGAAACATCCAAGAAGCGATGGTCATGTTGAACTTGTAGAAATGAAGGGTGATATTCGTTTAGAAGGTGTTAACTTTGGTTATTTTGATGACCGTATGGTTTTACACAATGTAGATGTTTATGCTAATCCTGGTGAAAAGATTGCCTTTGTTGGGGCTACTGGTGCAGGTAAAACAACAATTACAAACTTAATTAATCGTTTCTATGATATTCAAAAAGGTTCGATTACTTATGATGGAATTGATATTAAATTGATTAAAAAAGATGATTTAAGAAGATCATTAGGTGTGGTTTTACAAGATACACATTTATTTACTGGAACAGTTATGGATAATATTCGCTATGGACGCCTTGATGCTACGGATGAAGAATGTATTGAAGCAGCAAAACTTGCCAATGCCGATCTCTTTGTTAAACATTTGCCAGATGGTTATCAAACAATGCTTACAGGAGATGGGGCGAACTTATCGCAAGGACAAAGACAGTTATTAGCGATTGCGCGTGCTGCTGTTGCTAATCCTCCTGCACTTATTTTGGATGAAGCAACTTCTTCTATTGATTCTCGAACAGAAAAGCTTGTACAAGATGGAATGGATAAATTAATGCATGGTAGAACAACACTTGTTATTGCCCATCGTTTATCAACAATTAAAAATAGTGATTGTATTATGGTCTTAGAACAAGGACATATTATTGAAAGAGGAAATCATCAATCACTTATTAAAGAAAAAGGTAAATATTATCAATTATATACAGGAGCTATTGAAATGGATTAATCCATCAATAGCTTTTTATATTTTTTGGACTATCCGTCCATTGAAAGAAGGAAAAGAGAAAGATAAAATGATCTGTTGACCTTGATAGGAAATGTAGATGATCCAACAGAGATCAAAAGATATCGGGATGTGATAAGAAAAGCGGACATCCATGGAGATTATGTGATTATCGGAGTTGAACACCAAAGCACTTTTGATAAAAATATGATTTTTCGCATACTCAACTATGATGCGACGACTTATATCAATCAAGTTGAAAGTAAAAAAGAAGTCTATCCAGTAGGAAGCTTTGTGTTCTATACAGGAGATGAAGAATGGAAGTTGCCAGAAACATTAAAAGAAACATTGAAAAGTATACCATCAGAGATGGAACCTAATATCAATGATTGGAGACTACCTGTTGTCGACCTTAAAACAATGGATGCAAGAAAGCTTATGAATCGAAGATTAAGAGATGTCGTAGAAATTAGTCAAAGTATGTTTGCAGGAAGTTATGATGGATTAAGAGAAAATCGCAAAATTGAAACAGAAAGCTTCATGATGGCGGCAACATTTACGTGTACAAATATTAGAAGAGAAGACTTACCAGAAGGAAATGAAATCAATATGTGTAAGGCAATGGATCAATTATTTCAAAGAATGAGAGATGAAGGAAAACTCAATACTTTAAAAGAGCAACTTAAAGTAAAATTAGGAACTTTATCAAGACCTTTAGAAAAACAACTTACAAATACATCGCTAGAAAAATTAAATGTTCTTACATTAAATATCTTTAACATCAATAGTGAAGAAGATGTTTTAAGAATTATTAACTAGAACAAAAAAAGATTTCAACTGTTATCAAATATAATAGTGAAACCTTTTTTATATAATTAATTATTTTAAAGGAACTAATAATTGAATTGATTTTTGTAAAGTATGTACGTCAATTGGAAGATGTGTGCCTTCTTCACCATCTATATCCATTGTAAGATCTTGATCACAAGTAATGTGAATATGTTGTCCTTGAACATAGTGAATAAAAGGACTTTTATCATGTTTACCAAAACGATAATCTTTAATCAAAGCAATTAAATCCGTAACAGAACATCTTTTTACAATAACAAGATCGAGTTTTCCATCATTAATATCCGCAAAAGGAATAATGCCATCGAAACCACCAACACGATTGGTATTTGTGATGGCAAATATGTAAGCATCTTCTTCAAAACTTTCATCATCAACCGTTACATTAAGATGTAGATTTGTAGATAACTGTTGAGGAAGTTGGGTCATGCCTTTAAAATAATAAGCTAATGGACCAAACTTTTTCTTTTCTTCTTTTGATACCACAAAAGAAATATCTGAAAACATTCCTGCAGCAGCAACATTAATGAAATATTGATTATTAATTTTTCCTACATCACTCGAAATAACATTAAAGTTTTTAATCATTTCTACAATACCATTTACTGAATTTGGAATATTTAAATAATTAGCAAAGTCATTTACTGTGCCTGCCGCTAATATGCATAATGGTATTTTTTTATGACTATCTACCATTCCTGAAATAACCTCGTTTAAAGTACCATCACCACCAACAGACATGATAAAATCATATTGATTCTCATCACAATCTCTTGTTTTATAATAGGCATCATCTTTTTTTTCTGTATAAAATATTTCAAAATGTTCTACAATGTTTTGTAATGTTAATTGACCAATAATACGATCTAGTTTATTTTGAATAATATGTTTTCCAGATGATGGATTAATAATAATAAGACAACGTTTCATGTTACTACCTCACTTAAATATACTATATACATTTTAAAACAATTAAAAAAGATATACAATCATTGTTTCAATGATTATAATAAAATAGAATAAGCAAAGGAGTTTATTATGGCAAAATTTTATGCAGTAAAAGAAGGAAAAAAACCAGGAATTTATCATACTTGGGATGAATGTAAAGAACAAGTTAATGGTTATTCAGGAGCTGTTTATAAATCTTTTACAAATGAAGAAGAGGCAAAAGCATTTATAAAAAAAGAAGAAAGAAAAGTGAGTGATGATTTAACTTTACTTGCTTATGTTGATGGTAGTTATAATATTAAAACAAAAGAATATGGCTATGGTTGTGTTTTAATTGAAGGGCAACAAGTTATTCAACAATTATTAGGTAAAGGGAATATTCCTGAGTATTCTTCAATGCGTAATGTTTCAGGAGAAATTCTTGGGTGTATGAAAGCTATTGCTTATGCAATTGATCATCATTATGAGTCTATTTGCATTTATTATGATTATGAAGGTATTGAAAAGTGGGCTACGGGTCTATGGAAAGCAAATAAAGAACAAACACAAAATTATGTAAAAACAATACAAGAAATGAAAAAAGAGATAGATATTTATTTTCAAAAGGTTTTAGCACACAGTGGGGATTATTATAACGAAGTTGCTGATGGGTTGGCTAAAAAAGCAGTGGGTATAAAAAAATAAAGCTTGAAAATTAAGCTTTATTTTTTTTAGCAATAATATTAATAATAATATAAACAACTAGAACAATAGCAAAAATCCATAAGAAATCGCTTTTGATATATTGAGCATCACCAGACCAACATCCAAACCATTCTCCACATTTTTTAACAAGAATAGCAAGTGCATAAGATAATGTACCACATCCAATAACACTTAATAAGACTTTCACAATTTTATTAAGAATCTCTTTAAATAAAATAATAGAGATAAAACATACAGCTGTAACAAATACATTAATAACAAAATGCATATAATTTCCTCCTTTAGATACCTTAATAAAATAGCATAAAATCAAGGTAAATGCAATAAAACGTGAACTAATAGATAAATTATGATAAAATATTTTTGGAGGATTAAATTATGAAATTATTAACAGTATGTATACCTTGTTATAACTCAATCATGGAAATGCATAAAGCCATTAATTCATGTCTTTTAATGAAAGATGAAGTAGAAGTATTAATTGTTGATCGTCATTCACATGATGAAACTTTACAAGTTGCTAGAGAATATGAAGAAGCTTATCCAGATACCGTTAAAGTTATTACAACTAAAGAAGATGTTCCTTTTTTAAAAATAGCTCTAGAACATAGTGAGGGCCTTTATTTCAAAATACTTCAATGCTTTGATTATTTAGATCAACCTTCACTCGTAAGTGTTATTGAAACGATTCGTGACTTTATTCGAATTCAAGCTAATTTAGATTTGCTTGTTACTGATTATAAATATGTTATTCCCCAAGAAAAAGAAAAACGTGTCTCTTATAAAAATGTTTTTCCAATGGAAACAATTTTTGAATGGCATAATATTAAAGCGTTTCATAAACATTTTCAAATTGATTTAGGTTCAGTCATTATTAAAACAAGTACTTTAAAAAAGATAAATACAGATGAAGAAAATATTTTTTATAATGAATTAACAGTTTATGGAACAATTCCTTATATTAAATCAATGTATTATTTAAATGTTCCTTTCCATTGTTATGGAACACGTCGAAAAATTCATATTTCTAAATCAAATAGTTATGTTGATTTAATGAAAAGCTTATGGGATTTATATGATGTTTATTCTTTAAAGAGCCGAAGACAAAGAAGTTATGTTATTGAATATTTATCTAAGGTATATGTTATTACTGTTTATTTGTTATTAAAATCAAATCAAAAGGAACAAATTGAACTTTTAAATGTACATTTAGGATTTAATGATCCTAAATTATATAAAGCACTCACAAAGCGTGTTTATGGTTTTTTAATTAGTAGTAGTAATGAAAAGCTTTATGGTATGCTTATTAAAGTCTTTGAAAAAGTTTATCAATTAGAAATAGAAGAATAAGATGAAAAAGAAATTTTTATTTATGATTCCTCTTTGTTTATTTATCATTGATTACTTTTTGATTAAATATCAAGTCATTCAATCAATAGATTGGTTCATTTATCATTTGGTTCAAAATTTAAAATGTGATTTTATGACATCCTTTTTTAAACTTTGTTCAACCCTTGGAAGTACTTGGTTTTATGTAATTCTTGTTTTAACTTTAGTGATTCTAAAAAATAAAAAAGATATTTGGGTAGGAATTCACTTGTTAATTATTCAAGGAATGAATCGTATAATTAAAGCTTTGGTTAAAAGACCAAGACCACCTCAAATATATCATTTAGTTAAAGAAACAAACTATAGTTTCCCAAGTGGTCATAGTATGTCAGCAATGATTGGTTATGGATTATTAGTTCTTGAAGTTCAAAAAAGCTCTCTAAAATATAAAAAAGTAATAGAAATATTTTTAATGATGATGATTTTTTTAATAGGATTAAGTCGTATCTATTTAGGTGTACATTATTTTTCTGATGTTATAGGTGGCTTTTTGTTGTCTTTAAGCTATTTATTATTTATTTATTATAATACCTCACTTTATACATAGAATGTGTAAAGGAGGTTTTTTATTGGATATTGATATCATTAGTGGTTTATATCATTATGGTTTGACCATTATAAAATATGAACAAGATTATTGTTTAGTAGATTTAAAGACTCAAGAAGTTTATGAAAAAATGAGTATTTATTATATAAGAAGATTATTAAGAAGTTGGAATAAGCATCGTAAAAATATAGAGAGTGTGATATAATGGAAAAAAGTTTGAGGTGGTTTAAAATGAGGACAGTAAAGAATTATGTAGGAATTATTTTGTGTGCGTGTGTTATTATTTTTATTTATAAAACATTTGATATTTCATTATTTTCCAATATTTTATCAGCTTTTATTCCTTTGATTGTAGGAGCAATACTTGCTTATTTTTTACAACCATTGGTTTATAAATTTGAAATGTTTTTAGACTCTTTTCAAAATAAAAAGCTTATTAAATATAGTCATACAATTTCTTCTATTTTTGTTTTTGTTGTCTTTGTTTTAATTATTGTTGTTTTAATGATTGCAATCATTCCAGCACTTGTCAATTATGTTGTCAATATTGCGGATAATTTAACCTTGTATATTAAAAACTTTGAAAAGACATTGGAAACTTATTTAGGAAGTAATCTTGCCAGTGAAGTTATTATTAAAATAGATGAAATGGTTGTTAAATATGTTAATTCAATTGAAGCTATTGATCCAATTGCGACACTTGGGACTCTCTTTAAAGCAGGAAGTACGATTATTACAGCTGTTTTAGGTTTGATTTTTACACCTTATGTTTTAATTGAAGCAAAAAGGCTTGTAAGTATCTTTGATCGTTTATGTTCACTTTTTATGTCAAAAGAAAAAATAGAACTTATTCATGATTATGCAGTTAGATCACATCAAATCTTTGGACAATTTATTTATGGAAAATTCTTAGATTCATTAATTATTGGAATTATCGCATTTATTGGACTCGCTATTTTAAAAGTAAAATTCTTCCCAATTCTTGCTGTCTTTATTTTGATTACGAATATGATTCCTTACTTTGGACCATTTATCGGTGGGTTTCCTGCTGTTCTTGTAGCCTTGATGACAGGAGATTTATTCCATGCTTTAGCAGTCTTAGCTTTTGTCTTTGCTTTACAACAATTTGATGGTTTATTCTTAGGACCAAAGATTTTAGGAGATGTTGTTGGTATTTCACCATTTTGGGTTTTACTTTCTATTACCGTCTTTGGACATTTCTTTGGCTTTATTGGAATGTTCCTAGGAGTACCAATGATTTGTGTCATTCGTATGCTTTTTAATGATATCATTGACTTTCATAATAAAATGAAAGAATTAGATACATAGATTGTATTTTAAATAAATATTTGTTAGGATAATAGAGGCTTTGTCCTCGTAGCATAGCTGGATAATGCAATCGCCTCCTAAGCGTAGAGCAGTATCTAGCCTAAATGAGCTATAACGGGCAGAAAAAAGATGTGGCGCTTTAGCTCAGCTGGATAGAGCATACGCCTCCTAAGCGTAAGGTCATGGGTTCAAATCCCATAAGTGCCGCCATTTTTATTGGTTTTTCTATTAAAAATAGGATGTTTGATAGGTATTATTGCTTATTGAATATCCTTTTTTCTTTCTAACAAAGTGTGGAACTTTTCTTGAATTTTTATCTAACAAAAATAGGGCTTTTCTAACAAACTAGATAACATATTAGAAATTAAAAGGGACTAAGTAAACAATTTAATAAGCAAAGGAGATTCAAAATGGATCTCCTTTTTGCATATAAAGGAGGTGATGAATTTATGAATAATGTATTGCTTTATTTTGCTTTGAAACATGATGGTGACTTTGAAAAAATATATAACGATATAAAAGCAAAAGTTCCTGTAGATGAAAATGAATTTATTAAATTAAAAAGAGGATTGAAAACAAAGTATGTAACAATTTTAGATAACAACTATCCTACAGTTTTGAAACAAATTGCATGTCCACCCTTCGTTTTATTCTATGAGGGTAATATAAGACTTGCTAAAGATTTAGAGGTTGGAGATGCTTTTATATATTCTTCTTTTAATAGTAAAAGGTATTTAAGCACAGTTGAACCATCAGCTGACAGAGGAAAATTCTGTTTTGACTATATCATTGCTTCTGAAAGTCATGATAATTTTTTTAAACTTAGAGAGCATGTAATGGATAAGAAAGTTCCATTAAAAGACTACAGTAAAAATACAAAACATAAACAACAAGAAAGATAGCATATAAAAGTCATCATAGCAGATGGCTTTTTTTACATAGCCAATCAATGATTGGCAAAAAAGAAAGGAGGTCAATTTAATGCTATATATAAAGATAGGAGTGATTACAAATGAGCGAAGTAATAGCAATTGCAAATCAAAAGGGTGGTGTAGGTAAAACAATGACATCTGTCAGTTTAAGTGCATGTCTTGCATTAAATAACAAAAAGGTATTGCTGTTAGATTTAGATCCACAAGGCCATTCAACAAAAGCATTTGGATTTTATGACAGTACACAATATCCTTTATCTATGAAGGATGTTATCGTATCAGTTATTGAAGATGTACCACTTGATAGAGAACAGCTAATACTTCACAGTAATGAAAATGTTGATATAGTTCCATCAAATATTTCTCTTGCAGGAATAAATTCTAAATTAGAAAGTGCTATGTGTAGAGAAACGGTATTGAAAAGATTTATTGATACTGTAAAAGATGATTATGATTATGTCATTATAGATACAAATCCATCACTGGATAATCTACCTATTAATGCTCTTACTGCTTCAGATAAAGTTGTTATAACTGTACAGGCAGAACCTTATGCAGTTGAAGGTATGGCTGACTTATTAAGATCAATTAATATGGTTAGAAGAAACCTTAACCATGATTTAAAAATTGAAGGTGTGTTGATTACAATGACAAATGAAAGAACAAATCTATCAAAGAAAATCACACATGAAGTTAGAGAAAACTTTGGAGGGCATATTAAGGTATTTGATACAACAATTCCAAGATGTACAAAGGCAGCAGAAAGTACAGGTATAGGAGAAAGCATATTTCAATATGATCCAAAAGGTGCAGCAACTAAAGCTTATGAAGCTTTTACAAAGGAGGTCATCTTAAATGCCGAAAAAGAGCATAAACGACATAAGAGTTCCTACGTACGATGATTTATTTACCAACGAAGAACAAAGACAGGAGGCAAAACTAGAGAAGATAATGGAAGTTCCTGTTGAAGATATTCAGGAGTTTAAAAATCATCCATTTAGAGTTAGAAATGATGAACAGATGTCTGAACTTGTAAAAAGTGTTTCAGCAAATGGTATTTTAGTTCCTGTTCTTGTAAGACCGCATCCAAATGGTCACGGATACGAAATGATTTCTGGTCACAGAAGAATGAATGCAGCAATGGTAAATGGTCAAGAAAAGATACAGGCCATTGTAAGAGAACTTACTGATGACCAAGCAACAATTATTATGGTTGATTCAAATATACAAAGGGAAAACATCTTACCAACTGAAAGAGGATTTGCTTACAAATTGAAATTAGATGCAATGAAACACCAAGGGAAACAGATATCATCAACTTCTACGCAAGTTGCACAGAAGTCCCAAAATAAGTGGTCAGTAGATATATTAAGTGAAGAAGTAAAACAATCAAGAGATCAAATTAGAAGATTTATACGTTTAACAGAATTAATTGAGCCGTTACGTGATATGGTTGATGGTATAAGAAGTGATGGAAAAAAGATTGCATTTAATCCAGCTGTGGAACTTTCATATCTTTCAAAAGAAAATCAACAATTTGTTGTAAAAAATATTATAGAACTTGATTTAACACCGTCACATGCTCAAGCAATAAGAATGAAGGAGTTATCAAGAGAAAATCGTTTAGATGAAAACGTTATTTATTCAATAATGAAGGAAGAAAAAGCAAATCAGAAAGAAAAATTATCGTTTAAAATGGAGGATATTAATGAATATTTTCCAAAAAACTATACACCTAGAGAAAAAAGTGAAGTTATATTGAAACTTTTAAAAGGATGGGCAAAAAGAAGAAATAAAGAGCAAGAAAGATGACAGTTACATATATAACTGTATTTTTTGTACATTTTATTTCAGCAGACTTAGTGAAGGGGGAGTCTGTTTTTTTGTGGGGAAATGTGACTCAGTTTTCCCCTAAGAACCCCTTTCCTGTTATCTTACTGGGAAAAGTAATATTAGTATAGAATAAAGACAGATTTGAAAAGTAAAAAAAGTGTGGTTTATACTCAAGATAGGAAGTGATTGAAATGAAAGAAATTATTATTTCGATAATATCACTACAAATAGGTGCTTTAATAGGTGTAATTACAATGTGTATATTACAAATTTCAAAAGATAAGTAATGATTGAAGCAACAGGAAAGAGAGGATATGAATGATGAAAAAAAGCAGTATTATAGCTATTGGATTATCTACATTGTTGGTTATTTGTAATGCACTACCAATGAATAGCCATGTAGAAAATAAAAAAGCAGTAGTTATTTCACAAAAAGAGGTATCAAAAAAGAAAACAAAGAAAAAGGATGTATCCAAAGATGAAACCCATGAAAGTGATGAAACTGTAAATGATACAACCAAACAAGAAATAGAAGAAAATACGATTCAGGAAGATCAAGAATCAGTAAAAAGTGATGCGCAAACCCAAGAAAAAACGAAAACTCAAAATATAAATGAAAACAAAACACAAAAGAAAGTTGAAACAAAGCAAACACCAGTACATTCCGTTGAAAGCAATCAATCTTCATCTGTAACACCAAGTCAACCAGCATTAAGTGGAAATACTACTAATGCACAACAATCTCAAAAGGAAGAACAAATAAAAATTTTAAGAGTAACATATTGGGTTAAAT
>ENA-OPVG01000840-OPVG01000840.1-human-gut-metagenome-genome-assembly--contig:-NODE-840-length-24993-cov-4.794931_pt1 | contig 24993 bp, 21 predicted proteins | sample MGYA00241093_ERZ501975 | MGnify/ENA primary metagenome ERZ501975 (study PRJEB25962, sample SAMEA2042993) | human gut metagenome | biome: human gut; feature: human-associated habitat; material: faeces... | reverse complement strand
ATAGAACGTTTATCTCTTTTACGCAAGTTTTAGGAATGTGTTTCGCAATTACCTAATATTCTAGTCTAATATCTTAATAAAACTAAACATCTACTTATATGATTTTATAATTTATATTTACCTGTTAATAACCTTCATTTTTTATCAACATTGTTTCTTTCTGAGATTTGACTCTCATATCATATCATAATTTTTTATTTTACGCATGTTTTTCTATCTGTAATTATTGGAATTATAGGAGAATTTTGATGCATGAACCTCGCAGCAAGAATGCCTCAGCATTCTTGAATATATAGAAAATACAAGTTATCATATACGAAAAAATCTCAATCCGAAGATTGAGATCTCTATAAGAGCGACAGACGGGGTTCGAACCCGCGACCCCGACCTTGGCAAGGTCGTACTCTACCAACTGAGCCACTGTCGCATTCATTATATTGTTCCGTTTGTTTCTTGTGTTCCTTGGAACAATATATACTATACATGATAATCAGACTTTTGTCAACAGCTTTTTTTAATTTTTTTCAAAATTTTTGATGCAATATATTTTATTCCATTTTTTTGCACACTTCTCATATATGAAAGTCTCTAATCTCCTTTCTTTTAATAAGACTAATCTTGGAAAATCAGTTGTTTTTTATTTTTTTTACTGTTATGATAAACAAAACGATGATTCAAGAATGCCTCGGCATTCTTGCTGCGAGGTGGGAGTCATCTCCCAGCTGATATATATAATTCACATAGGAGGTTTGTTATGTCAGAGACAATTACAGAAGAAAATACAACTACAGAAGAAAATATAACTACAATAGATCATGCATCTGCTACAGAAACTATATCCGGTCAGAAAGATACATCTGCTGCAGAAAATGCATCTGGTCAGGAAGATACATCTGCTTCTAGCAGCACAACTATCCAGAAAGATACGTCTACTTCTAAAAGTTCAACTATCCAGGAAGGTACGTCTGCTTCCGGTAGCACAACTGCCCGGAAAAATGCATCTGTCATCAATAATGCTACTGCTCCAGGAACGGAATCTGCTTATAACTTAGATTCTGAGATGGATCCGTTTGACAAAGCTGAAAAAGAGCGTGATTCCTCCGGATTTTTTGCCCGTTTTTCTGCTAAAATTGCAAATATCCACTCCCGCCGCGAAGCCAGACTTGTTCGCGATGAAATTATACTTTCCCGTATTCCGGACAAGGACTTGATGGAATACTTAAAATTAGAACAGAAGCGTCTGGAATCCCAGCAGCATGCCAGAGAAATTCGCGAAAAAAGAATTTGGATTGCATTCCAGATGACCATTGCGTTAATTGCCGCAGTCTTAATTATTTATTTTTTGAAAGACAGTCCGGCAATTCTGATCAGCATCTTATACACAGCCGGTCTTTTGATCGCATTTAACATCTGGAATAAACATAAAGATGGGCGCTCACCAAAAGATCAATAATTTAATAAAAAATCCCATCCGGTATTCTTCAACGCAAGAATATCCGGGTGGGATTTTTTTCATCATTAATTCAAGTCGAACGTCCGTGAGACAAATTTACTATTACTCACCCCTGAAGAGGTGGGAGTCTTCTCGACTGAAATAAATTTTATTCTTCCTCTTCTACCACTGAAAGTCCCAATTCATCAAGCTGTTTCTGATCAACTTTTGTTGGAGCCTCTGTCATAAGATCCGAAGCATCTTTTACCTTCGGGAATGCTATCACGTCACGAATGCTATCCTGTTTTGCCATGAGCATAACAAGACGATCCAGTCCATATGCAAGTCCTGCGTGTGGCGGTACTCCATACTGGAATGCTGTCAGGAGGAATCCGAACTGCTCCTGTGCCTGCTCTGGTGTAAATCCAAGCACCTCGAACATCTTGCTCTGGATCTCAGGGTTAAAGATTCGCACACTTCCTCCACCAATCTCATTTCCATTCAAAGTAATATCGTATGCTTTTGCACGGACTCTTCCCGGATCACTGTCGATGTACTGAAGATCTTCTTCCATTGGCATTGTAAATGGGTGATGCATTGCTGTGAAACGGTTCTGTTCTTCACTCCACTCAAGAAGCGGGAACTCTGTGATCCACATAAATTTGTACTCATTCTTATCTAAAAGATCCATCTGGCGTGCAAGTTCCAGACGAAGCGCACCTAATACATCCCATACAACTTTATTCTTATCTGCTGCAAAGAGAAGCAGATCACCATTCTCACCGTCCATAGCCTGAATCAAGTTCTTCTGCTCATCCTCTGTCATGAATTTTGCGAAAGAAGATTTTACAGTTCCATCTTCATGGATTGCAATGTAAGCCAGTCCTTTTGCCCCATAATCCTTTGCATAATCAACCAGCTTGTCAATCTTCTTACGTGCCATTCCTCCCTGGCCTTTTGCGTTGATACCACGAACGGTACCACCATTCTCAATAGCACCCTTAAATACAACAAACTCGCTGTCTTTTACAACATCTGTCACATTGACAAGCTCCATGCCGAATCTGGTATCCGGTTTATCGGAACCGTAACGATCCATAGCCTCCTGCCATGTCATTCTCGGAATCGGAAGCGGAACTTCCACACCAAGAACTTCTTTAAACAGCATCGCAAGGAATCTTTCATTGACATCAATGACATCATCAACATCTACGAAAGACAGCTCCATATCCATCTGTGTGAACTCTGGCTGACGGTCTGCTCGAAGGTCCTCGTCACGGAAACATTTTGCAATCTGGAAATATCTGTCATAACCAGAACACATTAAAAGCTGCTTAAATAGCTGTGGTGACTGTGGAAGTGCATAAAAATGTCCTTGATGAACGCGGCTTGGTACAAGGTAATCTCTTGCTCCCTCCGGTGTACTTCCGATGAGTACCGGTGTCTCAATCTCAAGGAATCCTTCATTTGCCATAAACTGACGTGCAAGTGTAGCCACCTTGCTTCTCATCATCAGATTGCGCTGCATATCCGGTCTTCTAAGATCCAGATATCTGTATTTCAGACGGACTTCTTCTTTTGTCTTAGAATTCTCCTCAATCTGGAACGGAGGTGTCTCTGACTCAGAAAGTACACGAAGCTCCTCTGGGATAATCTCAATTTCACCTGTTGCAATGTTCTCATTGACTGCACCAGATCGTTTTGCAACTTTTCCTACAACTGCAACAACATATTCACTGCGAAGCTTTGCAGCCTTCTCGATCAGTGCTGCATCTACACTTCCTTCATCAAATACAACCTGGATAATTCCGGAACGGTCTCTTACATCTACAAATACGAGACCTCCTTTATTACGATTTTTCTGTACCCAGCCCATAATGGTCGCTGTCTCGCCTACGTTAGCTGCTGACAGTTCCCCACATCTGTGGGTTCTCTTTAAGCCCTGCATTGACTCTGCCATTTTTCTATATCTCCTTTTTCACTTGTGCGTTCTATTCTCTACAGCCTGTCTACGGAATCTGCATAACAGTCTGCAATTTCTGTATATCCATCTTCTATTAGCTGCTCTTTCTGAAACTTCTTATTCTTCTTCATATTGACGATCAGCACCTGTCGTCCTGCCTCCCGGTCAGCTTTTGCAAGAGCAAGAACCTTCAATATGGCCTCTTTTGGAAGCTTCTTCTCCAGAAGATATGCCTTTTTCTGGCGTCCTCCCGGAACTTTATATCCATTTTCCAGAAGCAGCATGACAATTCTCTCAAATCCAATGGAAAATCCGCATGCCGGTGTATCTTGCCCTGTAAACTTGCCGATCATCTTATCATAACGTCCGCCTCCGGCAACAGAACCGCCAAAGTCATCCATAGTTACCTCAAAAATTGTTCCGGTATAGTAGGACTGTCCTCTTACAAGGGTTGGTGTGAACTGAAGCTTAAAATCACACTCTTTTGCAGCTTCTACACTTGACATGATCAGTTCCAGGCCGTCAGCCGTCTCATCGCTCAGATAATCTCCAAGCTTTTCTTTCAGGTAACGGACTCCGGATACATCAGAAGCAACCTCATCAAAAAGAGAAAGGTAGGTCTTAACACTTTCCCTGGTATATCCCATCTCAATAAGCTCTGCCTCGACACCTTCCGGTCCGATCTTATCCATTTTATCCAGAACAATGAAGACTTCATCATAGTCTTCCTCTTTAAAACCACTGTAAGCAGCCATAGATTTCAATATATTACGGTCATTAATACATACAGTAAAATTCTTAAAGTCCAGTTTCCCAAGCATCGCCGTTGTGGCAAGGATCAGCTCGATTTCGGCGAGATTAGAAGCCTCTCCTAATATATCGATATCGCACTGTACAAACTGGCGGAAACGTCCTTTCTGCGGGCGGTCTGCTCTCCATACACTTCCAATCTGAAGTGCTTTAAAAGGAGACGGCAGCTCATTTGCATGATTAGAATAATATCTTGCAAGCGGAACCGTCAGGTCATACCGAAGTCCTCCATCCACAAGATCATTTTCCTCTTTTGCCTCGTCAATTTTTAACTTTTCTCCACGTTTCAAAATCTTGAAGATCAGTTTTTCGTTATCTCCCCCCTGCTTGCTGCACAGGTTCTCGATATGCTCAACACATGGAGTTTCCATAGATTGGAATCCAAATGTTTTATAGGTGTCTTTAATCAGGCCGATCAGGTAATCCCGGATTTCCATCTCTGCCGGCATTACATCTTTCATACCGGTTACTGGTTTCTTCTTTAACGCCATAGCCATTCTCCTTTTCGTTCTATCATCTCGTCCACCCGGCTGATGTAAGCATCGATTGCTTTTACATTCTCCTGCCGGATCAGACTGGTTTTTTTCTTCTTTTTGCTTTCAGGATTTATGACAGGTTCTTTCAGTACGATTTTTGTAGACGCACCTGCACCTGCTGCAATAATGGATTGCTTTTCCTCCATAATTAGTATATTGTATATTCCTGCTTTGTCAACCTTTGCATAGCCCACATTCTCAAAATTTCCGGCAATATTCTTCTGACGATACAGATAATACGGAAAAAGTCCCATCTGTCGGGCTTTATTTCCTGCCATCTCTACCATCGTACCTATTTCATCTTGTATAATCGTTAATCTTTTCCCTTCTCTCTCTTCCTGGCCCATTTTAGCTGCACGTTTAATTGCAAGGGAATGTACCGTCAAATTATCAGGTCCAAGTAATGCAATCTGTCTTAGAGTGTCCTCCATATCCTCCGGTGTCTCTCCCGGAAGTCCTGCAATAATATCCATATTGATATTATCGAATCCGGTCTCTCTGGCCAATGCATAGGCCTCTTTTATCTCTTCTACGGTATGCTTTCTTCCAATCGCATCCAGTGTCTTCTGCTGCATGCTCTGCGGATTGATGGAAATCCTGGTAATGCCGTGGCTCTTTATGACCTTTAATTTTTCTTCTGTTATGCTGTCTGGTCTTCCTGCTTCTACAGTATACTCCAACAGATGTTCTCTCGAAAATTTCTCATCAATCCATCCCATCAGTCGTTCCAGCTGCTCTGCCGTCAGAGTAGTCGGTGTACCTCCGCCGATGTAGATTGTATTCAGCTTTTTATTTTTTGAACGCTCTGCGATAAATTCCAACTCTTTACAAAGTGTATCTACATATACATCTACTTTTTCTTTCCAGCGATCCAGCGGTCCGGAACTGAAAGAACAATAAGAACAGACCGACGGACAGAACGGGATTCCTACATACAAGCTGTACCCTTCTTCATAATCCAGTTCTTCCAGAATCTTCCGCTCCCTCTCGGCAATCTCCCATGCAAGCACTGCCTTTTCTTTTCTTACTCTTGCGCTTTCCCATGCCCATCTGATATAATCTTCTTTTTTCCAGCCGGCTTCCAGCTTCTGCATAGCAAGCTTGGTCGGACGTACGCCTGTAAGCACTCCCCATGCAAGTGGTTCTCCGGTGATCTTCTCCAGTTGGTCATACAGATTCAGGTCTGTCTGCCGTTTTTTCTCCGTTTGCAGATTCTCCGTTTCTGCAAAAATTTCCTGACCATCCGGTAATTGTACCGTTACATAATTAGAGGCTTCTTCATCCGTCTTGCAGGATACTTCCTGCGACGGATAAAAAGCCTTTAATATATGATACGCATTATAAGTATAAGACTCGCTTTTACATATAATCTGAATCATTTTAATTCTCCATTCTGTTTTTTATCACTGTCTTTTGCCAACATTCATTATATAAATGGATTATGGAGTTTTTCATAACCGATCGTCGTTTCTTCCATATGCCCCGGATATACATGTGTCTCTTCCGGCAATACCAACAGTTTCTCCTTTACAGAACGAACCAATGCCGATGCGCTTCCGCCCGGGAAGTCTGAACGGCCAACCGATGTCTGGAATAATGTATCACCGCTAAAGAGAACGCCTTCCTGTTCCATATAATAACAGCATCCACCCGGTGTATGTCCCGGTGTATGGATCACACGGAACTGAAAACCTGCAATTTCCAGCTGTTGCCCATCACTGACCGGAACCGCCTCCTCAAACCGGTATCCTCCACGCACATATGTAGAAGACAGATTACTTTCACCGTCCGTCATCATCGGAAGGTCTGCTTCTTCTACATATACCGGAACTTTTACGTCTTCCATCACATCAGAAAGTCCCATAATATGATCAAAATGTGCATGTGTCAAAAGCACCGCTTTCAGTTTCAGTCCCTGCTCCTTTACCGCATTCTTTACCTTCGCCGGATAAGCTCCCGGATCAACCATGACCGACTCTTTTGTCTCTTCGTTGATCACCAGATAACAATTCGTACCAATCATTCCAACCACGTATTTTTTTATCTTCATACTTTTATCCTGTTGCCCTTTCTATATCAATGATTCCGGAAAGCTGCTGCAATTTCTTCACGATACGCTCCAGTTCTTCACGGCCGTGAACGATGAATCCCATCTCAATTGTTGCTGTTCCTTTCTTGCTGGTACGGACATTCATAGATTTGACATCCACATTTTCTTCTGTGAAAATTCTGGAAATTTCCATCAGAAGTCCCTGCTGGTCATTGGCATACATCTTGATCTCGGCAAGATACTGACCTCCTGATTTTTCTGTCACTTCCGTCTCCCACTCTGCCGGAATCAATCTTGCGCGTTCCGCTTCGGACAGATGTATCATATTGATACAGTCTGTACGGTGAATGGACAGACCTCTTCCACGGGTAACGAATCCGACAATCTCATCTCCCGGTACTGGATTACAGCATCTGGAGAACCGGACTGCCACATCATCAATTCCTTTTACGACAATTCCACTCTTGGACTTGGCAATATGGACTTTATTCTTAGCCGCCTCTGCAACTTTTTCAAGTACAATTTCATCTGTCAGTTCCTGCTTGTGATCCTTGCCATATTCTTCCGCCAGACGATTCACGACCTGTCCTTCTTTTAAGCCGCCATGTCCGATCGCGGCAAGCACAGAATCCCAGTCCTTGAATCCATATTTTCTCTGTACGATCTCTTCATATTTTGGCTGGAGCAGATTAGAAAGGTTGAGAGATTTTGCTTTGCAATAGGAGGCCACCATCTCTTTTCCTTTGATAATATTGCTCTCTTTAAATTCTTTTTTGAACCACTGATTGATTTTATTTTTTGCCTGTGTACTCTTGACTACATTCAGCCAGTCACGGCTTGGTCCTTTCGAATTCTGGGAGGTCAGAATTTCTATTCTGTCTCCATTCTGGATTCTGTAATCAATCGGAACAAGCTTTCCATTCACTCTGGCACCGACCATCTTATTGCCGACTGCACTGTGTATGGAATAAGCAAAGTCGATTGGAGTGGACCCCGTCGGCAATGTCTTTACATCCCCCTGCGGTGTAAAGCAGTACACATCGTCTGCAAACAGATCCAGATCTCCTTTGATGAGGCTTAAGAATTCCTTGTTGTCAGACATATCTCTCTGCCATTCCAGAATCTGTCTGAGCCAGCTCATTTTCTCTTCTTCAGCCATAACACCTTTCTTGCTGCCGCCGGACTCTTTATACTTCCAGTGAGCAGCAATACCATATTCGGCTGTCTTATGCATCTCCTGTGTACGGATCTGGATCTCAAACGGCTGACCGATCGAACTCATCAGCGTTGTATGCAGAGACTGATACATATTCGGTTTCGGCATGGCAATATAATCTTTAAATCTTCCAGGAATCGGCGTATAAATCTCATGGATAATTCCCAATGCCGCATAACAGTCTTTGACAGAATCCACAATGATACGGACTGCAAACAGGTCATAAATCTGATCTACTGTCTTATCCTGATTGACCATCTTCTTATAAATACTGAAGAAATGCTTTACACGTCCATTTACATCTGCTTTAATCCCCGCATTTTTCATATGCATGGACACTTCATCCACAATCTGTTGGACAAATTCCTCACGCTCAGTTTTTCTGGCATTGATCTGATTTACAAGATCAAAAAATACATCTGGTTTCAGATACTTCAATGACAGATCGTCAAGTTCTGTCTTAATTTTAGAAATGCCAAGCCTTCCCGCGATCGGTGCATAAATATCCATTGTCTCACGGGCCTTTTCCTGCTGTTTGGCCGGAGTCATGAACTGCAGTGTACGCATATTATGCAGACGGTCCGCAAGTTTAATGATAATGACCCGGATATCCTTTGCCATAGCAAGGAACATCTTTCTCAAATTCTCCGCCTGGAGTTCCAGTTTGTCCGCAGAATAAGCTACACGGCCAAGTTTCGTAACACCGTCTACCAGAAGAGCTACCTCTTCTCCAAACTCTTCTTTGATATAATCCTCTCCAATCCGAGTATCTTCCACTACGTCATGAAGAAGAGCTGCGATAATTGTCTCCTTATCCATCTCAAGATCCGCAAGAATGATCGCTACCCAGAGTGGGTGGATAATATACGGTTCTCCCGACTTTCTCTTTTGGTCTCCATGCGCTTTTTTTGCCAGATTATATGCCTTCTCGATCTGAGTAACATCCGCAGACGGATGATACTTTTGAATACGGGCAATTAACATGCCATAAAGCTTATCCGGATCATCATAATCTGCCTCCTGTTTGATCCCGTGCCCATCTACCATCTGAAGTTTCCCTCTTGTGTCTTTTAGCAATGCTTCCGGAGCAATCTTGTCGTCCAGTGACTCATATGTTGTTTTATTCTCTGACATATTAACGCCTCCTTCCCTCTCTAGTCTCTCAAATGTATATCTTTTTCTATTTTCCAGGATATACAATAACTGAATCTATATCATATCCCTGTAATCTGTCACGTCCGTGAAGTCCTGCCAGTTCCATTAAAAACACAGTCTTTACAACCTTTCCGCCAAGACCTTCAATCAAATGGATCATCGCCTCATTCGTTCCGCCTGTCGCGATCAGATCATCAATGATCACAACTCTCTGCCCTGGCTTGATTGCATCTTTGTGCATCTCGATAGTTGCTGTGCCATACTCTAATTCATACTCTGCAGAAACCGTCTCTCTTGGGAGCTTTCCTTTTTTACGAATCGGAATAAATGGCTTTTTCAGATTATATGCGATCGGTACCCCGAAAATAAATCCTCTGGATTCCGGTCCGACTATTACGTCAAAGTCAAGACCTTCTAATTTTTCCTGCATCAGATCAATTGCAAGATGCAGTCCTTCCGCGTCCTGTAATACACCTGTCACATCACGAAATATGATCCCCGGTTCTGGAAAATCCGGAATACTTACTACATAATCTTCTATCGGTTTCATAATTATTCTCTCCTTCTTCTCTTTCAAGGTAAAGTATATCTTTTAGTATAGCATTATTTGTTCCATTTTTCAAAAAAAATCTATCGATAATGGGTAATTACAATCTGAATTTGTCTATCTCCCCGGAATTCCTTGATTCCGGGGTAAAATGTAATGGACATTTTCCCATTATCTCTTTCACACCGTTCTGCAAATTCCTGTGCATCATGAAAACAGATGGCTTCCATCCGGTTTCCCGCCGCATCGATTGCTGTTGCTTTTGCAACATTTTTATTTTTCCCGATGATCTTCACATGCTGCATGACGACTCCTCTTGCCGCAAAAACCGGTTTTGTATTACCTTTTCCAAATGGTTCCATGTATTCAAGTTCTTCTATAAAATGTTCTGTAATAGCAGCAAATGGCAGTTCCATATCGATCACTACTTTTTCTGTCAGCTCTTCTTCTGAAAGCGTACACTGATCATTTAGTCTTCTTTTGAATTTCTCAACATTTTCTTTATCAAGTGAAAGTCCTGCCGCCATCGGATGTCCGCCGAATTTTGTCAGAAGATCCCCACAGCCTGTCAGTTCTTCATACATGGAATAGCTTTCGATTGATCTTCCCGATCCTTTGACTCCATCTTCGGAATCCGTCAATACAAATACCGGACGATAGTAATTTTCTCTCACACGTCCAGCCACAAGGCCGGCAAGGCTTTCATGACAATCCGGCAGATAGATAACAAGCACCTTATCCCCCCGGATATCTGTCTGTTCCACTTTCGCCATTGCCTCATCTACAACGCGGTCTGTCATATCTCTACGGCTCTCATTCAATGCTTTCAGATCACCTGCCAGCATATCTGCCTCCCGCTCTGTCTTTGTCCGAAGCAGTGCCAGTGCTCTTTTTGCCGTATCCAGCTTACCACTGGCATTCAGACACGGAGCAAGAATAAATCCGATGTGATATGCCTGAATCTTTTTTCCCTCCAGCCCGATACACTGGATCAGGGCACGTAGTCCCAGATTAGATGTCCTCTTTAGCATCTCAAGACCCTGCTTCACCAGAATTCGATTTTCCTCTGTCAGATCCATCACATCTGCCACTGTTGCAATTGCAACATTTTCCAAAAGATAATCCAGATCCGCCACATCCTGACCATTTGCCTCACAGAGCGCCTCTACAAGCTTGTATGCAACCGCTGCACCACATAATCCTTTAAATGGATATTCACATCCTTCCTGCCTTGGGTCAACAACTGCATCTGCCGGCGGTAAAATGTATCTTCTTCCCGCTTCATTTTCCTTGTACGGCACTTCATGATGGTCTGTTACGATGATCGTCATACCGAGTGCTTTTCCATACTCAATTTCTTTCGCTGCCGCAATTCCGTTATCGCAGGTGATGATCGTATCAATTCCATCTTCATGTGCCCGGTCAATCAGATGCTGATTTAATCCATATCCGTCTTTGATACGATCCGGGATGTCGCTGTCCACCTTTGCGCCAAGCTTTTCCAGACCTTCTAGAAGAATATATGTCGCATTGATCCCATCACAGTCATAGTCTCCAATGACACGGATTTTTTCCCGGTCCCTGATTTTTTCAGTCAGAATTTCCACCGCCTGCGGCATACCCTTCATCTGCATTCCATCGTAGAGTTCCGCAATTGTATCGTTCAGATATTGGTTGATTGCTTCATCTCCAATAACATCCCGGTTACGGATCAGACTGGCCAGTCTCGGACTAATATGAAATTTCTTACTGATAGCCTCAAAATCAGCACCTTTTCTTAAAAGTACCCAGCGTTCCATAATTTTCGTCTCTCCTGTTTTATCCAAATAAATATTTGCAAAGTAAATACTACACTTTCAACAGAAATCTCCAACATCATTTTATTTACTTTGCAAATATTTACTTTAAGAAAAGAACAGCCTCGCCATAAAATATGACCTTGGCTGTTCTATAGTATTTAAAATTACTTCTTGAAGCGTTTCATTACATACCACAGCGCTCCTGTGATACATACAGATGAGTAAGCTCCGCATACAACTCCGACCATCAATGGAAGTGCAAACTCCTTGATAGAACTTACACCCATGACGTAAAGTACTGCTACCATGATAAATGTTGTAAGAGATGTATAGATGCTTCTTGTCAGCGTCTGTGTGATACTCTTGTTTACAACTACTGCAACATCACTGCTCTTTGTCTTACCACGCATTTCCTCTCGGATACGGTCAAAGATAACAATGGTCGCGTTGATGGAATATCCAACGATTGTCAGTATACACGCGATAAATGTATTACCAACAGAGATTCTTGCAATTGCATAGAATCCTACTACAACAAGGACGTCATGTAAAAGAGCAAGTACCGCACTGGTCGCGAAACGGATATCTTTGAATCGGAACCAGATATACAGAAGCATACAGATTGTCGCAATAACAACCGCGATAACTGCATCTCTTCGCATCTCATTACTTACTGTAGAACTGATATTTTCTGCCGTGATCTTTGATTCGTCCACACCGAAGTTATCAACCATAGCCTTATTCAGTGCTTCACGCTTGTCAAGATCCAGTGTAACTGTCTTGATAATAACCTGATTGGTTCCGGCTACTTTCTGAGTCTGAACATTGTTATCTCCAGTTGCCTTTTCTACAACCGGAACAATTTCCTTATCAATCTCATCAATAGAGTAATCTTTATCAAATGTTACATTTGTAGATGTACCGCCCTGGAATTCAAGGCTGTATGCAAATGCTCCTTTTCCTCTTCCTTCATTGATACCGATCGTGATCACTCCTGCTGCAATTAATACAAGAGAAATTGTAAAGAACACTTTTTTCTTTGAAAGGAAATCGATTGGCTCACGCTCTTTCTTTGGACGATAATATAATTTTTCACTTCTAAGTCCGACTGCATAAAATGCATTTACGATCAATCTTGTAATAACAAGTGCTGTAAACATAGATGCGATGATACCAATTGCAAGTGTCTGTGCGAATCCTTTTACTGTACCGGAACCTTTGAACCACAATACAGCTGCTGCGATCAGAGTCGTAATATTACCATCTAAGATTGCTGATAAAGCTTTCTGGAAACCAATCTTCAGAGAATTCTTTACACTTCTTCCGCGTGCCATCTCTTCACGTACACGAGCGAAGATGATAACGTTGGCATCTACTGCCATACCAATGCCAAGAATGATACCAGCAATACCCGGAAGTGTCAATGTTACTTCAAATGCATTCAGGATTATAAGTACAAGTCCTGTATAGATTAAAAGTGCAAGTCCGGATGCAAGTCCCGGAAGCAAGTATACACAACACATGAATACAAATACAATTGCAAGTCCGATTGCTCCGGCTTTTAAACTGGTCGCAACTGCCTGCTCACCAAGCTGAGCTCCGACAACATTAGAACGTAACTCTTCCAGTTCCAGCTTCAGACCACCGATACGGATTGTAGAAGCAAGCGCATCTGCTTCTTCATAGGTCATGTTACCACTGATCTGAGCCTGTCCATTTGTAATGGCTGCCTGTACATTCGGAACACTTACAAATGCTCCGTCATAATAGATACCAATGCTCTGTCTTGCTGCCAGTGCTTTTGTTGTTGCATCTGCGAACTTTGTTGTTCCATCTTTTGTAAATGTAAGAGATACAACATTCTGTTTATTCTTTGTCAGCTGGTCTTCTGTTGTCTGAGCCTGGGCACTTTTTACATCATTGCCACTCAGTACAATAGAACCGTCTGCCTGCAATTCTTCAATTGTCTTGTTGAGCTGATAATCTTTGGACGCATCTCCCGTACTGTTCACCTGACTATAGTTTGCTGAGCCGTCACTGCCTGTCTGTGCAATAAAATACAGGGAACCCGGCTGTCCCAGTTCGTCTAAAATCTCATTGGCATCTGTAACACCAGGAATCTCGATATTAATACGGTCTCTTCCCTCCTGATATACACTTGCCTCTGTACTATACTGTTCTACGCGCTTTTGCAGCTTATAGATCGTATCACTCATCTCTTCATCCGATGGATTGTCATCTTTGACCTGATATGTGATACTTACACCACCGGCAAGGTCCAGACCCAGTTTGATATTCTTCATAGAACCTGTATGGCCTTTTCCGAATCCAACAATTGTCGTAAAACCAAGCAGTACGATCAAGGCTGCTGCCACAATAAGACTAAGTATGCCTCTGCTTTTTTTCATGATTTACTTCCTTTCTCTTTCTTCCATTCCTTCGAAGGATTCTATGTTACACATTATGCATCTGCCAGTGCTGCTTTGATCATAATGGCACATTCCACACGTTTACGCTGCATCTCACAGCCAATATCATAACAATCATGGATCGTTCCATGGAAATTATAAGAGTTTGCCATACATCCACCGCTACAGTAGAATTTAGCGAAACAATTTTTACATTTTTCTTTTGAATATACACTGCAGCTTCTGAAATCATCTGCAATCTCCGGCTTTACAATTCCATCGTCTACATTTCCCACCAGGAATTCTTCCTGTCCGACAAACTGATGGCATGGATACAGATCTCCCCATGGTGTGACAGACAGATATTCTGTTCCGGAACCACAGCCGGACATACGTTTCATCACACATGGACCGCCTTCCAGATCGATCATAAAGTGGAAGAAGTTAAATCCTTTTCCTTCTTTTTCACGCTCAATCATAATCTTGGCAAGCTTATCATACTCTTCTTTGATCTGTGGAATATCCTCTTCGCGGATCGCATATGGATCGGATTCGTCACCTACGACCGGCTCAATGGACATCTGCTTGAATCCAAGGTCTGCAAAATGCAGGATATCATTGGAGAAATCCAGATTATTTCTTGTAAATGTCCCACGGATATAATACTTCTCCTGATTACGGCTTTCAGCCAGCTTCTGGAATTTCGGCACGATCAGATCGTAACTTCCTTTTCCGTTGCGGAACGGACGCATCTTATCATTGATTTCTTTTCGTCCATCCAGGCTTAGCACAACATTGTCCATCTCTTTATTGACAAACTCCTGAGTCTCATCATTCAGAAGAACGCCGTTCGTCGTAACTGTAAATCGGAAATTCTTGTCATGAAGCTTTTCCTGTTCTCTTCCGTATGCTACCAGATCTTTGACAACCTGCCAGTTCATAAGTGGCTCTCCTCCAAAGAAATCTACTTCCAGATTTCTTCTGCTTCCGGAATTTGCGATCAGGAAATCTAATGCCTTCTTTCCGACTTCATAACTCATAAGAGCACGTCTTCCATGATACTCGCCTTCTTCTGCAAAGCAGTACCTGCAGGCCAGATTACAGTCATGTGCAATGTGAAGGCAAAGAGCCTTTACAACTGTCTTTCTCTTCTTCACGATTGGAACAAGATATTCAAACTCATCCTTTGTAAATAATTTCCCGTCCTCTGTCAGTTCAATGACATCATCAAGAGCATCTCTTAAATCTTCCTCGCTATATGTACCTCCAAGCCGCTTTTTCAGATTCTCCCATGTAAGATCACTCTTTAAAATCTCATCTGTTGGTTCTTCGTCCGGTTCATTCAGCACAGCGATCACATCATAGCACAGGTCATCAACCACATGTACGGCTCCACTGTATACATCCAGAACAATGTTATATCCGTTATTCTTATACTGATGAATCACAGTAATAATCTCCTTTTCTATTTTTTTCTATCTCTTTAAAAATTTTAATGGTTATTTGGCAACAGAACAGAGACAGCGACCCTTTTAAGACCGCTGTCTCCTGGTTTTTTACCTATGTTCTTTTACTTATTTGCTCTGCTCACAGGTCTGATTTCCTACTGTACAGGAAGTCTTGCATGCTGACTGGCAAGATGTCTGACATTCGCCGCAACCGCCTTTTTTCACTGTCTTGTTCAGAGTCTGTGTATTCAATGTTTTCACATGTTTCATCACTACATTCCTCCTTGTCTTTGCTTGACTTTTATAAGTATAGCATCTTCCTTTCTTTTTCGCAATATTTTTATCTGAATCGTTAATTTTTAATTATTCCAGTTCATATTTTAATTACCTGCAAAAAGGTGGTTTTTTCAATTTTACTATGTTACACTTGCGTTAGATTACAAATGAATCAGAAATTGCCACTTCATTAATATGTCTTATAGGAGGTAATTGTAACACGGCAATTTCAATTGGCATTAACGGATTCGGACGTATCATTAACGGGCAGAAGATTCCTGTCTTCACAGAAGATGATGCTGCTTCCATCCCTTGGGGTTCCTGCGGTGCCGAATACATCATCGATGCAACCGGAGCCGCTAAGGCTATCTCTCTCGTCATTCCTTCTCTGAAGGACAAGATGAGTGGTATTTCTTATCGTGTTCCAACTACAGACGTCTCAATCGTTGATCTGAACGTCGCACTAAAAGAGTCTGCATCTTATGAGGATATCTGCAAAAAAGTAAAGGAAGCCTCCATGACATATTTGTCCGGCATTCTTGATTATGTAGATGATGAAGTTGTATCTTCTGATTTCATCGGAGATTCACACGCTTCTATCTTTGATGCAAGACAGGGAATTCAAGTAAATTCTCACTTCTTTAAGGTCATCTGTTTCTATGATAATGAATGGGGCTATACAAGCCAGATTTTCCGCCTCATCAAGTACATGGATCAGGTAGACCATAATTCATAAGATGCCGGTGGAAACACTTTCCATTCTGGTATCTTTACATTTTTACATGTGGCAAAAACTTTCTGATTCGAACTGTAACTATTCTACTTTCTGTAAGGGACATATACATTCGTCATTACGATTATGAACCGTACGTAAAATAAAAGCTGCCTATATCTGTTTCCTTTTTACAAGAGATATACGCAGCTCTTATTTTTTAGTCTTTCATGATATCATACCACCGGTCATACCGCCGCCTGCACATAGTATCAGTGATGTGACAATACTAACACTGTCTCCATTCAGAGTTCTGTAAACTCCAAGTGTAATGAGCAAAAGCAATACAAAATATATGATTCCAAGAACCATCCCCCACAAGTACCGTTTTGATTTTGTCAGTTTCCCTATGATCATTCCTCCGATCAGTGTTGACACTACATAGATTCCAACAATTGCCGCCGATACAATTTTTTCATTTAATTCAAATTTATACATAAAAAATGTCAAAACCAAAAGTAATATACCGGTGACAATATAAGAAGCCAGAAGTGACTTGATCCACCATATGACCTTTATATTTTTTTGCATATTCTCCATCTCTTTCCTCCTTGTCTACCACAAGGTATGAGCCAGATCCGGCGAATATGACTGCTTCTGCAAATTTTATCACTCCATTTGCTTTCCAAGAAATCCTGCCGCACATGCCCCCAGCTTCTGTTCCAGTTTTGTAAACTTCTCTTTTTCATCTGATGACAGTAAAATAACTGCCCCCACAACATCTCCTTCGCAAATGATCGGTGTAATAGATTCCCATACATAATCCTTTTCCTGTTCCCGGAACACCCGGATATATTTCTTCTCATCTACCTTTGCCAGAATACTGTTTCTTTCTTCCAGTTCCCCTTGAAGAACTTTGCTGATATACTTTTCCTGCACCTCTTTTCTCCCGTTTCCGGAAGCTGCCACGACCTGATCCATATCACAGATACACACAAGGCAGCCTGCCTCTTTTGCCAGGCTGTCTGCATACATACCTGCAAATGCAGCAAGCTCTCCGATCGGTGAATATTTTTTCAATATAATCTCGCCTTCCCGGTCGGTAAATATCTCCAGTGGATCACCTTCTCTGATCCTAAGTGTTCTTCGTATTTCTTTCGGAATGACCACACGTCCCAGGTCATCAATCCGACGTACAATTCCTGTTGCCTTCATATGATTCCTCCATGATTGATTCCGCATGGCTGTTCTTTCTTCTCATGCTAAATTTTACTTTTAATGCTATTATGTGAAAATGCATGAAAATTATTCTAATAAAGAAAGCAGAATTTTTTGCGTATTCCATATTGGAAAAATTATTCTTTCTTTAAATCCCGGAATGGACTCTTCATATAATGGCATAAAATCCATCAATTTGATTGATTGGTTAATTTCAGAATAATATCAAATGCGCTCAAATGTCCACAACATTCCACCCAGATATCGCGTATAACAACCTCCACTTACAGGCAGGACTCACCTTTACTCATCCTTCACTTCTTCGCCTGCAAGCTTCAGGATATCTTCCACGGTGTCTTCCGTAATACCCATACGCTCCGCCACTTCATCGACCGATACTTTTCTTCCGTATTCTTCCTTCATGCTTTTGATTGTCTCATCCAGATCATTCACCCGCTCGACCATCTTCTTATCGCGGCGTTTTTCTTCGGTGTGGGATTCTAGCATCACCCGGATTCCAGCGCGCACCTGCTCCAGCACTTCTGCTTCTGTTGCTTTCTTATTCTCACCTAAGTACAGCATCAAACTGACATTGCCTTCCTGGATCACATCACCGATGAAGTTCCCCGGCATATGCAGCTTTACTGCTTCTTCCACAACTTTGGGAAGATAATATGCAAGTGTTACCTCTTCCTCCGTCTGCTTCGCCATTTTTTCAATATCGATCAGATATTCTGCCACATAGTCTTTTTCCTGCTGGCTTAATGTATCTTTTTCTTCTTGTTCTGTTTTTTCTGTATTTTCTATAGTTCCTGTATATCCGATTACTTCCACTTTCTGAGACATCAGGAATTCATGAACCAGATTCATCTGCTCATCTGTAAGATTGTCATCCTGAAAGAAAGCTTGCACTTCCTGACTGGTCATTTTATTATTCTGGCTTGCTGCAACTGCAAGAAGCTCTCCTAATTTTTTCTGAAACTGGGCTCTGTCTGCCATATCTTTACTCCTTCGTTAAATTTTCTTTACCTTTTTATCATTCACGTTCCTGTTATTCAAGAACTCTCTTCAAATGTCAATAATGAAATGCCGATAGCTCTTCATATCTTCTGGCATCTGTTCTTCATTACACTCCTTCGTAGGAAAAATCAGGAATAAAGCTTTCTTTTGCCGTTTCGCCTTCCTGAATAAATGCCTGCTCCACGCCAAGATCTATGGCATAATCCACCAGAACATCATATGCTTTTTTCGTCACTTTCTTGGCAAGCTCCGGATATTTTTCCCGATTCAACGTATCGAGCGGAGTGTACTGGTTCATGAGACTCATATAAATCTGGTCACCATATGTTTCATAGAGATATTTCACAATTCTTCTCGCATCTCTCAGACACCCAGGCAATAACAAATGTCTCACAATTACACCTTTTGTCATAATCCCCGCATCATTAAATACAGGATTCCCAGTCTGCCGGACCATTTCTTCCAGAGCAGCCTTTGCCACCTCAGGATAATCTTCTGCCCCGGAATATTTCTTTGCATGCTCCGGATCCAGATATTTAAAATCCGGAAGATATACATCAACATATCCATTTAGCCTGCGTAAAGTCTCCACCTTTTCATAGCCGCTTGTATTATAAACAATTGGAAGATTAAGCCCTTTTTTTCTTGCCTGATCCAGTGCCGCGATAATCTGTGGTACAAAGTGCGTTGGTGTCACAAGGTTAATATTGTTCGCCCCCTGTTCCTGAAGCTCCAGAAATATCTCCGATAACCGTTCAACACTTACTATTTTTCCAATCTCACTGTTGGCAATGTGATAATTCTGGCAATATACACATCGAAGCGTACAGCCAGAGAAAAAAACAGCTCCGGATCCATTTATCCCGGAGATACACGGTTCTTCCCACATATGAAGCGCGGCTCTGGAAAGCCGGACCAAATCCGACTCCCCACAAAAGCCACGCTTTCCTTCTTCTCGCTTAATCTGGCACTGTCTCGGGCATAACATGCACCCGTTCACTAGACAACCTGTCCTTTCGCAACAAATACAGGAAACGCTTCATCACCCTTTAATTCTTTTCCATCGGTGATTTTTACATTCTTATCTGAAATGATATATTCCAGCTTTGTACCTTCTCCAACGATCGTATCCTGCATTAAAACACAATTCTTCACTTTCGCACCTTTTGCGATCTTCACACCACGGAATAAAATACTGTTCTCCACTTCACCTTCGATCACACAACCGTCTGCTACCATAACATTACTTGCTTTTGCATTGCCGATATATCTGGTCGGATTATCGTCACGAATCTTTGTATAGATGGGATTACCTGTGAAAAGCTCCTCAAGATTCTTATCATCCAGAAGTTTCATGTTCTCATCAAAATAGCTCTTAAGTCCGGTGATTCTCGCCACATATCCTTTATGCTCATAAGCCATGACTTTATATGTATCCAGATGCGGGATCAGGATATCCCTCTCCAGTGAAATAGCTCCACGCATAAACGCTGCATTAATGGTATCGATCAGCCACTCTCTATTCGCAATGTATATATTCATAGAGAAATTCTGCACACCCTGCTCCTGCTTATTGATGTAGATGTCTTCTACTTTATCTCCATCCAGCTTCAACGTATAATAAAGCCCTTTACTTGCATCTTTTGCACCAGTCAGTTCCTGTGGCAATTCCTCTTTTGTATAAGCGAACGTAATATCTGCATCTGTTTTTACATGCTGTGCGATCAGCGCATTGAAATCAAAATTTGCAGCAATATTCGTATCTGCCATAATCACATATTTTTCTTTTTGCTTTTTGAGTACCGGAAGAATATTGGCGAGCGCTTCCACTCTTCCTCCTCCCATACTGCCGATAGACTTCTGGGCAAATGGAGGAAAGATACTAAGTCCTCCGTTCTTACGGCTGAGATCCCACTCTCGGCCACCACCTAAATGGTCTACAAGCGAATGATAATTCTCACGAACAAGCACTTCTATTTTATCAATTCCGCAGCCAACCATACTGGATAACAAAAAATCGATCATTCGATAACGGCTTGCAAATGGAATGGAAGCCATTAGTCTTTCGCTGACCAGTTCCGGAACAAACTTATCATAATTATTCGGGAAAATAATTCCCATTGCGTCCGCATTTGCATTTATCATTTTTCTTCACCGTCCTTTACATCTTCACTGATCATGGCATTCGATCCAATCTTGGCACCTGTTCCGACGCAGACATCCGGTCCGATGGTTGCAACTCCTTGCTCTTCTTCTGTCGGCATAGCTCCTACCACAGCATTTTCACCGATCACTACATTCTCCGCAACAATACAATGCTTTACACTGGCTCCGGCTTTAATCGTTGTTCTGCCCATAACGACTGCATCTTCTACAACTGCTCCGGCTTCTACTTTCACTCCGGCAAATAGGATGGAATGTTTCACGCTGCCTGCGATCTTACATCCATCTGTGATCATCGAGTTCTCTACATTGGCTCCGGCGCAGATCTTATGTCCCGGCATACCACTGTTCCTGCTGTAGATCTTCCAGTCTTCATCAAACAGGTTAATTCCACTGTGTTCCGGATCCAGTACTTCCATATTCGCTTCCCACAAAGATGGAATCGTTCCCACATCTTTCCAGTATCCGTTAAAGTGATACGCGTACATTTTTCTCTCATCACGCAGCAGATTCGGTATAATATTATTTCCAAAATCATTTTCAGATTCCGGGTCAGCCTCATCTTCAATCAGGTATTGTTTTAAAATATCCCAGTTGAATATGTAGATACCCATAGAGGCAAGATTGGATTTCGGATTCTTCGGTTTTTCCTGGAATTCCGTGATACGGTCATCATCGTCCGTGACCATAAGTCCGAATCTTGGTGCCTCCTCCCACGGGACTTCCATAACCGCAACACTGAATTCTGCGTTCTTTTCTTTGTGGAATCTAAGAAAATCACTATAATCCTGCTTGCAGATCTGATCTCCCGACAAAATAATGACATATTCCGGATCATAGCGCTCGATAAATGAAATATTCTGGTAAATTGCATTTGCTGTACCTTTATACCAATCTGAGCCAGATGCCTTCTGATATGGTGGTAATACATGAACTCCTCCATAGATTCGGTCCAGATCCCACGGTTGCCCATTTCCGATATACTCATTCAGCTCCAGAGGCTGATACTGAGTCAGAATACCTACTGTATCAATACCTGAATTTACGCAGTTTGAAAGTGGAAAGTCTATGATTCGGTACTTTCCGCCAAATGGAACTGCCGGTTTTGCAAGCTTCTGGGTCAGCGCATACAGTCTGGAGCCCTGCCCTCCGGCAAGTAACATTGCTATCATTTCTTTGCCCATTATAGTTCCCCTTTCTAATTCTATCATCTACCTGTAAAATGACAGATTATTTATTCTTGATATAAAAAATATTATACTATATTTCAGTTATTTTTTCTACAAACTCACTTATTGTTTTTCCAAAATTTTTGTTAGTTTTCTGTTAATTCTAATATCAGAATGAAGCATTATTTCTGTACGAATCTTTCTTTCAAAATCCAGGGCTGGATATTTTCAATCTAGTCTTGTATAATAAAAGTAGTAATTTCGAGGAGGATATGTATCATGAGTAAAATTGATGAAATTAGAAGTGCTATGGTCGCAGCTATGAAAGCCGGCGAAAAGGAGAAAAAAGAAACTTTATCCATGCTTCTGGCAGCTCTTAAGAATAAACAGATCGACAAACGTGCAGATCTGACAGAAGAAGAAGAGATTCAGGTTATCATGAAAGAAATCAAGCAGACAAAAGAGACTTTGGAGATGACACCTGCTGACCGTACTGATATTATTGAAGAATGCAACCGCCGCCTGACTGTTCTGGAAGCCTACGCTCCAAAAATGATGGGCGAAGACGAGATAAAGGCAATCATCGAAGGTGTGTTATCTGAACTTGGTATCGAGAACCCAACCGGAAAAGACAAAGGAAATATCATGAAACATCTGATGCCAAAGGTAAAAGGTAAAGCTGATGGTAAGCTTGTCAATGATCTTGTATCCACATATTTCAAATAATTTTACCATATAGGAAATTCCATCTCCTATATGATAGAAAAGACCTGCCAACCGGCAGGGCTTTTCTTCTCTATAGAAATTTTTTCATGTCTTTCAGACTTACTGCATTTTAATTATCTGTCTGAGCCCGATCATCTGTCTGCACCTGATCTGTATACGGTGTCTGAGTCTCAGTCTTCATCTTTACAGACACTTTCTGGAAACTTACTTTTTTCCATACACCCTTATGCACTTTAATATCTGCTTTTTTTCTCCACTTTTTCACTGTATCATCATAAAGCTTTTTCTGACGTTCCTGTACAATCTTTGATTTCTTAGAGTCCGTTGCTGTACGATCTAACAGGCTTGTAACTTTTGCTACGTAACAGCCTTTTTCTGTCTCAATCACATCTGTAGATTCTCCCTCGCCCAGTGCATCTGCGGCTTTAATCAAATCTTCATCAGGAGAAGTTGTATCTTTATCAAACGTCAGTGTCTGAACCGTTGCCCCTTGCTCTTCTGCAAGCGCGTTCAAATCTCCACCTTCCTTCAGACCGGAAGCAATCGCCTCTGCCTGAGACTTTAACTGCGCTTTTTCATCATCGGAAACGTCTTTGCTGTTGCCGGAATCATCTTTTGTCTGATAAGAAATGAACACATAATCCATGCTCTTCTGTGCTGCTTCTTCATCTGAGACTTCTGTATCTGCCCCGGCCTGGATCGCAGTTCGCATCTTCTGCTGAACTGCCATCAGTGTCAATGCACGATTTACAGTCTTCTCATTGCCAGATACAAGATTCTTGTCATCTAAAGAATTATCATTCAGAAACTGCTGCGTTGTCTCCTTGATCATTGCTTTATCTTCATCTGTAATTGACACATCATAATCTTCCATATGCTTTTCAAGAAGAATCATATCTTCCAGTGATTTCAGTACAGAACTCTTTACAGATTCTTCGTATGTCTCTCCGTCAGAAGCATCTGAGTTCCACTTATCTTCTCCCAGATAAGCAGAATAATATGTCTCATATGTTGCCTGTGTATATCTTGCGAAGAAATTGGCCAGATCCGCATCAATCTTTGTATCATCGACTGTCGCAACCGTCTCGTCTCCTTTTAATGATCCGCATCCGGTCAGTGTTGCAGCCGCCAATACTCCTGCAAGAGCCAGCGCAAATAATCTCTTTTTCATATCGTTTTCGTATCCTCCTTCATTCTGATGGGCAAAGAAATGTCCACTTTTTTTATTATATCTTCTTTTTTCTAGTCAAGCAATCCTTTTATACCAATTAACACTTTTTTCACAACCTCAATTGGATTCTCCACTTCACCACGCTTTGTTTTCTTCTTTCTCTGGTAAATGAATTTGGGATCCGATATATCCGCCTTAAATGACAGAGCTTCCGGAAATTGTTTTAAAAGATCCGGGATCCGCTCTACATGGATTTTTGCTTTTTCATACATACGAAATGTATAGGTCACACCTTTTTGAGTCATCTCTGTCACATACGCCTGGTGCGCCAGATTCTTAAGCCTTGCTACTTCCAGAAGGAGCTCCACTTTTTTAGGAATATCTCCAAAACGGTCAATCAACTCCTCTATCATATCGTCCATCTCTTCCTCAGACTCGATGGCAGCAATTCTCTTATAAATATCCAGCTTATGATATTCATTTGGTATATAAGAATCCGGAATATACGCATCGACATTGATATCCAATGCTGTCGTAAATGTATCCTCTTCTGATAATTCCCCTTTTAAATGTTTGACTGCCTCATTTAACATTTTGCAGTACATATCGTATCCGACCGCTTCCATATGCCCGTGCTGTTCGGCACCAAGAAGATTTCCAGCTCCACGGATTTCAAGATCACGCATGGCAATTTTGAATCCTGATCCAAGATCTGTAAATTCCCGGATTGCCGCCAGACGCTTCTCTGCAATCTCTTTCAATAATTTGTCCTTCCGGTACAACAAAAATGCATAGGCCATACGCCCGGAACGCCCGACGCGGCCACGAAGCTGATAGAGCTGGGAAAGGCCAAGCCGGTCTGCGTCGTGAATGATCATGGTATTTACATTGGATATATCAAGACCCGTTTCAATAATCGTTGTCGACACAAGCACATCAATATCTCCATTAATAAAATCATACATGATCTTTTCAAGCTCATGCTCCTTCATCTGTCCGTGGGCAAAGGATACATTTAACTCCGGGACAAGTTTCTGAATATGCGCTGTCACCTCTGCAATGTCTTCCACTCGATTGTACACATAGTAGACCTGTCCGTTTCTCGCACATTCTCGTTCGATTGCCTCCCTGACCATCTCATCATTATATTCCATCACATACGTCTGGATCGGCA
>ENA-OPVG01000804-OPVG01000804.1-human-gut-metagenome-genome-assembly--contig:-NODE-804-length-25580-cov-2.623115_pt1 | contig 25580 bp, 20 predicted proteins | sample MGYA00241093_ERZ501975 | MGnify/ENA primary metagenome ERZ501975 (study PRJEB25962, sample SAMEA2042993) | human gut metagenome | biome: human gut; feature: human-associated habitat; material: faeces... | reverse complement strand
TTGGTACAACATCAGAAACAATTAAGAAGGCAGAAGACCGTCTTGAGTTTAAAGAGACTATGGAAAAAATCGGTGAGCCATGTGCTCCATCTTTGGTAGTAGAAAATGTTGAAGATGGTATTGCATTTACTAACAAAATCGGTTACCCGGTAGTTCTTCGTCCGGCTTACACATTAGGTGGTAGTGGCGGTGGTATCGCTCACAATCAGGTTGAATTAGTTGAAATCCTTGAAAACGGATTAAGACTTAGCCGTGTAGGTCAGGTTCTTGTTGAAAGATGTATTGCAGGATGGAAAGAAGTAGAATACGAAGTTATGCGTGATAGTGCAGGAAACTGCATCACAGTATGTAACATGGAAAATATTGATCCTGTTGGTGTTCATACAGGTGACAGTATTGTAGTTGCTCCGTCACAGACTTTAGGTGATAAGGAACATCAGATGCTTCGTACATCAGCATTAAATATTATTAATGAATTAAACATTACAGGTGGATGTAATGTTCAGTACGCACTTCATCCTGAAAGCTTTGAATATTGTGTAATCGAAGTTAACCCTCGTGTAAGCCGTTCATCAGCTTTGGCTTCTAAGGCTACAGGTTATCCGATTGCAAAGGTTGCAGCAAAGATTGCGTTAGGTTATACACTTGATGAAATCAAGAATGCAATTACTAAGAAAACATATGCAAGTTTTGAACCAACACTTGACTATTGTGTAGTTAAGATTCCAAGACTTCCATTTGACAAATTTATTACAGCCAGCAGAAAGCTGACAACACAGATGAAGGCTACAGGTGAAGTAATGAGTATCTGTAACAACTTTGAAGGTGCTTTAATGAAAGCTATCCGTTCTTTGGAACAGCATGTTGAATGCCTTATGGATTATGATTTTACAGAACTTACAGATGATCAGTTAGAAGATCAGCTTCACGTAGTAGATGATAGAAGAATCTGGGTTATTGCTGAGGCACTTAGAAGAGGCGTAAGCTATGACAAAATTCATGAAATCACAAAGATTGATAAGTGGTTTATTGATAAGATTGCTATTATCGTTGAAATGGAAAATTCACTTAAGAATGAACCTTTAACACCTGAATTATTAAAGGCAGCTAAGAGAATTGAATTCCCTGACACAGTTATTAGCAGATTAACAGGCAAGTCAGAAGACGAAATTAAGCAGATGCGTTATGATAATAACATTGTAGCTTCTTACAAGATGGTTGATACATGTGCAGCAGAATTTGAAGCTGCAACACCTTACTATTATTCAGTATATGGTGGTGAAAACGAATCAGTAGAAACTAATCCTCCAAAGAAGGTACTTGTACTTGGTTCAGGTCCTATCAGAATCGGACAGGGTATTGAATTTGACTTCTGTTCAGTACATTGTACATGGGCATTTAAAGAAGAAGGTTATGAAACAATTATTGTAAATAATAACCCTGAAACAGTATCAACTGACTTTGATATTGCTGACAAGCTTTATTTTGAACCATTAACACCGGAAGATGTTGAAAATATTGTAAACATTGAAAAACCTGACGGTGCAGTTGTTCAGTTCGGTGGTCAGACAGCCATTAAGCTTACTGAAGCACTTATGAAGATGGGCGTTCCTATTCTTGGAACAAAGGCAGAAGACGTAGATGCTGCAGAAGATAGAGAATTATTTGATGAAATCCTTGAAAAATGTAGTATTCCAAGACCTACAGGTGGAACTGTATTTACAGCAGAAGAAGCTAAGGAAGTTGCTAACAGATTAGGATATCCTGTTCTTGTAAGACCTTCTTACGTACTTGGTGGTCAGGGAATGCAGATTGCAACATGTGATGAAGAAGTAGAAGAATTTATGGAAATCATCAACAGAATTGCTCAGGATCATCCAATTTTGGTAGATAAATATTTACAGGGAACAGAAGTTGAAGTTGACGCAATTTGCGACGGCACAGACATTCTTATTCCTGGTGTAATGGAACATATTGAAAGAGCCGGAGTTCATTCAGGTGACAGTATTTCAGTTTATCCTGCATACTCACTTTCAAAAGAGATTATTGATACAATTGAAGATTACACAGAAAAGCTTGCACGTTCACTTCACGTAAAAGGTATGATTAACATTCAGTTTATCGTTTGTGACGGTAAGGTTTATGTAATCGAAGTTAACCCACGTTCATCAAGAACAGTTCCATACATTAGTAAGGTTACAGGTATTCCAATTGTAAAACTTGCTACAAAATGTATTATTGGACATACAATTAAGGAAATGGGTTACAAACCGGGATTACAGCCTAATGCAGATTACATTGCAATTAAGATGCCTGTATTCTCATTTGAAAAAATCCGTGGCGCAGAAACAAGCTTAGGACCTGAAATGAAGTCAACAGGTGAATGTCTTGGTATTGCAAAGACATTTAACGAAGCACTTTACAAGGCATTCCTTGGAGCAGGAGTTGTTCTTCCAAAACATAAGAAGATTATTATTTCTGTTAAGGATGCTGATAAGCAGGAAGTTGTTCCACTTGCACAGAGATTTGAAAAGCTTGGATATGAAGTTTATGCTACAAGAAGTACAGCAGATGTATTACGTCAGAATGGTGTAGATGCAATTAAGGTTAACAAGATTCATCAGGAAGCACCAACAGTTATGGACTTACTTCTTGAACATAAGATTGATATTGTTATTGATACACCAACACAGGGACGTGATAAGAACCGTGACGGTTTCTTAATCAGAAGAACATCAATCGAAACAGGTGTTAACTGCTTTACAAGCTTAGACACAGTTGATGCATTACTTACAAGCTTAGAAAGCAATGCAAAAGAAAACTTAACATTAGTTGATATTGCAACCATCTAAGATTACTGGTGGACCAAGGTCTTATTTCACCTGTGCTTGCACAATGGTGGGATAATGACATTGTAATAAAAAAAGCCTTGGAGAGAAACACATCGGAAAGGTTGTGTTTATGGCAGATATTATAAATAATATTGTTGGAGGAAGATATTATATACTTGAACTTATAGGCAGAGGAGGAAGTGCTATTGTCTACAAGGCAAGGGATATTCACAATGGTGGAATTTATGCTCTTAAGAAGTATATAACATCTGATCCTGCCAACAGAAAAAGATTATTGGAAGGAATGGAAAGAGAACTTGAAGTTTTAAAGAACTGCACTCATCCGGTCCTTCCAAAAATTTTTGACTTAATAAAGATTGAAGATGCATTTTTTCTGGTAATGGAATATATAGATGGGATTGATTTAAAGAAATATGTGGATGAATATGGAACATTATCTACAAAAATGCTTGTAAAAGTTATGGAACAGGTATGCAGTGGCTTTTATTATCTTCATAGTTTGTCGCCGGCAATAGTTTATAGAGATTTAAAGCCGGCTAATATTATCTTGTGCAAAGATGGAAGAATTAAGCTTATTGATTTTGGCATAGCAAAAAGATACAGAACAGATATTGATGTGGATAAGCTTGCCTTGGGAAGTAAGGGCTTTGCGGCACCGGAGCAGTTTGGCGATAGCAAAGGGAAGGGGCTTTATAATACTGACATTAGGGCAGACATATATGGAATAGGTACAACAATGTACTATTTAAAAACTGCAAAAACATATAATTCAGTGCCAGACAGTAAATCACTTTACAGTTTTAAAGACTATTTTAAGACAAGTCATAAACTTAGAAAGATAATAAAAAAATGTACAAGGAATAATCCTGATTTAAGATATCAGAGCTGTATTGAAATACTTTGTAGCATTAAAACCTTGCATATTATTGGAAAATAATTTATTCTTTATAGTATGAAAATATGAAAAAATGGGAAGCCAATGGAGGTAATGAATGAATTTACAGGAAACAAAAGCAAAATTGAAAAAGTATAATCAGTCTCAGTTATTAAAGTATTATGATGAACTTGATGAAAACCAGAGACAGTCTTTATTAAAGCAGATAGATGAAATTGATTTTGATTTGCTTAAGTTAATTGAAGATGGCGGAAAAGAAACTGAAAAAGGTGTTATCACACCCCTTGACGATGCAGTAAGCATTGCTGATATTGAAGCAAATAAGGATAAATATACAGCTATAGGTACAGAAGCAATTAAAGAGGGAAAAGTTGCAGCTTTACTTTTAGCAGGTGGAATGGGTACAAGACTTGGCTCAGATAAGCCTAAGGGAATGTACAATATTGGTCTTACTAGGGACGTATATATTTTTGAAATGCTTATTAAGAATTTAATGGATGTTGTTAATCAGACAGGTGCGTGGGTTCCACTTTATATTATGACAAGTGAAAAGAACAACGATGACACAGTTAAGTTCTTTGAAGAAATGAACTATTTTGGTTATGATAAGAATTATGTTGATTTCTTTGTACAGGAAATGGCTCCTGCAGCATCTTTTGATGGCAAGATTTTCTTAGAAGACAAGGATAGAATTTCAACATCACCTAACGGCAATGGTGGATGGTTTATCTCATTCGTTAAGGCTGGTCTTTGCGAAAAGGCTAAAAAGGCAGGGGTTGAATATATTAATATTTTTGCAGTTGATAATGTTTGCCAGAGAATGGCTGATCCTTGTTTCGTAGGTGCCATGATTGATGGCGGATACCGTTCAGCAGCAAAGGTTGTTTCTAAGGCTACACCTGAAGAAAAGGTTGGTGTACTATGCTTAGAAGATGGAAAGCCATCTATTGTTGAATATTATGAATTAACTGAAGATATGAGATACCAGACTAAGGCAGACGGAGAGCTTGCATACAAGTATGGTGTTATCTTAAATTATTTATTCAATATTGAAGATTTAGAAAAGAATATGAAAAATAATCTTTCAGTTCACATTGTAAAGAAGAAGATTGCTCATATTGATGAAAATGGTAATGCAGTAAAACCTGAAACTGAAAACGGATTCAAGTTTGAAACATTAGTACTTGATATGGTACATATGATGGATAATTGTCTTGCTTACGAAGTTGTAAGAGAGAAAGAATTTGCACCTATCAAGAATAAAACTGGTGTTGATTCTGTTGAATCAGCCCGTGAATTACTTAAATTAAACGGAGTAACATTATAATGAAAAAATTATTAGAACTTATTACAGAAGAGTTTGAAAAAGCTTTTGAAAAGAATGAATATGACAAAAAATTAGGTAAGGTTGTTGTATCTAACAGACCTGACCTTTGTCAGTATCAGTGTAATGGGGCAATGGCAGGTGCAAAGCTTTACCACAAGGCACCTATTATGATTGCTAATCAGGTTGTTGAGTCATTACAGGAAAATGAAATGTTTGAATCAGTTGAAGCAGTTATGCCGGGATTCATTAATATTAAATTAAATAGTGAATTCGTAGCTAAATATCTTAACGATATGAAGGAAGCTGACAAGTATGGATGCGAAAACAAGGCACCTGAAACTATTGTAATTGATTACGGTGGAGCTAATGTAGCTAAGCCTCTACATGTTGGACATTTGCGTTCAGCAGTTATTGGTGAAAGTGTTAAACGTATTGAAAGATTTATGGGTAATAAAGTTATTTCTGACGTTCATTTGGGAGACTGGGGACTTCAGATGGGACTTATTATTACAGAACTTGAATGTCGTAAACCTGATTTAGTTTATTTTGATGAATCATACACAGGAGAATACCCTGAAGAGGCACCATTTACAATTTCTGAATTAGAAGAGATTTATCCATGTGCCAGTGCTAAGTCTAAAGTTGATGAAGAGTTTAAAGAGAAAGCACATCAGGCAACATTAAAGCTTCAGAGTGGATATGCTCCATATACAGCTATTTGGAAACATATTATGAAAGTTTCTGTTGAAGATTTAAAGAAGAATTATGGAAACTTAAATGTTGATTTTGATTTATGGAAGGGTGAAAGTGATGCTCAGCCATATATTCCGGGACTTATTCAGGATTTAATTGACAAGAAGTTAGCTTATGAAAGTCAGGGAGCTTTAGTTGTTGACATTTCAAAGGAAGATGACACAAAGGAACTTCCACCATGTATCGTTAGAAAGTCAGATGGCGCGGCTTTATATGCAACATCAGACCTTGCAACAATTATCCAGAGAGAACAGGATTACAAGCCTAACCATTATATTTATGTAGCTGATAAGCGTCAGGAATTACATTTTACACAGGTATTCCGTGTATCTAAGAAAGCTAACATTGTAGACGAAAATACTAAGATGGAATTTTTAGGCTTTGGTACAATGAATGGCAAAGACGGCAAGCCATTTAAAACAAGAGATGGCGGTGTAATGCGTCTTGAAAGTCTTATTGCACAGATTAATAAAGCTGTATACGATAAGATTATGGAAAATCGTACAGTAAGTGAGGAAGAAGCTAATAACACAGCTAAGATTGTAGGACTTGCAGCACTTAAGTATGGCGATTTGTCAAACCAGGCATCAAAGGACTATATCTTTGATATTGACAGATTTGCTTCATTTGAAGGAAATACAGGCCCATACATTCTTTACACAATAGTACGTATTAAATCAATTCTTGAAAAATACAAAGCTGAAAGCGGAAACGCAGATGTAAACCTTCCTGTAATCAACACAGACAATGGCTCACAGATGCAGTTAATGCTTGAAGTAGCTAAGTTTAATGAAATAATTGAAAATGCAGCAGAAGAACTTGCACCACATAAGATTTGCTCATATGTATACGATTTATCTAATGCATTTAACAGATTCTATCACGAAACAAAGATACTTGCTGAAGAAAATCAGACTAAGAAGGCAGGATACATTGCATTAATCAATCTTACAATTAATGTACTTGAACAGTGCATAGACTTGTTAGGATTTAGTGCACCTGACAGAATGTAGTGGAAAGAAGAGCAGTGGAATAGAGAAAAATATAAGAATCAATCCTGTAGTTGATTACATTATTGTAATTAATTGGCTGCAGGGTTGATTTTTTTGTGTAGTGGGGGACATTAAAAAATCCCCACAGCTTCAATAAAAGAAACTGTAAGGATTTTTATTTTCAATAATCTTATTTAGAAGCGCTTGCTTCAGCACTTGTAGCTGTTGTAGCAGCTTCAGTTGGAGCATCACTTGTTTTGCCCTGAACGTTTGAGTCGCCGTTTTTAATTAACTGCTGTCTTAAACTTTCAATAGCTTCTTTTGAAAGGGTGCTTCCCTGTGTTGTTGTGGCAGGAGTATAAAGTCCTGTGTCAATAGCAACAGAATATCCGATATAACCAATAAATGCTATAGCAATAAGTGTTGCAACAACGTATGCTGCAATCTTTTTAAAGTTACGCTTCTTAACATTTTTCTTTCTGTTGTATTTTTCCTGTTTATGCTTGTCTACTTTTGCCTGACTCATTATATGTACCTCACAAAAATTTAATAAATTCTTAAAATATTATAAATCAAAAGTTACTGTAAAACAAGGGCAAACTATGTTATACTACAAATAATGCTGTAAACAGTAATTTTAGAAAAAAGATAAGTTATATTAAAAATCAATTAAGAAAAAGATAAGTTTATACTAAACTTGTTAAAAACAAGTTACATTAAAATAATTAAACAAAGATTGTTTTAAAACACAGGAGAAATATATGAATAACTACAATGTGATTATTTTTGACTTAGATGGAACATTAAGTAATTCAAAAGAAGGAATTACCAAGTCAGTTCAATATGCTCTCTCAAAGTTTGGAATTGAAGAGCCTGATTTAGATAAATTAGAGCATTTTATAGGTCCTCCATTAGTTGATGAATTAATGAAAAGTTATGATTTTACGAGAGAACAGGCGTTAGAAGGTGTTGAATTTTATAGAGAAAGATACAAGCCTATAGGAATATATGAAACAGAAATATATCCGGGAACTGAAGAAATGCTTGAGATGTTAAAGGGTAATGGTAAGTATATTGCATTGGCAACTTCTAAACCACTTCCTATGGCTAAGGAAGTTCTTAAGTATTTAAAGATTTACAGTTATTTTGATAAAGTTATGGGAGCTGAGCTTAAAGGACCAAGACAGAGCAAAGTTGATGTACTTGAAGCATTGTTTGATGAGATGCCTGACAGCATAACTAAGAAGCAGTGCATTATGATAGGTGATACATGTTTTGACATTGATGGCGCTAATACTGTTGGTATTGATTCAATAGGTGTTGATTACGGATTTGGCGACAAGGACGAAATGCTGGCTCATGGAGCTAAAGCCATAGCTTATTCTGCCACAGAACTATGCAATATGTTGTTAAAATAAAAATTATAAAGAATTTTAAATAGAATTAAATCATACAAATTTTAAGATAGAATTTAATTATACAAATTTTAAAACGCAATTAAATTGCACAGAAGAGTATAGATAATTATTTTTATACAAAGACACAAAAAGATAACAATATATAGATATAATGTATAAGTGTATAAAGCACAGAATTGAGGAAAAAAATGAGACAGAAAATAACAGCAGGAAGACTTTGGGGATTGATTAGCCCAATGGTTTTGTATATGATAGTTCAAGTAGTAGTATCAGGGATAGTAACATTTGGAATTATATTTGCAGCTAATTTTGTGTTACATGATTATGCTACTTTTTCAGCATCAAAGATTGGCATGAAAATAGCAGAGGAAAATATTTTACTTGAGTTGTTAATATCACAGATTATAACAGCACCGATATTAATTAAATGGTTAAAAGATGACATAAATTTGGATAAAGAAACAGGATTTTTTAAGAAGTTTAAAAGAACATCAGCATTTAAATTTTTACTTATAATTCCTTTTGGAATAACAATAATGTTTTGTGCCAATTATTTTGTTTCTATTCTACAGATGTTTATGCCGGAATTTATGATTGATTCATATGTAGGCACATCAGAGGCACTTACAAGCGGTCCGTTTATAATACAGGTATTGGCAACGGCCGTTGGTGCGCCTATTGTAGAAGAATTAATGTTTAGAGGTGTTATTTATAGAAGACTTAGAAGAATGGCCGGAGTAATTCCGTCAGCAATTATCGTATCATTGCTTTTTGGTGTATATCACGGAAACTGGATACAGGCACCATATGCATTTTTGTTAGGCTTGGCATGTGTTTATGTATATGAAAGATACAAGAGCATAATTGCACCAATGATTTTGCACGGAACAGCCAACTTTGTTGCAGTATTAATAACTTTTTTTGCAACAATTTCAGGAGAAAGCGTGGTTGATCAGCAGATTACTTACTCAGTACAGGACTTAATTGTGCTTATAGTTTTTGTAATAATAACAGGTATATTAACATTTTTATTATATAGAGTAATCAACAAAAAAGTAGTACCAGAGGAAATAAATTAAAAAGCATATTTCCCGACAATTGCCCACACAAAGGGGAGGGGCGGTACAGATTAGGAGGACAGGTAATGAAATTATTGACGATTACAATTCCATGTTATAATTCACAGGATTACATGGAAAAAAGTATTTGTAGTGCGCTAACAGGTGGAGACAGAGTTGAAATTATTATTGTAGATGACGGTTCATCAGATAACACATTGCAGATTGCAAAGAAGTATGAAGAAAAGTTTCCTAACATTGTAAGAGTAATTCATCAGGAAAACGGTGGACATGGAGAAGCTGTAAACACAGGAATTAAGAATGCAACAGGTTTGTATTTTAAGGTAGTTGACAGCGATGACTGCCTTGGAAGAAAAGCACTTGAAAAAGTATTAAATCTTTTGGAAGAAATGGTTGCAAAAGATGCAGGTCTTGATATGCTTGTGTCTAATTTTATGTATGACAAGCAGGGTGCAAGGCACAAGAAGATTATGAGATACAGAAGTGCCATGACACCGGGCAAAATGCTTGGTTGGGAAGATATTCATTTTGGAAGAACACAGTATTTGCTAATGCATTCAGTTATTTACAGAACAAAGATTCTTAGAGAATGTGGAATGGAACTTCCAAAGCATACATTCTATGTTGACAACATTTATGTATTCCAGCCGTTGCCATATGTAAAGAATATCTATTACTTAGATGTTTGCCTTTACAAATATTTTATCGGAAGAGATGACCAGTCAGTTCATGAATCAGTTATGATTAAAAGACTTGACCAGCAGTACAGGGTTACAAAGCTTATGCTTGAAATCTACAATAGCAGTCCAAAGGACCAGAAGAACGCAAATGATGCAATGATTCATTATTTTGATATGATGATGTGTGTATCTTCAATTCTTTCAATTAGAGAAGGCTCTGAGGAAAGATTAAAGGACAAAGAAAAGCTTTGGAAACAGCTTGAAGAAACAAATCCTGAATTATATGGAATAGTAAGAAATTCACTTCTTGGAAGAACAATGAATCTTCCAGGAAAGTTTGGTAGAAAGTGTTCTGTAGTAGGATATAAGGTTGTAAACAAATTCTTTGGATTTAATTAAGAATAATATTTTTTAGAAAAATAAAACAATTAAAAATTTGTTATGTTAAGGGGCTATCGTTTTGCGTTATGAACTGCTAGTGCGATTGCCCCTCATCTTATTCCTACCAATGTGGTTGAGATTGATATAAAGATTAGCTAATGTTATAATAGTCGTTAAGTTATAACATTAGCTATTTTAAAATAATGTTACAGTTAAAGAATATCAAACAATACATGGAGAACGCTTTATGACAGAAGACAAAAAGATTAAGATTGGAAAATTATGCAACAAAATAGCCACGGTGCTTTTTGTTCTTTTTTTTATAGATACTTGTGTTATGCCTATAATGAACAAAAGATTTTTTATAACATCAGTTGTAATTATAGCAATTCTGTTTGCCATATGCAGTATCACAAGTCATATTTTATTAAAAGATTATAAACCGGAATAAATGTTCCGGTTAAAGGATTGCAAGCATGAATTAATGAAAATTTAGCTCTTGCAATTCTATTTATATAAGAAAAAAAGATATTTATTTAAGGAGCAAGAAAATGGAAAACAACAAAGGTACAATTTGTGTTCAGGGTGGATGGAAGCCAACTAAGGGAGAGCCAAGAGTTCTTCCAATTTACCAGAGTACAACTTTTAAGTATGACACATCTGAACAGATGGGAAGATTATTCGACTTAGAAGACAGCGGATATTTCTACACAAGATTACAGAACCCAACTAACGATGCGGTGGCATCAAAGATTTGTGAACTTGAAGGTGGTGCGGCAGCTATGCTTACATCTTCAGGTCAGGCAGCTAATTTTTACGCTGTATTTAATATTTGTGAAGCAGGCTCTCATTTTATCTCATCATCCAATGTTTATGGTGGAACTTTCAATCTTTTTGCGGTAACAATGAAGAAAATGGGAATCGACGTAACTTTCGTTGATCCTGATATTTCACCGGAAGATTTGGATAAGGAGTTTAGACCTAACACTAAATGCGTATTTGGTGAGTCTATTTCAAACCCATCATTGGTAGTATTTGATTTTGAAAAATTCAGCAAGGCAGCCCACGCTCATGGAGTGCCACTTATTGTTGACAATACTTTCCCAACACCTATTAATTGCAGACCTTTTGAATATGGAGTTGACATTGTTACACATTCAACTACAAAATATATGGATGGTCATGCTATGGCAGTAGGCGGAGCAATTGTAGACAGTGGCAATTTTGACTGGAAAGCACACGCAGACAAGTTTCCTGGAATGACTGAACCGGATGATTCATATCATGGAATTGTTTATGCAGAAAAATTCGGTAAGGCAGGATATATTACAAAAGCTACAGCACAGGTAATGAGAGATTTAGGCTCAATTCCAGCACCAATGAACTCATTCCTGCTTAATGTAGGACTTGAAACATTACACCTTAGAATGCCTAAACATTGCGAAAATGCATTAAAGGTAGCTAAGTGGCTTAAGAATAATGACAAGGTGGCTTGGGTTAACTATCCGGGACTTGAAGGAGACAAATACTACGATTTGGCACAGAAATATATGCCTAACGGAACTTGTGGAGTATTAACATTTGGAATTAAGGGTGGACGTGAAGCGTCAATTAAGTTTATGGACAACCTTAAATTCGTGGCAATTGTTACACACGTAGCAGATGCACGTTCATGCGTACTTCATCCGGCAAGTCATACTCACAGACAGATGACAGATGAGCAGTTAATCGAAGCAGGTGTACAGCCTGATTTAATTAGATTTTCTGTAGGAATTGAAGATGCAGAAGATATAATCGCAGATTTAGAGCAGGCACTAAATGCATAAAATTAAAGAATTTGATTATAAACTCTTGCCAGGAGCGGTATCATAAGAAAACCTAAATTATAAGTTACTAATCAAGGAGCATAGATTATGAAATTCAGACCGTGTATAGACATACATAACGGAAAAGTAAAACAGTTAGTAGGCGGAAGCCTTAAGGATAAAGGAAATCAGGCAGATGAAAATTTTGTGTCAGAAAAAGATGCAGCTTATTATGCTAATCTTTACAAAAAAGATGGGATAAAAGGCGGTCATATTATAATTTTAAATGCCGGAGGTTCTGAGTTCTTTAAGGAATCAAAAAAGCAGGCATTGGCTGCACTTAAGGCATATCCTAATGGAATGCAGATAGGCGGTGGCGTTACGGCAATTAATGCAGACGACTACATAAGAGCTGGTGCGACTCACGTAATAGTAACATCTTTTGTTTTTAAAGACGGAAGAGTTAATTATGGCAACCTTAAAAGCCTTGTAAAAGCTGTTGGAAAAGAACATATTGTTTTGGATTTAAGTTGTCGAAAGAAAGACGGACAATATTACATAGTTACAGACAGATGGCAAAAGTTTACTGATGAAGTGGTAAACCTTGAAACCTTGAAAAAGCTGTCAGAATATTGTGATGAATTTCTTGTACACGGTGTTGATGTGGAAGGCAAATCAGGCGGAATGGAAGAAGAACTGATTGAAATGTTGTCTAAGTTCACAGACATTCCAATAACATATGCCGGCGGAATAGGTTCAAAAGAACAGATTGAGAAGTTTGCTGAAATTTCACATGGTAATCTGGATTTTACAATTGGCAGTGCACTTGATTTGTTTGGTGGAAAGCTAAGCTATGATGAAATCGTTGAGGAGTATAATAAATAATCTCTTATAATATTTTTTGAAAAAGCTTCCATACTACATAAAGAGTAGTATGGAGGTTTTTTTATGGATGAAATTAAAGAATATGGTCAGGTAAAACTTGATCACAATAATAATCACAAGAATATATTTTTGTTAAGCATAATCGGAGAAATAGAGGGGCACGAAAATGTGGCATCAGGTACTAAGGCTACCAAATATGAACACATCTTGCCAATGCTTGCAAAAATCGAAGACGACCAGGACATAGACGGCTTGCTGATTATATTAAATACAGTTGGTGGAGATGTGGAATGCGGACTTGCCATTGCGGAAATGATTGCAAGTCTAAGCAAACCAACAGTTTCACTGGTGCTTGGAGGAAGCCATTCGATAGGAGTTCCTTTGGCAGTGTCTGCAGATTATTCATTTATTGTGCCAACAGGAACAATGGTTATACATCCAGTAAGAATGAATGGTATGTTTATAGGAGTGCCGCAGACCTACGAATATTTCAAAAAAATACAGGAAAGAATAAATGATTTTGTAATCAATCACTGTCACATTCGTGAAAACAGATTTTCAGAATTAATGAATGAAACAGAAATATTAACAAAAGATGTAGGTAGCATTCTTGTTGGAAAGCAAACAGTTAAGGAAGGCATAATAGATGAAATCGGTGGACTGAAAGATGCAATGAAGAAATTGTATGAGCTGGTTGATAGGGAAAGTAATAAGTAGATTGTTACTGTTGATTAAAAAACTTGTTTTAAAGAATGTACCACCATGGCGTAAGGCTGTGGTGGTACAAAATAAAAACTCAATAACAAACATTTATCACACTCAAATATTAGCATTATTACTAAAAGTTTGCTATAATATAAAAGTTACATTAAATTTTAACGGGTACAATACAAGGGGATATTGCAGAAAAAATTAGATTAAAGAATTCATCCCAATCTATATGGGGAATATATACAGAATAAAAATAGATAAGAAAAATAGATAAAGCAAGAAAAACAGATATAACAAGAGTAACATATAGATATCACACAGAAGAATAGGAGTTACACCATGAATAATTTCTTTGGTATGTTAGCCAGAATGAAATACATCAATCGCTGGGGATTGATGCGAAATACAAAAACTGAAAATATTGCGGAGCATAGCTTGGAAGTTGCTATTATAGCTCATGCTTTGGCAGTTATAGGTAATACTTATTTTGGAAAAGAGTTGGATGCTGAGCATATAGCAATGCTTGGAATTATGCATGACACAACAGAGATTATAACAGGGGATTTGCCAACACCGATTAAGTATTATGCACCTGAAATAAGAGATGCATACAAGAAGGTTGAAAATGTGGCGGCCCGCCAGTTGATTTCAGAGTTGCCGGAAGAAATGCAGAATGCATATGAAGACATATTAATTGAGAATGATGACATAAATTGGAAATATGTAAAGGCAGCAGATAAGATGTCTGCATATATTAAGTGCATAGAAGAAAGAAATACAGGAAACACTGATTTTGCAAAAGCTGAGGAAACAATAAAGAAGGCTTTAGATGAAATGAATATGGAAGAAATTGAGAAATTTATTGAAATGTTTCTTCCAGCTTACACTAAAACATTAGACGAAATCAGCAAATAAAACTTATAGAAAAAGCAAAATAAAAAATGTATATAGTAAATCAAACAAAAAACAAATCCAAATGTACATAAAAACGAAATCAGCAAATAGAACATAGGAGAGCTGTATGAAAGCAGTATTTATTGCAGAAAAACCTAGTGTGGCAGCAGAGTTTGCCAAGGCATTAAAGCTAAAGACAACTAGGAGAGACGGATACATGGAAAGTGAAAATGCCATAGTTACATGGTGCGTTGGTCATCTTGTAACAATGAGTTATCCGGAATGTTATGATGAAAAATACAAAAAATGGAATCTTAGAGATTTGCCATTTATACCTCAGGGACAATGGAAGTATGAGGTGATTCCCGGGGTAAAAAAACAATTTAATATAGTAAAAGAGATTTTGAACCGTGATGACGTGGACACAATATATGTTTGTACCGACTCGGGACGAGAGGGAGAATACATATATAGATTAGTTGCCCAGGAAGCGGGAGTTAAAGGCAAAAAAGAGAAGCGAGTATGGATTGATTCCCAGACTGAGGAAGAAATTCTTCGTGGAATAAAAGAGGCAAAAGACCTAAAGGAATATGACAATCTTTCTGACGCAGCATATCTTAGAGCAAAAGAAGATTATTTGATGGGAATTAATTTTTCAAGACTCTTAACCTTAAAATATGGAAATTCCATAACCAATTATTTAAAGGGAGAGTGGAAGTCAATTAATGTTGGTAGAGTAATGACCTGCGTTCTTGGAATGGTATGCAATAGAGAGCGTGAAATAAGAGGTTTCGAAAAAACACCTTTCTATAGAGTTATGGCAAAGAATGATATACACGGACGAAAAATAGATACAGAATGGAAATCACAGAAAACATCAAAATTCTTTGAATCTCCACTTTTGTATAAAGAAAACGGATTTAAAGAAAAAACAACAGCCCAGGCACTGATAAGAGCTTTAGAGGAAAATGGAAATCCATTAGAAATGACTATTAAGTCCATCACTATGAAGGATGAAAAAAAACAGGCACCGTTGTTATACAATTTAGCAGAACTTCAAAATGACTGTTCAAAGATGTTTAAGATTAGTCCAGATGAAACATTAAATGTAGTGCAGCAGTTGTACGAAAGCAAGCTTGTAACTTACCCAAGAACAGATGCCAGAGTTCTTTCAACGGCAGTTGCAAAGGAGATAAGCAAGAATATTTCGGGCTTGCAATATTATCAGCCATGCAGCGTTTTTGCGCAGAATATTTTAAAGCAACAGTCCTACAAGAACCTTGCAAAGACTAAATATGTAGATGACAAAAAGATAACAGATCATTATGCCATAATACCGACAGGTCAGGGATTAAACGGTTTGGCTAAGCAGAAACCAATTAATCAGAAAGTGTATATGCTTATAGTGAGACGTTTCTTAAGCATATTCTATCCACCGGCAATATACAAAAAAGCTACTTTGGTAGGAGTTATGCCGGCAACATTTAGTGATGGAACAACAACTACAGAACACTTCTCATCTAACTTTAAGATTTTGGCTCAAAAAGGTTATCTTGAAATAGCAGGAGTTCCTAGCAAAAAGAAAGCTACCGACAATAAGACAGACAATAAATCAGACAAAAAAACTAATGAAGAAAAAGCTAAAGAAGAGCTTGAAAATGAAAATATTATCAACGAAGAGGCAGAATTAGATGAAGAATTTTTTAAATTGTTGTATAATATGCCCAAAGGTGGTAAAATTACCGTTAATGAGATGAGTATAAAAGAAGGTGAGACAACACCACCTAAAAGATACACATCAGGTTCGATTATTCTTGCCATGGAGAATGCAGGTCAGCTTATTGAAGATGAAGATTTGAGAGCACAGATTAAAGGCTCGGGAATCGGAACCAGCGCAACAAGAGCAGAAATAATAAAGAAACTGGTGAACATTAAGTACATATCATTAAATAAGAAGACACAGGTAATTACTCCGACTCAGTTGGGAGAAATGATTTTTGGAGTAGTTCACGGTTCGATTAAATCATTGCTTAATCCTGAATTGACAGCCAGTTGGGAACTGGGCCTTACCCAGGTAGCGGAAGGAAAAATAACATCAGAGGAATATATGAAAAAGCTGGATGATTTTATCAGGGGCAGATTTAATAACGTTATTAATTTAAATAACGCAGGTCAGATGACTAATTATTATAATTATGTGTCGCAATTTTATAGGAGGAACAATAAGTAATGTGTGGAATAGTAGGTTATGTAGGTGAAAGAGACTGTACAGACGTTTTATTAGATTCATTATCTAAGTTAGAGTATAGAGGATATGACTCAGCAGGTATTGCCGTATTTGAAAATGGAGAAATAACAGTAGAAAAGGCTAAAGGCGAGTTAAAGAACTTAAGAGAGAAAGTAGCTGAACACAAGCCAAAGGGACATTGTGGTATCGGTCATACAAGATGGGCAACTCATGGTGAACCATCAGATATTAACTCACATCCTCATGGAAATAAGAGAGTATCAATTGTACACAATGGTATTATTGAAAACTACAAAGATATTAAGAATTTCCTTATTGAGAAGGGATACACATTTATTAGTGAAACAGATACAGAAACAGTAGCTAAATTATTAGATTATTATTACGAAGGTGATCCTGTAGATGCAATTATCAAGACTCTTAAAGATGTAAGAGGGGCATATGCACTTGGTATTGTATTTAAAGATTTTCCTGACAGAATTTTTGCAGTAAGAAAAGATAGCCCACTTATAATCGGTGCCGGCGACGAAGAGAACTTTATTGCATCAGACGTACCTGCAATTTTGAAATATACAAGAAATTACTATCTTTTAGAAGAAAACGAAATTGCAACAATTAAGTCAGACAGAGTTGAGTTCTGTGATATGCATAAATTACCTATCAAGAAAGAAATTCAGGTTTCTAACCTTGATATGGATGCTGCAGAAAAAGGCGGATATGAACATTTTATGTTAAAAGAGATTCATGAACAGCCTAACGCAGTAAAGACAACAATCACACCAAGAATTGTAAATGGAATGCCGGACCTTTCAGAATGTGGTTTAACATTAGAAGCTTTAAAGAATTATAGAAAGTTATTTATTGTAGCCTGTGGTACAGCAATGCATGCCGGTATGGTTGGAAAATACGTAATCGAAAAGCTTGCGAGAACAGAAGTAACAGTAGATATTGCATCTGAATTTAGATACAGAGATCCAATTATAACACCTGAAGATTTAGTTATTGTAGTTTCACAGTCAGGTGAAACAGCAGATACTAAGGCAGCACTTCATCTTGCACACGAGAGAGGTGCCAAGGTTTTATCAGTTGTTAACGTTAAGGGCTCATCGATTGCAAGAGAATCAGATATGGTTCTTTACACACATGCAGGTCCTGAAATTTCGGTTGCTTCAACTAAGGCATTTTCAGTACAGATGTCAGTAATGTACCTTCTTGCATTTGAAATGGCATATGCAAAAGGGCACATTGATGAAAATGAATGTAAGAGATTAACAGCTAAGCTTGCTGAAATCCCTGACATTATTGAAAAGACAATGGAATGTGAAAAGAAATGTAAATATGTTTCAAGTAAGTTAATTACAGCACAGAGCTTATTATACATTGGTAGAGGTTTAGACTATGCATTAAGTATGGAAGGTTCACTTAAGTTAAAAGAGATTTCATACATTCATTCAGAATCATATGCAGCAGGTGAATTAAAGCATGGAACAATATCATTAGTAGAAGATGGAATGCCAGTAATCGGCGTAGCTACTCAAACAGAATTATTAGAAAAGACAGTAAGCAACATTGTTGAAGTTAAGTCAAGAGGAGCATTTACAATTGCCGTATGTAAGGAAGGAACAGAATTTAGTGAGGGCGTAATCGATGAAGCTATCGAAGTACCTGCAATGGAAGATGTTTTAATGCCTATGTTAACAGTAATTCCTTTACAGTTAATTGCATACTACACAACAGTACTTAAGGGATTAAACGTAGATAAGCCTAGAAACCTTGCAAAATCCGTAACAGTAGAATAAAGGAGAAAACCAAATGTATACAATAAAGGATTTATATGATTTAAATGAAACAATAGCTGCGAAATTATTTGAAGGAAAAACATACCCATGGGAAGTTTTAGCTGATATTGGAGACTTTATTATGAAACTTGGGCCAACACTTCCAAAGGATGAATTTAATCAGATTGAAGATAACATCTGGGTTCACAAAACAGTTAAGATTGCTCCAACAGCAAGCTTAACGGGTCCTTTGATTGTTGACGCTGACACAGAAATAAGACCATCAGCTTTCGTTAGAGGAAAGGCAATTGTTGGGAAGAACTGTGTAGTTGGAAATTCTACAGAATTAAAGAACGTTGTTTTATTTAATACAGTACAGGTTCCACATTACAACTATGTTGGTGACAGTATACTTGGAACACATTCTCATATGGGGGCAGGTTCAATTACATCTAATGTAAAATCAGACAAAACATTAGTAGTAGTAAAGAACGGCGATGAGCAGATTGAAACAGGACTTAAAAAGTTCGGTGCAATGCTTGGAGACTATGTAGAAGTTGGTTGTAATTCAGTATTAAATCCGGGAACAGTAATCGGAAGACACTGTAATGTTTATCCATTATCAAGTGTTCGTGGAGTTATTCCTGAAGGACATATTTTTAAAGACAAAAGCAACATCACAAAGAAAAAATAATCATAAAATGTAAACGAAAAGTGATTGCAAAAATTGCAATGATAAACTATAATTACATTATCAAAATAATTAATGTTTATTAATTGTTTTGACCTGAAATGTTCGTGAATCCTGCCTATTTTGAACCTACAGTTTGAATAAAGGGATTCCTAATCTCTAAAGGGATGTCAAGCCTCATTATCAGGTGGAAGGCAGAACTTTAGATGCGGTTGCCCACCTGGCGTTTGCTAGGACTCAAAACGCAGGCCGGCATTTCAGGTACATATTTTATAACCAATCACGAAGTGATTGATTATGATTTCGAGCACCTTATGCGAAGCATGACTTGAATGTGCGAGAAACGATTATAACAGATGAGAAACGTAGTATATTTTTTTATACTACGTTTTTTTTCTGAGAAATCTTATCAGAAGAAATAATGGGGGAAGTATGAAATTAAAACTAGCAGTATGTATTTTTGTGGCAGTGTTTTTGTCAGCGGTTATTTTTAAAGTTAATCAGGTAGAGTATATTCCTGAATATGATTCAGGAGAAAAGTCCCTGCAGGCGGTCAACAGCGAAAATATTACTGAAATAAAAACAGAAGCAGAGACCACAACAAATGAAGAAAGCAAAAAAGACAACACAGTTAGAATTGTTATTCTAAATAATAATTATATCACAATGCACTATTCAAAATTTGTAGCCAAGGCATCAGTATTAAACATATATTTTGGAGAGAATTTTAAGAATAAAAAGAGCATAAAGAAGCAGATTGATATTGGAACAGGCAGTAAATATTTTAAACAAAGCAATGTTATAAAAGTGGAGCCTAAAGGTGAAATGTCAATACTGAAAGATGAAAAGAATATGCAAAGTTATAAGGGGATTTTCTACATATATAAAGAAAGCAGTGGTCTTGTATTAGTTAATCAGGTTGGTATGGAAGATTATGTTGCAGCGGTAATTTCCAGCGAAATAGGGGAAGAATCGCCAAAAGAAGCCCTTAAGGCACAGGCAGTTTGTGCCAGAACATATATTATGAAAAGTCAGGGCAAAAAATATAAAAAATACAATGCCAAGGGAGACGACAGCGTAAGTTATCAGGTGTACAACAAAAACGTTCCCGGAGAAAACAGCATAAAAGCAGCAAATGAAACAAAAGGCACGGTAATGAAGTATAAAGGAAAATTAATAAATGCATATTATTTTTCTACGTCATGGGGATATACAACAGACTATAGAATATGGGGGATAAAGAAACAGAAATATTTAAAGGAAACCAATCTTACAACAATCACGGAAAACATATCAAATGAAAAAATCTTTGATAAATATATAAAAGAAAAACCTAAATCAGTGGAGAAAAAATCGCCTTTTTACAGATGGACAACATATCTGACAACTAAGCAGATAGAAAATTCCATATACAAAAATATGGCAGTAAATGTAGGCACAATTAACCGAATGGAAATAAACAAAAGAGGGGCAGGGGGAATAGTTGCCCAAATGACTATTTATGGAGATAAGAGACAAATATCCATTGTAAATCAAAATCAGATTAGAAAAATACTAAGCTCATATTACTCAACAATAAAACTAAGCGATAAAACCAAGAGAACAAAATTAAGCATGCTTCCAAGTGCGTTTATTTCAATAAAAAGTGTGTACAAAAACAACAAATTGGATGGAATAAAAATATACGGAGGTGGATTTGGACACGGAAGTGGAATGAGCCAAAGTGCTGCCTGCCAAATGGCAAAAAAAGGAAAAGGTTACAAGGAAATACTTGCAACCTTTTATAATGACGTTGAAATTACATCTTTACAGTAACTGTAGCTTCAGTTTCAGGGAAGAGAAGCTTATTGATTTCCGCACCGATAAACATTATATAAATCAAAAAATAAATCCATAACATAAATACGATTACAGCGGTAAAACTTCCATACATATAAGACATTCCTGAAAAGCTGTCTACATAAATAGAAAAGATATAGGAAAAAACAACCCAGCCAAGTGCTGAGAAAAAAGCACCCGGAAATACTTTTCCAAAAGTAGCAAGCTTAAAATTGGCAAGTCTGTATATTAATGAGAAGAAAAGCACCAGAAGTAAGAATACCAAAAGATATCTAAGCATTAATGTAACAATAGATATCTGTCTTAACCATGGAGCCAGTGATATGGCAAGGTTAAAGAGCTTATTACCAAAAACAAGTAGTACCATTGTAGAAGCCAATGCAACAGTAAATATTATTGTATAAAGCATTGATACAAATCTTGATATGAAATAATTACGTTTCTGGTGAATTTTCACTATTTCGTACAAGCCAAACATTACAGACAACACGCCTTTAGATGCTGACCATATTGCAGCAATGGCTGTAATGGACACAGCAGTGCTTGATACATGTTCATATATTTCACTAACAACCTGAACAAATAAAGGCTTAAGAGAATCAGGTGCATATGAATGAATCAAATAAATAATAGTATTCTGATTAATTGAAGCATGACCTATTAAATTAAAAAACAAAAGTATAAATGGAAAAATGGACAAAATAATAAAGAAAGAAGCCTGAGCTGTATAGATACCTACTTTGTCCTGACCAATAATGTCAATAAAGTCATATGCTTTTTTTATAAAATTAAATAATTTATGTTTCATAATAAAATCCTTTACTTAATCATATGAGTTAGTATAGCATTTTTTACTATTATCAACAATAAATAAAAATATAAAAGTGTAAGCAACATTATGAGTAATACGGCATAAAATATAATAAACAAAAAGAGGAGATAAAAATGTCAGATTATAAAATGATGTCGTGCAATCAGTGTTGCCATACCGGAAAAGATTGTGATGTATGTGTAAGCCCCGGATGTGGTGAACCTGAAAACTTGTCTATATATTCCCCTATAATATATGATGAGGTAGGAATAAATCTGTGTAGAACAATAACCATACCTGAGAATATTTTAACACTTTATCCAACAACAACTTACGTTCAGCTTTTGGTGGCGGATATAAAAATATATTCAGGAAAAGGCTATTTTACAGGTGAAGAAGAAACAGTTGAATATACTGAAGAGGAATTGGCAGAAATGGGAAATCCACCTACTTTTTCAACAGTATCAACCATACCGGGAAGAGCAAACTGCCTGCGTGTAAAACTTACAAACCTAAGAGTAGTATTTAAAATTAGACTATACGATAATTGTAAGAAATACATTACAACAGTTTCATTAGAAGCAGTATATTTGCCGGCAGTTGGAACAACAAACTACAATCCGGACACAAATCCAAGAAGTGTAACCGTTGACATGTATGCACCTTATGGAGCATCAACAGTTTACAATTCATACGAAGAATACTATATCAACTACGTAGGCTTTAATATGTATGACAATACAGTAGAAAATGGTTTAAATATGAATGCAGTTGCGAAAGTTATGGAATTTAATCCCACAACTGGAACAATGTCTGCAGGAATAACATTATATCTTAGAACAGTTTATTATCAGGCATACAAATTCAACTCATTAGGAAAAACAATGCCACCGAAAATGAACACCCACGAAGCAGAAAGCAATCCTTGCCTTAAATTCGTAGAGGGAGACTTGTTATTAAACGATGTAAAACCACTGGAACTGGAACCGCCAATGTGTGAGGGAGAAACTAAAAGAGAAATAAAAGACAATAACGAAATAAACCAGTGCTTAAAAGAAATATTAAATACATGCAATAGCGAAGATGAAGAAGTAGATGACAAAATATAAAAAACAGGTCTGCCATGAAAGTGGCAGACCTGAAATAAGTAAGGGAAAATATTAGTAGCGTTTCCAATCATCTGTTAATACAAATGAGACGTTAGTGTTTGGGAATATTTGATTCTTTTTATCAAGATATATTTGCCAAACTACATCAATATATTTATGTTCAGAGGCATAATAAGTTTTGCAACAGATAAAATCTAAAAATTTAGAATTAGAATCGTAATTGTAATATTTTACGCCTAATTTTCTTAAGAAAATTTTAAAATTGGTAGCTTTATTTATATTAATCAAATTTTTTAGCTTACAGTTTAAACTAGAAAAACCATAATCATATAAAAAGTTACCATTATCATCTAGGGCATTAACATTGCTGGTAACATAAAAATAATCTTGCTTTTCATTAATCAAAGTATAATCATAGGAATAAGAGCCTTTTTTCTTCTTTAGTATTTTTAAAGTCCCCCAATAGGGTTCATAATCAGATAAATTAGGATAAGTTGTACCTAACGGTATAAAGTAATTATTATTGACTTTATATTTCTTTAACCAATGAGGATAAAGTTTTTTATTCTTTGTAATAATGGTAGAAGCTGAATATTTCTTACCCCCTTTTTTCTTGGTGTACCAGCCATCAAAAGTATATCCATCACGTCTGATAGCAGGAGAATAACCACGCTTTTTATTTAATTTATTTTTGATAGTAATTTTATTTTTGCTACGGTTAGGTTTTGCTTTGAAGTGACCTTTACCCGCATAATATGTAATGTTAACCTTTGATGCTGCATTAGTCTGAAAGGTAGGGATAAAGGTTAGTGATAAAATAATTGTAAATATAATAGTTAATTTGATTAGTTTTTTCATTTTCAATTCTCCATTTTAATATTGTTCCCAATCATCATTTGCATCAAAAGAAACAATGGTGTCAGGAGTTACTTGATTTTTGCTGTTGAGATTTATTTGCCAAATGATATCAGTGTCGTATGTTTCATCGGCAAATCGTGTTGAACCACATACAAAATCAATATAGTGTTCAGATGCATCGAAATCATAACGTTTAATACCTAATTTTTTTAGAAAGTTTTTGACATAAGTTGATTTCTTTATGTTAATTAGGTTTTTTAGTCGGCAATTGATAGAGTAACAGGAATAATCGTATATATAATCACCGTTGTTATCTATCGCTTTAACAATACCACTGATAGAAAAAGTATCTTTTTGAGTATTAGTTAAAATATAGCTACAAGAATATGCTTTTGTTTTCTTATTTAATATTTTTAAAGTTCCCCAGTAAGGTTCATACTCGGGTAAACTACTAAATTTCATACCAATAGGAACAAAGTATTTAGTATTAATTTTGTATTTTTTAATCCAATGAGGATATAGCTTCTGTTTCTTTGTAATAATAGTGGAGGCTGAATATTTCTTGCCACCTTTTTTCTTGGAGTACCAGCCATCAAAAATATATCCTTCACGTCTGATGGCAGGAGCGTAGCCACGCTTTTTGTTTACTTTGTTTTTTATTGTGATTTTTCGCTTGCTACGATTGAGCTTTGCTTTGAAATAGCCATTGCTTGAATAATATGTAATGTTAACCTTTGAAGCTGCATTAGTTGGAATGGCAGGAATAAAGGATAGTGATAGTATAATTGTTGAAAGAATAGTTAGATTAATTATTTTTTTCATAAGTTATATTTCTCCTATAATGCAACAAATTAGATACAATAAATTGCATCTAATTTGTTTAAAGTATTAAGTTAAAAGATGACTACCATATTTGCCAGTCAGTTATAAGTTCAAATTTTACAACCGTACTAGGCATAATTTGATTTTTATTATTCATTTTTATTGTCCACCATACATCTTCGTATTCGGCATCGTCATCGTCATCGACATTAGAAATGCAATAACATTTTCCACATATGAAATCTAAAGTATGAGTTTTTGAATTATAATTGTACTGTTTTACACCTAGTTTTTTTAAAAACATACCCATAGAAGTTGTTTTTTTTATGTTAATAACGTTTTTTAGTTTGCATTTTGTATAATCAATAAAGTAAGCATCGGAATCTGATGTGGGCCAACTAGACATATAAATCAAATCTTTTTTGTGGGTTTTGCATATATAATTACCAGGATAAACATCTTCTTCAACATTTTTATTGATTAAAGTAAGTTTACCAAAGTATTTTTGAAAGCTTTCTATATCGGGTAAACCTAATCCCATAGGAACAAAATAATTAGTATTAATTTTGTATTTTTTAATCCAACGTGGGTAAAGTTTAAGCTTTTTTTTGATGATGGTGGAAGCTGAATACTTCTTGCCTCCTTTTTCCTTAGTGTACCAGCCATCAAAAGTATATCCGTCACGTCTGATAGCAGGAGCATAGCCACGTTTTTTATTTAATTTATTTTTGAGAGTAATTTTATTTTTGCTA